>Ga0316194_10000930_pt1 | contig 19900 bp, 19 predicted proteins | sample CroRivsedime1_MG_FD_204936 | JGI IMG/M metagenome (GOLD analysis project Ga0316194, IMG submission 204936) | Coastal sediment microbial communities from Maine, United States - Cross River sediment 1 | ecosystem: Environmental > Aquatic > Marine > Coastal > Sediment | place: USA: Maine...
ATCGGTAACGGACATGCCGCGCTTGAGACCCTCCGAAGAGCCCATCGCAATCGTGCGAACAACCCCGTCGCCCAGCTGTTGCTGAACTTCGAGCGTGATCGCCGCATCATCGATCATCAGTGCGTCGTAAATATTGGGGATTTGACCTGCAGGAAACTTTACGTCCACAACAGCGCCAATAACCTGCACAGTAGTTCCAGTGCTCATCTTTTGGTTCCTTAACCTGGTTCGGCGGCATTACCGCCTGTCAGTAAAAAAATTCTATCTAACCGGAAACGGCGGCTGCGCCACCAACAATCTCCGAAATTTCTTGCGTAATCGACGCCTGCCGAGCTTTGTTGTACTTAAGCTGCAGGTTCTCGATAATCTCGCCCGCGTTATCCGTCGCAGATTTCATTGCGACCATCTTCGCTGCCATTTCGCATGCGAAGTTTTCTACGGCGCCACGATAAACCTGTGATTCGATGTAGCGCATCAACACATCGTCCAGCAATTCGCCGGCATCGGGCTCGTATATGTAATCCCAATGGGCCTGTAACTGATCGTCGTCGCCAACACCGCTGGCCGGCAACAACTGTGCGACAACCGGTTTTTGCGTCATCGAGTTAACAAATTCGTTGTGCACGAGAAAGAGGCGGTCAATTTTTCCTTCGCCGTACGCATCAAGCATGATTTTGATTGAGCCAATCAGGTCATTGATGCTCGGCTTATCGCCGAGGTGTGTTGCGGTACCCAGTACGTTGCCGCCAAGACGCCGGAAGAACGCGACAGCCTTTGCTCCGACCAGGGTCATGTCGACCTCGACATTCTTGTCCTGCCAGTCTGCAATCTCGCCAATCAGGTGCTTGAACATGTTGACGTTGAGGCCGCCGCACATGCCACGGTCGGTCGAAATAACGATAAACCCTACCCGCTTAATTTCGCGCTCCGTCAGGTACGGATGTTTGTAGTCCGGATTCGCGTGCGCCAGGTGACCGACAACGCGCCGAATGCGCTGGGCATAAGGGCGCGACGCTTCCATCTGATTCTGCGCTTTGCGAATCTTGCTGGCCGCAACTTTTTCCATGGCGCTCGTGATCTTCTGCATGTTCTTTACAGAAGCGATCTTCGAGCGGATTTCCTTTTCACCAGCCATTTATTGCATTTCCCGTCTTTGATTATCGCGCCCGCGGGGCGCTCCTACGATGCCTGGTAGGAGCGGCCCATGGCCGCGATCAATAAGCACCTTTCTCGGCGAAGCCGTCGCAAATACCTTTCAGGCTTGCTGCAACGTCGTCGTCATAAGCGCCGGACTCGTTAATGCTGTCGAGCACATCTGCGTAGTTCGAGCGCGCAAAATCATGCAGCGCCCCTTCGTAATCGACAATTTTTTCGACCGCCACAGAATCAAGATAACCCTCGTTAGCAGCGAACAGTGACAGTGCCATCTCGGCAACCGACAGCGGCGAATATTGCTTCTGCTTCATGAGCTCGGTTACGCGCTCGCCACGCTCGAGCTGATGGCGCGTTGCCGCGTCAAGGTCCGATGCAAACTGTGCGAAAGCAGCAAGCTCACGATACTGGGCAAGCGCCAGTCGAACGCCACCGCCGAGCTTCTTGATGATCTTGGTCTGCGCAGCGCCACCCACACGAGATACCGACAGACCGGCGTTGATTGCCGGACGGATACCTGCGTTGAAGAGGTCGGTTTCGAGGAAGATCTGGCCGTCAGTAATCGAAATTACGTTGGTCGGTACGAAAGCGGATACGTCACCAGCTTGCGTCTCAATGATCGGCAATGCTGTTAGTGAGCCGGTTTTGCCCTTGACCTTGCCTCCCGATACTTCCTCGACATGCGCCGCATTGACGCGAGAAGCGCGCTCGAGTAATCGTGAGTGCAGATAGAAAACGTCACCTGGATACGCTTCGCGGCCTGGCGGACGACGCAGCAACAACGACACCTGGCGATATGCCCATGCTTGTTTCGTAAGGTCGTCAAACACAATCAATGCGTCTTCGCCCTTGTCCAGGAAGTACTCGCCCATCGTCGTGCCGGAATACGGTGAAATGTATTGCATGGCGGGGCTGTCGGCTGCGGCTGCGGAAACGACGATCGTATGCGCCATCGCACCCTCTTCTTCGAGCTTGCGCACAATGCCGGCAACCGAGGACGATTTCTGCCCGATAGCGACGTAGATGCACTTAACGCCCGTGCCACGCTGATTGATAATCGTGTCAATCGCTACAGCCGTCTTGCCGGTCTGGCGGTCACCAATAATCAGTTCGCGCTGGCCGCGGCCAATCGGCACCATCGAGTCAATCGACTTCAGGCCGGTCTGTACCGGCTGGGAGACCGACTGGCGCTGAATAACACCCGGTGCGACCTTCTCGATCGGGGCGGAACTCTCAGCGTTGATCGGGCCCTTGCCATCAATCGGGGTGCCCAGGGCATCGACGACGCGACCGAGCAATGCTTCACCAATTGGCACCTCAAGAATACGCCCGGTGGTCTTAACCGTATCGCCTTCGGAGATGTGCTTGTAATCACCCAGGACAACCGAACCGACCGAGTCTTGCTCGAGGTTAAGCGCCATGCCAAAAGTGTTGCCGGGGAACTCGAGCATCTCGCCGTAACGCGCGTCGGCGAGGCCGTGAATGCGAACGATACCGTCGGTAACAGCGATAACCGTACCAACGTCCCGCGCTTCCGCAGTCGCTTCGAAATTTTCGATGCGCTCTTTAATCAGCTGACTGATTTCAGAAGCTTTGAGTGCCATTTTATTTCCTCTTTAGTTGATCAACGCGTTGCTCAGGCCATCAAGCCTGGCGCGCAGTGATCCATCAATAACAACATCGCCGGCCTTGATTACGGCACCACCGATGAGATTTTCGTCAATTTCAGTTTCGATGCGGACTTCGCGACCCAGTCGCTTCGCCAGTACCGTCGATATCTCTGTCTGCTGAGCTGCGCTAAGCGGGCTTGCCGATGTAACAAGCACATCAACCGTGCCCTCTACGTCTGCTTTGAGCGCCTCGAAGTGCTCGGCAATCTCGGCCAACACGGCAACACGGCCGTTTTCGATAAGCAACTTGAGAAAGTTCGTGCCTTTCTTATCGCCGCCTGCAAGAACCGTGGCTTTCGCCGAAGCAAACAGCCCCGTCAAAAATTCGAGACGCTGCTCGTTCGAAAACGCCGGGTTCGAAAGGTAGTCTGCTATCTGGCCGTCCACTGATAACTGCGCAGCAGCATTCAGCGACTCCGACCATGCGGCGAGCTCGCTCGCTTCATACGCCAGGTCGAAAACGGCCTGTGCGTAGGGTCGTGCGATTGTGTGGTTATCGGCCATAGCTGATCAAAGTTCCTGAGCCAGCTTGCCCAATATGTCATTGTGCTCCGCTGCATCGATCTCGCGCCTGAGAATCTTTTCAGCGCCCGAAAGAGCAACGGCCGAGACCTGGCCACGCAGCTCTTCACGCGCGCGGTTCGTCTCCTGCTCGATCTCGGCTTTCGCCGCAAGCAGCTGACGCTCCCGCTCTTTCGTACCGTCGGCCTTGCCATCGGCAACAATCTCGTTTGCCCTTGCGTGAGCCTGGTCGAGGATGCCGGTCGCCTGCTTGCGCGCTTCGGCTATTATGACCGCGGATTCAGCGGTCGCCTTCTCAAGTGACTCCTGCCCTTTGTCGGCAGCGGCCAGGCCTTCGGCGATTTTCTGCTGTCGCTCTTCAATCGCTTCGAGCAGCGGCGGCCAGATGAATTTCATACAGAACCAGACAAACACGATCATGGCGATCGTCTGGCCGATGAGAGTCATATTAATATCCACTGGATACTCCTAGCGTGTATCTCTAAAAAACCGGTCGCTTTCGCGACGGCCTGATTTTAGCCGCCTGTTGCAGCCTGCAGCTGGCCGATAAACGGGTTTGCGAAGGCAAAGAAGAGCGCGATACCAACACCGATCATCGCAACAGCGTCGAGCAGTGCGACAACGATGAACATCTTCGTCTGCAACATCGGCGCCAACTCGGGCTGACGTGCAGCGCCCTCGAGGAAGCGGCCGCCCAAAAGACCCATGCCAATACCAACGCCAAGGGCGCCGAGGCCGATCAAGAGTGCGACGGCAATCGCCGTGAAGCCAATAACAGTTTCCATCAGTTTCTCCTACCTGGATTCAGGTCCAAATGTATTAAATAAAAAGTTAGTGCGATTCTGACGCAAGGCTCAAATAGACTATTGTCAGCATCATGAAAATAAAGGCCTGCAGCGTCACGATAAGTATGTGAAATAATGCCCAGCCAAAGTGCAGCGGCAACTGGTAAATGCCCAGCAGCGCAATAAGAATGAATATGAGCTCGCCGGCGAACATGTTGCCGAACAATCGCAAGCTCAATGACACTGGCTTGGCGATGAGCGCGACGCTCTCAAGAATAAAATTAAACGCAATGATGAACGGCGCGGCTAAAAGGCCCAGGCCCTTCGTTGGCGGGGCGATAGGATGCAGTGTCAGCTCGGCAATGAAACCTGTGATGCCTTTGTTCTTGATTGTGTAGAAAATGATCAGGAAGAAAACGGCTATCGACATGCCGAAGGTCACGTTCACGTCAGTAGTGGGCACGACCTTCATGTAGGGGATACCGGCAGAACCAGCGAGCATCGGAATCCAGTCGACCGGAACGAGGTCCATCAGGTTCATCAGGAAAACCCAGACGAAGATCGTGAGACCAAGCGGCGCTATGAGTCGGCTCTTGCCGTGAAACGTGTCTTTTACCGAGCCGTCCACAAAGTCGACGATGATCTCGACAACAGCCTGGAAACGGCCGGGCCTGGCCGACGAAGACTTCTTCGCGGCGCTGCGAAACAAAGTGATGAAAACAAGACCCAGCAGCACAGACCAGAACATCGAATCGACGTTGATCGTCATCGGGTTGCCAGCACATTGGTTCCACACCCAGTCACCCGCGCTGTCCTTGCAGACCTGCAGGTTTTGCAGATGGTGTTGAATATACTCGCTGGATGTTTGCGGGCCGTGTCCGCCTTCACTCGCCATTCTTAGTACTCGCCTGTCCGTTATCTGTCTGTCCGTCGCGCAGCAAAAGACCGGCGAAGGTCATTAGCTGCGCTGCGATGAAACCTGCAAAAAGCGCCGCTGCCGAGAGCGGTCGCACCAGGACAAAAACCATACTGAACATCAGCACGGTCAACCCCAGCTTTCCGAGTTCACCAATATATGCCGCCTGAACCAAAGCTCGCGCCCCGGGATCCCGGCGTGGTACTGCCAGCCGCAACGCCAGGAACGCATTCGGAATGACGCAGGTCAGGCTGCCAAGCAGCGCCGAGTACCCCACGACGTCTCCGTATAAAGCCCAGAGCGCGACAGTTAATACAGCCCCGATCCCGATTTGCCCGACAAGTACCTTGAGCATTTTTTCCTGTCTCCGGCACTAAAAACGCCACGTCCGTCGGCCTTGCCGGCGGCTGGTGGCGCTTGTTCCATCGGTGAATCAAATCGAGCCTGTAATTAGCTCGCGCATTATAGTGTCAGCCCCCCGGCATGGCAACCGGATCCGGGGCTCATTTTAGCCCCTGAGGGCCTGTTTTTTCCGGGGTTTTGGTGGCTATGGCGTACCTGTAGGAGCGCCCCACGGGCGCGATCGCGGGGTCCTGCTAATTACCTCCCAACCAATCGGCTGGAACGAGATGCTAATAGTACGGCCCGCTCCTACCTGATGTGTTTGAGGATGCCGTCGAGCTCATCAAGGCTGTTGTAACTGATAACGACCTTGCCCGAGCCCTTTTTCGTGTGCTTGACGCTCACTTTGGCACCGATCTTCTCGGACACCTCAATCTCAAGCCGACGAATATCCGCGCCGCCGGTTTCCGCCGGCTTGACTGGCTTTTTGCCACCCGCGTTCTCGAGCATGTGCTTGACCAGGCGCTCGGTCTCCCTGACCGACAGGCCCTTCTTGATGACCTGCCTGGCAGCATCAAGCTGCTGCACCGCGTCGCTGATGCCGAGCAGCGCTCGAGCATGGCCCATTTCGAGCTGTCGCGACTCGAGCAGTGGCTTGACCTTGTCCGAAAGGTCCTGCAACCGCAGCAGGTTGCTGACCGCCGCGCGGGATCGCCCAACTGCTTGAGCGGCCTCGGCATGTGTGAGGTCGAATTCGCTAATCAGCCGGTCGAGCGCGCGAGCTTCTTCGAGGGGGTTGAGGTTTTCACGCTGGATGTTCTCGATGAGCGCCATCGCAATGGCAGCCTCGTCGGGGATGTCCTTGACCACTGCCGGTATTTCCGCAAGGCCAGCCAATTGAGCGGCGCGCCAGCGGCGCTCGCCGGCGACAATTTCATAGCGCTGGGTACCGCCCTCTTTGCCAATCGGTCTGACGACGATTGGCTGCACGACGCCCTGGGCACGTATCGAGCTCGCCAGGTCTTCCAGCGTGTCCTGGCGTATGTCGATGCGCGGCTGGTATTGGCCGCGTTGCAGCAACTCAACGGGCATGTCGCGCAGGCCATCGGCGCTCACTTTGCCCGTAACTGCCGCTGAATCGGCAGCAGGCTTGCTCAGTAGTGCATCGAGCCCGCGGCCCAGTCTCTTTTTTGGTGTCATTATCGCTATTCCATTCGGGCCAAACGGCCGTCCTACACGGCTTTCAGCCGGTCTTCTCGAGCGTCCTCGCGACGCAGTATCTCACCGGCCAGCGCCAGGTAGGAGATGGCTCCACGCGATGAACGGTCATGCAGCAAAACCGGGCGCCCAAAACTCGGCGCTTCGGCCAGGCGGATGTTGCGCGGTATGACCGTCCTGAAAACCTGTCTGTCGAAGTGTTGCAACAATTGCAGCGACACTTCATTGGAGAGGTTGATGCGGGGATCGAACATCGTTCGCAAGATGCCGAATACCTCGAGGTCCGGGTTTACCGAATCACGCACCTGCTCAATGGTGCTCAACAACGAGCTCAGGCCCTCGAGGGCGTAGTACTCGCACTGCATCGGGATAAGCACGCCGTCTGCCGCCGTCAACGCATTAATAGTCAGCATGTTGATAGAAGGCGGGCAGTCGATAAGGATGAAATCGTAAAGCCCCGCGACCGGCGCAAGCGCCTTTCGAAGCTTCATCTCGCGGCCGATCTCCTGCAGCAGCTGAACTTCCGCAAGCGTGAGGTTTTCGTTGCCGGGCATCACGGCGAAACCGCCGTCTGGTGCTGACACAATGGTGTCTGCCGCTGTCGCCTCGCCGAGCAGCACCTCACACGATGAATTTTCGAGCTCCATCTTGTTGATGCCACAGCCCATCGTCGCGTTGCCCTGGGGATCCATATCCACAAGCAATACGCGGCGCTGCGTCGCCGCAAGCGATGCAGCAAGGTTGACGCAGGTCGTCGTTTTGCCGACCCCGCCTTTCTGGTTTGCTACTGCAATTATTCGTGTCATTGGTTCACTTCAGCGACAGCAACACGGCATGCCGGGAACCCGCCTCGAGTCCCGGCACCTTGAGCTCCATCACTTTGTAGTTCCACGGTTCCGATACTTCTTCTAGTTCTTCTGCCGGGTAGCGCCCTTTCAGCGCCACGAACACCCCGTCCTCTCGTACGTGGTGGCCGGCTATTTCGAGCAACCGCGGCAAAGCGGCAACTGCCCGTGCGATCACCGTATCAAAGCGCTTGCCGGGTGCAAAGCTTTCCGTGCGCGCTTTGACCGCCGTTACGTTGCTCAGCCCCAACAGGCCTATGACATGCTCGACGAAAGCGACCTTCTTATTATTGCTGTCTACAAGCACGAAATGCCGTCCAGGTTCCGCTATCGCCAGCGGCAGGCCTGGAAAACCGGCGCCGGTGCCCACGTCCAGAATATCGTTGCCATGGAGCAGTGGCCTGGCCGACAGGCTATCGAGGAGGTGCCCCGTAATCATCTCGCCAGGATCGCGTATCGCCGTAAGATTGACGCGCTGATTCCAGCGCGTCAGTTCAGCAAGCAGCGTCGCGAACTGATCATCTGTTCCTTGCGGATACGTCTGGCCAAGGTCAGCCAGGGCTTTTTGGATCGCGGTCTTCAGACCACTAATAATGCCATGAAGTCATCCACTGCCGTGGCTGCAAGTTTTTCCCGATCCGCGCACAATGCATCGAGCTCTGCCCACTGTTTGTCCTTCAGCTTCGGCGAAACGCTGTCGACGAACTTCTGTTTGAGCGCCGGTATGCCTTCGTCGCGTCGCTCACGATGGCCGATCGGGAAGTCGACGGCGATATTGTCTGTGCTGCTGCCATCCTTGAAGAACACCTGCACAGCATTTCCAATGTAGCGCTTCTCAGGGTCGAAGTAGTCCTTCGTGTATTGCTCGTTCTCGCACACCTCCATTTTGTCCCGCAAGGCATCGATGCGCGGATCGTTCGCAACAGCGTCCTCATAGTCGGCCGCGGTTAAGCGACCAAAAATCAGCGGTACCGCGACCATGTACTGAATGCAGTGATCGCGATCAGCCGGGTTATCGAGCGGCCCGGTCTTGTCGATGATTCGTACGGCAGCTTCCTGCGTTTCGATAACGATCCTTTCGATGTCATCAATGCGATCTTTGACTTCGGCGTGCAGCGTCATCGCCGCTTCCACGGCGGTTTGCGAGTGAAGCTCCGCGGGAAACGAGATTTTGAACAGTACGTTTTCCATGACATAGCTACCGTAACCACGCTGGAACTCGAACGGCCTGCCCTTGAAGAGCACGTCGTAATAGCCCCAGGTCTTGGCCGTTAGCGCAGACGGGTAGCCCATCTCGCCGGTCATGGCGATAAACGCGAGGCGCACGGCACGACTGGTCGCGTCCCCGGCCGCCCAGCTCTTGCGTGAACCCGTGTTCGGCGCATGTCGATAGGTACGCAATGCACCGCCATCGATCCATGCGTGCGACAGAGCATTCAGTACCTGGTCCCTGTCACCGCCGAGCATGCGCGTGACAACGGCGGTCGAAGCGACACGAACCAGCAGCACATGATCGAGGCCAACGCGGTTGTAGCTGTTCTCGAGCGCAAGCACCCCTTGTATCTCGTGTGCCTTGACCATCGCAGTCAACACGTCTTGCATCGTGAGCGGCGCTTTACCTGCCGAGCGATTCTGGCGGCTCAGGTAGTCCGCCACAGCCAGAATGCCACCGAGATTGTCGGATGGGTGTCCCCATTCTGCCGCGAGCCAGGTGTCGTTGAAGTCCAGCCAGCGAATCATCGCGCCTATGTTAAACGCCGCCATCACAGGTTCGAGCTCGTAAGACGTGCCCGGCACACGAGCGCCGCCAGCCAGCGTTGCGCCCGGCACGACCGGGCCAAGCAGTTTTGTGCATGCGGGGTAATCGAGCGCCTGGAAACCACAGGCGAGTGTGTCCATCAGGCAGTAGTGCGCCGTTTCGAATGCGACGTCGCTATCTATTTCTGTGTTACAGACGAAGTCGGCGATGTCTGCGAGTTCCTTGTCCCAGTCGGGACGCTTCGCGGAGCGAATACCGGTATGTGGCGTCTTGGTGCTGATTACAATCTGCTGGCGGTGTTCTAGGTTATCTCGACGACTGTTCGGCCCGTCACGCTGCCATCCAGGTAGGCCTGAAACGCAGCGGGCAAGTCGTCGAAACCGATCGTGCGGCCCCCGATCATGTCGAGGTGCCGCGGCCGGAGGTCACCACCGATTCTCGACCACACCGCCAGGCGCAGCGCCCTTGGCGTATCCACCGAGTTAATGCCCAGCAAACAGACGGCGCGCAATATGAAAGGGAGAACCGTCGTGTTCAGCGCGACTCCGGACGCCAGCCCGATACTCGCAATGTTGCCGCCGTAGTCCACTGTGCGCGTCATCCAGGCCAGGTAATCGCCGCCGAGATTGTCTATCGCGCCCGCCCAGAGCGCCTTTTCCATCGGCCGTTTACCGAGGTCCAGCTCGTCACGCAGCAAGACCTGGCTGGCGCCGAGGCTCTTGAGATAAGCCTCTTCGGTCGCTTTGCCGGTAACAGCAGCGACCTCATAACCCCGGCCGGCGAGCATGTCGATTGCGATGCTGCCAACGCCGCCCGTCGCGCCCGTCACAACGATCGGCCCGCTCTCCGGCAACTGGCCATTTTGTTCCATACGATGAATCGCGAGCGCCGCCGTGTAACCGGCGGTACCCAGCTGCATGGCTTGCAGCGCCGTGATGCCATCAGGAACCGGCACGACGCCCGCACTGTCGACGCGTGCGTACTCGGAGTATCCACCGTCGACGGTTTCGCTGAGGCCACAACCGTTGACGAGTACTGCCGCGCCCGGCTTAAGGTCGGCATCGTCCGAGCTCACCACCGTACCGGCCAGGTCTATGCCGCCGTTAAGTGGGTAACGGCGCAATATCTTGCCCGCGCCGGTTGCCGCGAGAGCGTCTTTGTAGTTGATTGTCGAGTGACTGACTTTGATGACGACGTTGCCCGCCGTCAGGTCGTCCAGCCCCATCTCGCAGAAGCCCGCTGTGACTTTGCCGTCTACTTCGTCTATTCGGTAGGCGCGAAATTTTTGCATTACCTGCCCTTGCTCAGCCAGAACTCCAGTCCCTGGGAATTTAGCTCAATGTCTGTACCCAGCACCGACTGTATCGCCTCGCGGTTGCCCACATAACCGTGGTCCGAGAGCCTTTGAACATAGTACTCCAGCAAGCTTGTCCGCAACACTCCGGGCGCGTCGTTCTCATGCTCGCGAGCCAACGCGACGTACGCATCAATTCCGTCGTGCATCTGTGCGGCCAGGCCATCGAGGTTTTGCACGCGGCTGTAATGCGTCAGATACACCTGCTCAGGGTCGCACGCCATGATTCGATCGACTGCTTTGTGCGCTTCCACCGGATCAAACTGCACGGGCGTCGTTGTCGGAAAAACAATCTCGCCCTTGTCAGTGTCGTGCTCACGGTAGGACACACCGAAACTGTCGCCGGTAAATACGCCTTTCGACTGAGGGTCGTTCAGTACATGGTGGTGCCGCGCATGTCCCTCGGTATTGATCGTCTGCAGCGGGCGGCCGTTGAGCGCGAACCATTGCTCATCTTCAGGTATGACTATGCGCTTCTCATCGATCGCTTCGATTCGGCCGTACAGTCTCTCGGCCTCTGCCTTGCCGTAAACGGCCTCGGTTCCCGCGATCAGCTTCGTTGGGTCCACCATGTGCCGCGCCCCGTAGCGGTGCACTACGCATTTGGCGTTCGGCAGCTGCTGCATGAGGCGACCAGCGCCGCCGGCATGATCGAGGTGCACGTGCGTAAGAATGACGTAGTCGACGTCAGCGACGTCGAGGTCCTGCTGAACGAGGGCGTCCAAAAGCAGCGGAACGCTGTTATTGACGCCGGTATCGACATACGCCGCACGACCCTTTTCGACGATCAGATGGCTCGCGTCGTGTAACGGACGCGAATACTCCGTATCAATGGCAACGATGCCGTCATTAAGGGCCGTCGTCTGCGCTCGCTGTTCCAGCATCGTGTATGCCCCTGCCGCGAGCGGCGCTTAGTCGACCTTGGTCGTTTCCAACCCGTCGAGTTGCGAAAAATAACGAGCCACAAGCTTTACATCATCCTCGGACAGGGCTGCAGCCAAAGGCATCATGACAGGGTCCTTGCGCGCACCTTCGCGGTACTGCATCAGCGCATGCACGATGTAATCTTCATGCTGCCCTGCGAGCGTTGGCCAGGTCGGCGACAAGCTGATGCCGTTTTGTCCGTGACAAGCAGCGCAGGTCGCAATTTCTTCTATGCCGGCGACCTTTGATCCGCCGCTGGCTAGTGTGTCCTTGCCGATGCTTGCCAGGTAGGCCGCGACATCGTCAATGTCCTGATCCGACATGCTCGAAGCCTGGGCCGCCATCGTTGGGTGAGCACGCGTGCCCTCACGATAACCGCGTAATGCGATAACGAGATAGGCCGCTTTCTGGCCGCCGAGCTTTGGCACACGGAAAGAAGGATAGGCATTGCGGTAACCCTCGATGCCGTGGCAACCGAGGCAGGAGTAGCCCAGCATGGCGCCGCGCTCGACATCACCCTCAGCAAATGCTGTTTGAGCAGGAAAAACGCCACTGATGCAAAGCATCGCAGCGAAGACAGTAATTTTCATCTTGGTATTCACGATAATTTTCAATGTGACCTGGGCAATGGCCGGCTGCTTGGGATAATTCCCGGCCGCTATGGTAGTGACTACAGCCGCTTAATTCTAGCCCGGATCGCATGCTAGCATCACGCAATCTGCAGGCCGTAACCGGGATCTCACCGTGAAAAAAAGTTTTGTCGCGCTCCTCATCGCTCTTGCGCTCATAGTAATGATATCGCCGGGCATCGTTGGTCGCCTCGCCGAACGATCCATGGACGAGAATCTCGACTGGGCCGCAAACGAAAGCCAGGAGCTGGTTGTCACTTCGCAAGGCTTCGATCGCGGCTGGTTTTCGTCGGAGGGGCAGCATCGCATCGAATTGAAAGACGGCGGCCTGCGCGATCTCTTGCAGACCTACGCCGGCGCAGAGAGTGCCGGCAAGGCTCCCGCACTGATCATCGATACCCACCTTGATCACGGTTTGATACCGATCGCGTCTATGTATCGCGACAAGGGCTCACTAATGCCCGGCCTTGGAAGCGCTGTCTCCTCGCTCAGTCTCGAAACTGTCGATGGCGAGCTTGTCGACTTGCCGGGCACGATCTACAGCAAGGTGGGTCTTTCGGGCGAGCTGCAATCAAGCTACGTGCTCGAGGCCGGGTCTTTCAAGGAAGACGACGCCACTGCCTTTTGGGGCGCGATAGAAATTCTTGTGACGACCAACCCGTCTTCGGGCGCGGTTGGTTTCGATGGCAGCATCGAATCCTTCGCCGTCGACTCTGTTCAGGACACCGTGGAAATCAGGGACATCAGATTCTCCGGAAAGCAAACCCCAACGCCCTACGGCTTTCGCGCGGGCCCGGCCAACTTCTCTTTCGAATCGATCGACCTTGGCGCAGGCCTTCCCGGCGAGACCATCGGCCCGCTGACGTTTACGTCAACGTCGCGCGTCGACGGTGATCGACTCGACGCGCGCATGACCGTGCTACTCAAAAACACGCCGTTCGCTGACCTGGGAAACGCCAGCATCGCCGCTGATATTCGCATCGAGAATGCGGACGGCCGCTCGATCGGCAACATAAAGCGGGCCACGGAAGGCATGCAGAGCGGGCTGAATACCGACGCCCACCTGCTGGACGCTCAAACCAACGCTCAGCAGCTGTTGGCTGCTGGTGTCTCGCTGCATGTCGAGCAGCTGGACATCTCGTTACCCCAGGGCCTGATATCCATGAAAATGGATTTCACCCACCCGGAAACCGACGCGGGACAATTTAGCTGGGTATCAGTTTTGCTGGCGATGGATGCTTCTGCCGACATAAGCGTACCGGCTGAGCTGATGGACCTCGTTACGCAAATGAACCCGCAGGCGCATGCCGCCATCGCGATGGGTTTTCTGCGGCGCAAGGGCGATGCTTACGAAATGCAGGCATCAATCAAGAACGGCCTTCTGACCGTTAATGGCGCGCCAATGTCTTTGCCGATCACTGGCCTGCAGTAGCGCTACTCAGGCGTTACGCCGCACTCAATTTCATCTGCTCGAAAGCAGCGGACTGCTGTGCCGTCGAGCTCTTGTAGCGGTGGCATCTCCAGGGTGCACTGCTCCTGGGCGTGTCGGCAGCGAGGATGAAACGCACAGCCTTGTGGCGGGGCCAGGGCGGATGGAATCTCACCGGCCAGGGACGCTCTGCCGCCCGCATTTTGCGGATCCGGTATGGGAACCGCGTCCAGTAGCGCTCGCGTGTACGGGTGGCGGGGTCGCCTGAAAATAGCAACATTGTCCGCAAGCTCGACCACCGCGCCCATGTACATGACCGCTACCCGGTGGCTGATTGAGCGGACGACGGACAGGTCGTGCGTGATGAAGATTATCGCCAGACCGCTGTCCTCCTGCGCCTGCCGCAGCACGCCGAGAATTTGTTTTCGTACGGTTCCATCGAGAGCGGCAACGGCCTCGTCACACACGAGCACCTTTGGCTGCAATATCAGCGCCCGAGCGATCGCAACGCGCTGCGCCTGACCGCCAGAAAGTTCGTGCGGAAACCGCTCGAGATAGCTCGCATCCAGGCCTACCTGGTTAAGAATTCTGGCAACGGCTTCGCGGCGCTCGCTCCGCGCCAGACCCGGTTCATGCACTGCGAGTGGCTCGGCAACAATGTTCTTGACGGGCATTTGCGGGTTAAGCGAACCAACAGGATCCTGGAACACGAGCTGCATTCCCCGTCGCACCGCCATCGTTCGGTTTTGCGCCAAACCTGACAGCGCTTCGCCACAGAGGCTGACGCGGCCGGCCTGCATCGGAACCAGCCCGAGCGCGGCTCGAACAAGGCTTGATTTGCCTGAGCCTGACTCTCCGACGACAGCTATCGTCTCTCCCGACCGAACAGTCAGGTCGACCTCCCTGACGGCTCTGAGGAGACCGCGGCCTCGCTCCTTGTAGCTAACCGATGCCGCATCTATCGCGAACACTTTATTGCCCACGGCCGGCGCGGGAATGTCGGGGCAGTCGAGCCTCGGTGCGGCGGCAATCAGCCGCTCGGTGTAACCGTTTTGCGGGCTTGCGAATACGTCGCGCGTCACTCCGGCCTCTACAAGCCGACCGTGCTCGAGCACGAGCATGCGTTCGCAGTGTCCGGCCACGATGCCCAGGTCGTGCGTAATCAAAAGCAGCGCCGTGTCTTCACGAAGCTCCTCGAGCAACTCCAGAATCTGTGCCTGAACCGTGACATCCAGTGCTGTCGTAGGCTCATCGGCGATGAGCAGCTCCGGCTCGGCAATGAGCGCGGCAGCGATCATCGCGCGCTGTCGCATTCCCCCGGAAAGCTCATGAGGGTAGGCGCTATATTGCCGCTCGGCATCGGGCAGGCCTACGCGACCCAGCATGTCTATCACGCGCGCCTTTGCTTGCGCGCCCCTGGCCAATTTGTGCTGAATCAGTATCCGCTGAAGCTGTCGGCCAACGCGAACATACGGATTCAGCGCCAGCGCGGGATCCTGAAACACCATGGCGACGCGCCGGGCGCGAAGGCTGTCCAGTTGCGCTTCCCTCGCGCCGAGCACCTCGATACCTCCGGGCTTCACGCTGCCGCTCACGTTCGCGTTGCTGGGCAGCAGGCCAAGAATGGCCAGCGCTGTTTGTGTTTTTCCCGACCCGGACTCACCGACGAGGCCAACGGACTCACCGCGCGCAACGGAAAAGCTCAGCTTGTTTACCGCGAACTCACCCGCGTAATCGATCGACAGGCCTTCGACGTCGAGCAAGCTCATCGGAACCGCCTCGAGTCGAACACATCGCGAAGGGCGTCGCCAAGGAAGTTGAAACACATCAGGATAAGTGCGAGTAACGCCGCGGGAATTAGCAGCATCCAGGAAGCACCCTCCATCTGGTTGACGCCGGCATCAACCAGCGCGCCCAGAGAGGTCTGTGGTTCCTGAATACCAAGCCCGAGGAAGCTCAGGAACGACTCGAGCAGAATCGCCTGTGGAATCGTTAGCGTGACGTACACGATAACGACACCGAGCAGATTGGGCGCTATGTGCCGAATGATTATGCGTAGCGGCGATACTCCGGTCAGGCGCGCAGCCTGGACAAACTCTCGCTCGCGCAACGACAAGGTCTGCCCTCGAACGATGCGCGCCATGTCGAGCCAGTTGACCGCGCCAATCGCAACAAAAATAAGCAGCAAGCTCCGCTCGAAAACGACCATCAGCAGAATGACAAAAAAGATGAATGGCAGCGCATACAAGGTATCGACGAGGCGCATCATGACGGCGTCGACGCGCCCACCGATAAAGCCCGCAACCATGCCGTAAAGCACGCCGATAAGCAGGCTGACAACACTCGCCACGACGGCCACGAGAATCGTGACCTGTGCGCCGCGCATCGTGCGAACGAAAAGATCGCGCCCGAGGTCGTCGGTACCAAAGATCTGCATGTTAGCGATCGACGGCGCGTGCAAAATTTTGCTGAAGTCCGTTTGCAGATAATCGTGCGGGCTGATGAGCGGACCGATTATTGCGATCAGCGCGATCACCGCAAGGGCGCCGCCACTAACGGCTGCCGTGCGGCTACTTCGCAAACTTGCCCAGAAACGGGTCCGCGCACTCATCGCTGTCGGATCCTCGGGTCAATGACGCCGTATAGAATGTCCACAACGAGGTTTAGCAATACGATCAGTGTTGCGTAGAAAATAACGATGCCCAATACCAGCGTGTAGTCCCGGTTAAGTGCGCCGCGCACGAAAAACTGACCAAGCCCCGGGATGCCAAATACCTCTTCGACAACAACCGAGCCGGTAAGAATCGCGGCAATCGCCGGGCCCATATAAGACAGGATCGGCAACATGGCTGGCTTGAGCGCGTGATATCTAATGACTGCGTAAGCACCCAAACCCTGGCCGCGCGCAGTGCGCACGAAATTGCTCGAAAGCACATCGATCATGCTGGCCCTCGTCAGTTTCGCGATGTACGCGATCTGCGGCAGCGCCAGCGAGATGACCGGCAACACGAATCGTGCGACGCCTTCATTGCCGCTCCACCCCGCTGGAAGCCAGCGCAGCTTGACCGCGAACAGCAGCACCATCAGCGGCGCTATGACAAACACGGGCACGGAAATCCCGGTCATCGAAACAACCATCGTGAGTCGATCGATCGCGCTGTTGCGCCGTAGCGCGGCGAATGATCCGGCCGCAATGCCTATAAACAGCGCCAGCAACATAGCCATTCCGCCCAGTTTCAGGGATAGCGGAAACGCGTTAGCGATGAGATCCGAGACGGTGTGATCACGGTAGCGATACGAGGGGCCGAGGTCGCCCTTGAGCACGCCGGACAGATAACGAACGAATTGCGCCGGCAAGGGTTCGTCCAGGTGGTAGGCCCTTGCGATGTTTGCTTCGATCTCGGGCGGAAGCGTCCGCTCGGCGTCAAACGGGCCGCCCGGTGCGGCGTGCACCATCAAGAAGGCCAGCACAATTACCAACAGCAATGTCGGAATTGCGCCCAACAGTCGCAGCAGGGCGTATCGCAGCAAGGCGTTGTACCAGTTAAGGTGTGGCGCCAGCGGGCACCAGACTCAGATGCTGACTGTAATGATAATCCAGCACATTGTCTCCCCAGCCAACCACATCCGGACTCACAAGGTGCTTGCTAACGTAAAAGTACAGCGGTATCCCCGGGTGATCGGCCAGCAATACCCGCTCTGCCTCTTCGAGCCACAGGCGGCGGCGATCGAGGTCGACCTGCTGCGCAGCGCGCTGCATTAGCGAGTCGAACTCTTCGCTGGCATAAGCAGGCTGGTTCGCCGGGTTATCTGACTCCATGATGCTGAGGAAAGTATGCGCATCGTTATAGTCCCCTATCCAGCTCGAGCGAAACACCTGCGTGATCTCGCGGGCCTGCGTGTTGGCGAGCAGAACCTGGAACTCCTCGTTGATAATCGTGGTCTCGATCCCGAGGGCATCCTTCCACATGGATTGAATAGCGAGCGCCATGCGCTGTTGGGTATCGGAGGTGTTGTAGCGCAATTCTATTTGCAGTGGATTGTCCGGCCCGTAGCCCGCCTCTTTTATTAAGCGGCGCGCGTGCGCGTTCCGTTCGTCCTGGCTCATGTCCGCATAGGCAAGGCGCCGCGGCTCGTAATTATTCACGCCGGGCGGCACCCAGCTGTATGCGGGCGCCTCTCCCCTGCCCGTAATTTGCTCGACGAGAACGTCTCGATCGACCGCCATCGATAACGCTGCGCGCAGCTGCGGGTTGTCTTTGAACGGCGGCTTGGTCAGGTTAAAGCCATAGTAGTAAACGCCAAGATACGGTGCGATGTGCAGCTCGGCGGGCCGTTCGGCCCGAATCTGCTGGATGCTGTCCGGCGGTACGCTGCCCGTAATGTGTATTTCGCCCGCGCGGTACCGATTCAGTTCGGTCATTTCCTGTGTCAACACATGATGGTTCACAGCATCGATCGCCGTCTCGTCATTATTCCAGTAGTACTCATTACGACTGAGCACGAGAACGGAGCCGGGCTCCCACGCATCCAGCTTGTATGCGCCATTCGAAAGCAGGTTGCCGGGCCTGGTAAAGGCGTCGCCGTGCTGCGCGATCGAGTCCGGGTGTACAGGAAACGTACTTGGAGAGGTCAGCAAGGACAGTAAGTATGGTGTTGGCTGGTCAAGCGTGATGACCAGCGTTCGCTCATCGACAGCAACAACACCAAGATCCTGCGGCGCTTTTTCGCCGGCAATTATTGTGCGCACATTAACAATGCTGCCCAACATCTCTGCATAAAAAGCAGCGGTGTCCGGATCAACCAAACGACGGAAGCTGAACGCGAAGTCTTCTGCCGTTACCGGGTCGCCATTGGACCAGCGCGCATCGTCGCGCAGGAGAAAGGTGTAGGTGAGCCCGTCTTCTGCAACCGTCCACTCCTTCGCCACGCCACCGACGAGCTCGCCGCTCGCCGAGTAACTCAGCAAGCCTTCGCCAATATCCCGCAACACCTCGGCCGCCTGTACGCTGCGCGATTTATGCGGGTCTACCGACTCAGGGTCTATCGAAAGGCCGCGATGAAGCGTTGTGACTTCGGCTTTGGGGTCCACAGGGTTTCCGCACGACACAAGCGTGAGGCCGAGCGCGACAAGCAGCACCAAACGAAGCGAAATCATGTCGCGAAGCATAGCGCAGCACACCGTTAGGCGGAGCGACGAAGTTGGCGCTTTTTGAGGTGGATGAGTAACAGCGACACAGCGGAGGGCGTCATGCCCTCGAGGCGCGATGCCTGGCCAAGCGTGAGCGGTCGCGACGATACGAGGCGCTGCCGCGCTTCGTTCGACAGGCCGTCGACCGCGCTGTAGTCGATGTCTTCGGGCAGGCGCAGTGATTCCTGTTTCGCGTGCTTGGCTATTTCGCGTTCCTGTCGTTCGATGTAACCCGCGTACTTCGCCTGCACCTCGAGCTGCAATTCGACTTGTTCGCGTTGCTCATCCGGCATGCCCCGCGTTACATCGCTTGCGCCAACATCCGGCATTGCGACGATGTCACTGTAGCGGTACTCCGGGCGCTTCAGGAGTTTCGCGGCTCCCTTCAGGCGCGCCCGCTCTTTCGTAACAGCGTCACACTTATTATTGAACGCCGACCAGCGTATATCGTCGATCAGGCCGAGTTTTCGGCCGGTCGATGTCAGGCGCTGATCGGCGTTGTCCTCGCGTAAGGTCAGCCGGTACTCAGCCCGGCTCGTAAACATTCGATATGGCTCGCTCACGCCCCGCGTTGTCAGGTCATCAACCAGCACACCAATGTACGCCTCATCACGTCGCGGAAACCACAATTCTTTTTCCTGCGACTGACGCGCAGCATTGACACCCGCCAACAAGCCCTGTGCGCCCGCCTCTTCGTATCCGGTCGTGCCGTTGATCTGGCCGGCAAAAAACAAACCGGTAACGGCTTTTGTTTCGAGTGTGGGCATGAGATCCCGCGGATCGAAGTAATCGTATTCAATCGCATATCCCGGCTGCGTGATGACCGCTTTTTCGAAGCCCGGTATCGAGCGCACGAATCGCTCCTGCACGTCGGCGGGCAGGCTCGTCGAAATTCCGTTGGGATAAACGATGTCCGTCGTCAGGCCCTCGGGCTCGACAAAGATCTGGTGCGACGTTTTGTCGGCAAAGCGCACGACCTTGTCTTCCACCGATGGGCAATAGCGCGGCCCGACGCCATCAATGGCGCCCGTGTACATCGGCGACTCGTGCAAGGAACCGCGAATGATGTCGTGGGTTTCCTCGGTCGTCTTCGTAATGAAGCACGATATTTGCCGCGGGTGATCGCGACGCCGACCGAGATAAGAAAACACCGGCCTCGGGTTA
>Ga0316194_10000931_pt1 | contig 19894 bp, 14 predicted proteins | sample CroRivsedime1_MG_FD_204936 | JGI IMG/M metagenome (GOLD analysis project Ga0316194, IMG submission 204936) | Coastal sediment microbial communities from Maine, United States - Cross River sediment 1 | ecosystem: Environmental > Aquatic > Marine > Coastal > Sediment | place: USA: Maine...
TTTAGGCAGTTTTCCGTACTTGTCTTTCCAGCCCGAGGCATCACGCACCTTCTCAAGGCACTCCTTCAAGCCACAGCTTGCAAAATGTTCACCCGTCATACCGTGATGCCCGGCTTCGATCGCATTCTTTAAGAGCAGATCTATAGGGTCCATATTGATTGCGGCCGCAATGCGCTGCAGTTGCTGCATCAAACCTGCATTGGTGCCGATCATCATGCCGCCATGCCCGAGGTAATTGGGCCGCTGATTTGTCAGTACTACCTGGCGGCGAAAACGAATGCCCTCAAGATCCATAATCCACGACATGCACAAACCAACCATCCAGCCGAAATAGCCCAGCGCATGCCCCTGGCCACCGCCATCGAGCGTAGCCTCGACATCGATAGCTTTAACGATACCGTCCTTGCTTACGGCCGTACGTAACTTGTACTGGTTATCCCCCAGTGTCCGGCAGATCAAAAATTCCTCATCGCCGCTGGAAAAGACTTTAACGGGCCGCCTGGCCTTGCGCGATAAAAGTGCCGCAATATAGTGATGTGGTCGGACCGAACCGCGCCCGGAAAACGCACCACCCGTATGCAGATGCACGATACGTACCTGATTCAGCGATAATTTGAATGACCGGGCAAATGAATGCTGGAACAGATAGGCCGTTTGGGTCGGCGTCCAGATTTCCAGTTTATCCGGGCGCGAAAAATCGGCCACACATACATGGTACTCAGCAAACAGGTTATGGGTGGGACGCGTTACGAACTTGTCTTCAAATACCAAATCCGCGCTCGCAAAAGCCTCATCCGTCTTGCCATAACTGTCAGTATTATCTGAAACAATATTACCCGGTATTCCCGGATCAACCTGCGAGGCATCGGGCTTTAAAGCTTCTTTTATCGTCGTAACCGCAGGCAAAATCTCGTATTCGACGTCAATCAACTCAAGCGCCCTGGCAGCCGTCGCTTCGTCAATCGCAGCTACCGCTGCCAGCTCCTCACCTATGTAGCGGGTCACGTCGCCACAAATGGCAGGCTCGTTCTGCGTAGCAAAAATGCCCTTGGCATCAGCAGCCGTTATCACCGCCTTCACACCCGGTAACGCTTCAGCCTTGCTCGTATCCAGCTTCAGAATACGGGCATGCTTGTAACGGCTGCGCAGTATCTTGCCGTGAAGCATACCGGCGGGACGGACATCATCAGTAAACAACGCACGTCCACTCACCTTCTCAGGCCCATCCAGCCGCGGCTGCCGGGTACCGATTACTGAAGGATCAATGTTCTTTACCATCCTGTTTAACCCACCATTAAACGCCCGGCCACGGCGATATCAATTAACCCTGACTTTACTCTGCCCGCGCCAAGCGCTCCGCACGCAATCGAAAATCATTCCTAATCGCTTCTTTAACCTTGATATGCCCGGTACACCGACACAGCACCCCCGCCATGCCCTCGTTGATCTGATCTTCCGTAGGGTTGGGGTATTTATTCAGCAGCGCCTTGGCTGACATGATTACGCCTGGCGTACAGAAGCCACATTGCACCGCGCCGAATTCGACGAAGGCCTCCTGAATTGCATCCAGTTCGCCGTTTGCCTCCAGCCCTTCGATAGTAATAACGGACTCGCCATCCCATTCAAGCGCATGAGTCAGGCAGGCCAGGATAGATTCGCCGCGGTCATTGTTAATAGTGCAAACACCGCACGACCCTGTCGTGCAGCCACGTTTGGTGCCAGTCAATCCGATCTGGTTACGAATTACATCCAGCAAAGTGTCTGTATCATCCACCGCGAACTCATGGCGGTCGCCGTTCACGGTAAGGCACATTATGTGTTTAGCCATTCTGCACGTCCTCTACTACTGTTCCCGCAGCGCTATCAACGCCCGCCTGACCAGCACCTTGGCAATCTGTTTTTTGTAGGTTGCACGCGCATACAGATTGGTAACTTCACCCATCTCATCGCGAATACTTTCGACAGCCCGATCGATTGCGGCATCACCCAGCCCCTCCCGCTCCAGGATACGAGCGGCATTCTCCAGAATAATCGGCGCAGATGAGACCGAACCAATAACAACGCATACGTTGCTGGCCTGCTCGCCTGCACCGCCGCATCGGGCCGACACGGCTCCAAGCGAAAAATCCATGCCTTTACGTGGCGTAAACTTAAGAAACACTGACCGATCATCACAAGGCGGCACTGTTATGTGTGTCACGAGCTCGCCCGATTCAAGCGCCATATGCGCTATGCCATCTTTGTTATAGAAATCCGCAATGGGCAATTCACGCAACCCCTGTGCACTCTGGATCGTAAGCACAGCATTCAGTGCAATAAGTGCGAGCGGGCTATCGGCATTGTTTATCGCATGACAAATATTAGAACTAGGGATTACATGGCACTGCTCGCAATCCGTTTTAAAACAACCCTCGCGACCACTGCGCCATTCTGCAGAGTTGTTTGTGTACCAACAGCGGGTTTCCAGACAAACATTGCCGCCCAGCGTACCTATATTGCGCACGTGAGACGAGGCGACAGCATCGATAGCATCTTTCAGCGCCGGATAACGTTGTTGAATGAGCAGGTTGTCAGCCAGGTCAACCAAACGGCACGCTGCACCTAAACGCACGCTGCCATCCGCTAACTCCTCTATCTTTTGCAGTTCCGGCAAGCGACGGATGCTGACCAGGTTCTCGGGTTGAAACAGTCGCAGACGCATATTGAAGATGACATCCGTACCGCCAGCAATTACCTGCACTTTTGCCAGCCGATCATCATCTTTGCTGCGGCCTACATCCAGCGTCACCAGCGCATCAAGGCACTCTGCCAGGCTGGCTGGCTGGTGATACGCGTGTTCCGGTAATAGCACGTGCAACCCCTGACTATGTTTTCAACTGATCGGTAACTGCCACTCTAAAGCAAGTGTCGTGGCAATTGAATGCAGCACACTTAAACTAGTTCCGACTTTACGTGACGTGTTTATCAGGCGGTTAAACAATGAACAAAAAGCCTGTAACAGCTCTGTAATTTTACCGGCCTATTATTGAGACCGCCATCACAGACAACCGGGCAGTAAACGCATAAAGTAGCACTTCGTTTCACGGTGTGTCCGCAACAATAAAAGTCTCCTGGCGAGCAAGGTGTGGACACATTTAAAACCGCGATCGAAACTGTGTCGGCAACAATAAAAGTCTCCGAGCGAGCCAGGTGCAGACACACCTTATTCCATATAAAACAGCCTCGTAAACGAGGCTGTTTTTTTGCCCGACACTTGCTGCACCTGCTTCTGCACTCCCCGCAAAACGAGCAAGACCGACTATATAGTAGGCCTAATCTGCCGCGGGTCGTCATGCTTGCCGCCGAAGGCGCTAACAACACCCGAGATGCGCGTTACGACATAGATCAGGGAAAGAATCAGGCAAATCCAGAACCCCGCCAGCCAACGTCTGTAACCCATCGTGTTATAGACACCGCCGCCACCGATAGGCTGCGCCACCTGCGGTGTCAGGGGCAGACCGTAGCGACTCGCAATGGTCGCTATACCGGAGAAATTCAGTACCGGAACACCCTGCTTAAGAAAATGGCCGGTGACCGAATCAACCGCAAACGCTTTGGGGCCGGCGGACGTTATGAGACCAGGCTCGAAGTACTGATCTATAGACGGCGGACCAGTACTCGCACTACCTCCACCAACATTTACATAAGCGCGTATAGGCCTGCCCTTGGCAAACTTTGAGTACAGCGCAATTCGTTTCGCGACCGCCTCGTCCAGCGTTGCCGGCAACAACAACTGCAAGTCCGCACGCTTGATAGCCTGGCGAATGATATCCCTGCCACGGTTCGAGACACCTATACCACGATCCTCTGCGCCGCCGAGTGACGCAGCAATCTCGCGGGTGGTTATTAATCCGGCCGCGCGCAACTCACGCGACATGTCTATCCACGTAAGTCCGGGAACATTGGCACCCCAGGTTGACGCTGAGCCCGAGGCGATAATAAGTGGTCGCGCGCCCAACTCTTCGATAGCCGTGTAGGTAGCAAGATTCAGCGTCGGGAAAGAACCCGAAACAGCAACCGCGACGATATCTCCTTTATCTACGCCCGCCTCCCGCAACATCTGTAATGCCACTGCGGCCCAGTTTGGATTAACGGTTGTCTGCTTGGCCGGCAAGTGACCAGAAAGAGAGGTAATCGGGCTGGAAGATACCCCGATCATCCCGGATTCCTGTGGGTCGACATCGGCATCAATTTGCCTGATACGCCGGCGCAATTCGAATATGTGCGCCATGCTATCCTGAGCCTGACGTGCGGCACCCGCCATCATGCCGTAATCGGCGGTCGTGTCCTTACGCAGCATAGTTTCAACCATGAGCAATCCGGACAACGCGATAATAGCCAATACCACCAGTGCGCCGGTCGGCACCTGACTCGGGCGCCAATAAACCTTGGTATAGGCCATTAGATACTCCCCCCGGAGAACAGCTGCGCTATCAGCGTGTTAAATGAAATCTCGCTACTTTCGTAGGCCAGCATGGCATCGGGCGCCAATACGATTAGCGTCAGCCGAACCAGGACCGACGTAATTATCAACGATGAAAGCGTCTGCATAATGCCCTGGCGATTAAACCAGAGCGCAATCAGCCCGGGAATAATGTAGCCAATAACCCCCAGCTCAACGAATACCGGAGCGCCCAGTTGCTGATTCAGGTTATCTGCTGCCGAATCGCCCGTGACGAATTCCGCACCTTCCGGCGCTAGCTGGAAAGCAACACCACCGCCTATAGCCAGCTCCAGCAAAGCTCCGATTACGTAGGCCGTCAATATAGTAATGCCTACCATCCGGCGACCATAGATGATGGCAAATGAAGACAATACTCTGATAATCGCGAACGTTGCCAACGCTACCAAAATGGTTAGCATAAAGTTGATCGGCTGCATTATCTTAAGGGCCATATAGCCCGGGACAACCAGCCCACCCGCTGCAATACCAAACGCCTCAGTCACCAGCAGTGTCAGCAACAAGCCAACGCCGATGGCCAAGGCAAGTAGATTTAATGTAATCATAATATTTCCGTTTGAACCGCCCGGTTTCCAAAGTAGCGGGCGACGCGCCCCCCGACACCCTTGATATTCGCCATACCAACAATAAGGGCACGCTGACCACAGACCTCCAGAATAGTCTCAATGACCTCGCTGGGGGTGGCCTCTTCTTCTACAGTTAATCGTTCCGGCGGAATACCGCATCGACTCGCCTCACGCAGAAACAGAATCGTGCCACTGCCGATTACTATGAAGTGATCAGTACGACTCCATTCAGCAGCCGCTTCTGCCATCTCGCGAGAACGCTGTGGCCTATCAGCGCGGCAATTGACAACCGCGATACGCCGATAGCCATCCTCTTCACGAAATCGCTCGACGACTCTCTCCCAGATACGTCGGGTAGATTCCGGGTCATTCGCCGCAAACGCATTTACAAATACGAGCTCTCTATTGTGATAATTAAGCCTGTAGATTTGCATGACGCCGGGTTCGGGCGCCAACCCCGCCATTCCATCAAGCGCCACTTCTCGCGGAACCCCCAACTCTTCGCATACACACAATGAAAGTGCTACATTTTCCGCATGCTCCTGGTAACGAAAGCGAGCCAGTGTTGCATCAGGAATTGCGTCTACCTCGGCTTCCACAATTTGCCGAAGGGTAGAGCCGCGATCATCCGCTGCTGCTTTAAATACATCTATATATTCACTCTCTGCCGTATACAGGCGGGCTTTCACCGGTGTGCTGCCAGCCAGCGCCAGCGCTACATCCAGGCCGGTCGGGCCCATGACATCAAGGTGATCGCGCCGGGCATTGGTAATCACGCCGTGCGTCGAGCGCACCATGTGAGTTTCTGTTAAAGACTGAAAGCGGGGTTGCAGCGCCATACATTCCATCACCACTATTTCAGGGCGAGACTGGGAAATACGTCTGAGCACACGAATTTGCTCGATAATATTGGGCTTGGAAAACCTGAATACAGGAAAATCGTTGCCAGCATCATCCGTAACAGAAGTGAGTGTGCCGCTGCACTTGGCGTAAACACATTTGCCGCCAGCCCTTAATCCGGCTGCGATCAAACGCACCACACTTGTCTTGCCACGAGTCCCATTAACATGGATACGAACGGGGATACGCCTGACCACCCGCCCATGAAACAGAAACTCAATTAAAAAGTAACCTACGAGTGCCACCCACAGCAAAATGGTAATCCAAACTACTGTAGGAGTTTGATTGAAGAATTCGACGAACATCATCGGCGCAGATCTCTGGCCAGGAATCTAGCCACCATTAAGCCACATGAATTCCCGTAACTCGGTAGTCGGCTGGCCATCAGCGTTTACATCCTGATCCTTTTGGTAATCTCGAACCGCACCACGCGTGGCCTTCCCAACCGATCCGTCGACAGGCCCGTCGTAATAACCGAGATCCTTTAGCCGTTGCTGTATCCAGATCACATCACCTTTGTCGTAGACAGGTTTTTGCGGCTGCGTTGTGGCCTGATCAACACTCTCTGAGATATTGGCATCGTTTTTAACCACCTGATGCGCAGACCCATCCTCACCCAGATTCTCGGCATCCGCCGCTGCATCGGGAAGCTCGGGTGCAGCACCAGCAACACCTGAATCACTTACCTCATCTTCCGTAACAGCAACCGACGAAGGTTCAACCGATGTGGATTTCGTCGCACACCCTGCCAGCAATACGAAAAGGAACAGCCCTGCTGCTCCCTTGCAAACCAGATGATAGTTAATGTGATTTCTCATGAAGTTGATTATACAGAACGCTGCTGCATAGCACCCTATAGATTGAATCTATGCCAAATTCTCGCCAACCGGTGCTGTTATACGTCAAAAGGCACAGGCTTGAAAAGATCAAAACGATCACCTGACTGTGCAATATGCACTGGCGCAGCGTATTTATCCCGGATTACATCCTGCAAGGTAGCCTGCGCCTCGGGCTCGCCATGCACCAGAACCAGCGGTGGCCGGCCCTGAAAACGGTCGTACCAGTCGCACAACCCCGTCTGGCCCGCGTGAGCAGATAGCCCACCGATGGTATGAATTTTTGCAGCGACATTTACCGACTGACCAAACAAGCGAATACTTTTTGCCCCATCCACCAAAGCCCTGCCGGTGGATCCGCCAGCCTGATAACCCACAATAATCACATGACATTCCTTGCGGGAAAGATTTTGTCGCAGATGATGCTTAATCCGACCACCGGTACACATCCCGCTGCCGGCGATAATTATCGCTCCGGATTTAATGAAATTTAATTCGCGAGATTGATTTGCGGTACGCGTAAAGGACAGGTTTGGCAGTGCGCTACGAATATCCGTATTGCGCCAAAGATCCTGCGCATCCTCATCAAACAGATTGATATTTTTTGAGTACACACTGGTCGCCCTGATGGCCATCGGACTATCCAGAAATATTTGCCAGCGCCCCAGATCTGCGTCTTTATAATGTTGCGCCATCCAGTAAAGCAGCAGTTGACTGCGCCCGACGGCAAACGCGGGAATGAGTATGTTCCCTTTCGCGTTTTGGGTAATGCTAACGATTTCTTCAACTTCATCGCGAGTTTCATCCCAGCTACGATGATTCCTGTCACCGTAGGTGGATTCCATCAGGACGAGGTCGGCTGTTTTAACGATATCGGGATCACGCATAATGGGGGCATCACGATGCCCCAGATCACCACTAAATACGAGCTTGCGCTCTTCCCCTCGCTCCGAGAGCCACAACTCCACAATGCACGAGCCCAAAATGTGCCCGGCATCCCTGAAGCGCACACGAATAGTGGGTGTGACATTAAATTTGCGGTGATACCGCACCGACTTGAACTGCTGTAGCGCGACGTCGGCATCAGCAGCCGTATACAAAGGCTCGACCTCTGGCCTGTTGTCACCTTTGCCTTTAGCCTGTTCCTTGCGGCGACGATTAAAACGGGCTGCTTCCTGCTCATGTATATAGGCAGAATCCCTGAGCATGATATCGCACAGTGCCCGCGTGGCCGTATGGGCGAAAATCGGGCCTGTATAACCCTGCTTGATCAATAGCGGTATGCGTCCCGAGTGATCAATATGAGCATGACTTAGCACCACTGCATCAATGCTACTGACGTCAAAAGGCAGCACATCACGATTGAGTTCATCATCTTTGCGGCTACCCTGAATCAGGCCGCAATCCAGCAATATTCGATAATCGCCAACCTGCAACAGGTGACAGGAGCCGGTAACCCGGCCAACAGCCCCAAGACATTGCAACTCCATGCTCCACTCCCGGCTCAGCCGCCTGCACGTCAATAATCAATTCTCATCACTCGAACTCACTCGCAACCAACACAAAAAAGCAGGTCCGCAAGCTTCTCTTTCAATCGAAAACTTAAAATAGCATGACAGGCAGCGCAATAACCAGAAAACGCGGCCAGCCGAGTGCGCCGACAGATAATGGGCGCTTAACGACATATCGGATACCATACCTGCTCACTGGCTTAATACTGCAATTGGGAGTTCGACTATGTGTATGCGTCAAATACGGATCACAATCCATACCCTTTTACTTGCAGCGCCATTCCTGGGCATCGGCACAAGCTGGGCGGCGTTTCCTGAACCAGGTTCGCCAACGATACTCATCACAGGTGCCAATGCCAGCCACGGGCTGGCATTTACAAAAGAGTATGCGGCGTTGGGCTGGAATGTCATCGCCACGTGCCGAACGCCCGGCGAAGCAGACCGCTTGAATGCACTCGCCGCGGAAAACCCCAATGTGGTCGTTGAAAAACTGGACATCATAGACGACGCCGAAATAGCGGCACTTGCAGAAAAATACCGCGGCGTACCTATTGATGTATTGCTAAATAATGCCGCTATCAACGCCTTTCGCTTCGGGATCAGCCGCTATGGAAAACTGGATTACGATTGGTTCGAAAAAATACTGATCGTAAATATTATGGGGCCGGTCAAAGTTTCCGAGGCATTTCAGGCAAATGTTGAAGCAAGCGAGCAAAAGAAAATCATTGCCATGACATCTACCGGCGGCTCTATCGGAGACCTGCAGGTGCCCATCAACATTGGTTACCGCACCAGCAAAGCGGGCCTGAATATGGCGATGCGCAATTACGCAATCCACCTGCGGGGACGCGGGGTGATTGTCGGGATCATCGGGCCTGGCACGGTTGATACCGAAGACTATATGAATGCCCGGGACCCCGATAGCGTGCCACGCAACTACCAAATGATGATGAAAGCGGGTCGGTTGGCACCGCGCACCGCAATAAATGACATGATTGCTCTTATAGACCGAATGACACTGGATGACTCGGGCGTTTTCTACCAGTGGGATGGCAAAGTTTTACCCTGGTAAACTAACGGAAGCTTTCCCCAACCGCGCTAACCCGGGAGCCCGGGTCAAGCCAAATTATTGCGCTCAATTTGTTGGCAAGCGCAAAAAACGCACCAGTCCGGACTGACAGGCCTATTCCGATTGGGCCGCGGCTTGATGCTGCTGCAACAGTTTTTCCTCAAGCTGCTCTGCCGGCAATGGCTTACTGAACAGAAAACCCTGTATCTGATCACAACCGTGATCCTTCAGGTATTCAAACTGCCCCTGGGTCTCTACGCCCTCTGCAATCACCTGCAACCCAAGATTGTGTGCCATCGCAATAATCGTATTACAGATAACGGCGTTGTCCTTGTTCAACTCAAGGTCCTTAACAAAGGATCGGTCTATCTTCAGAACATCCAGTGGGAAACGCTGAATGTAGCTAAGCGAAGAGTATCCGGTGCCGAAGTCATCCATCGCCAGCGAAATGCCTGCGTCCTTAATTTTCCTGACGGTGGCGACCGTTTCTTCAAGGTCATGCATCAGAACTGTTTCGGTAATTTCCAGCTGCAACAGACGCGGATTCAGAGATGCTTCAAAAAGCGCTTTAAGCACAACATCAGCAACATTCGTTTGCACGAATTGCTGACTCGACAGGTTGACGGCCATAGTAAATTCACCGCCAAATCGATCGGCCCATATTTTTGCCTGATGACAGGCCCGCCGAAGCACCCATTCTCCCAGACCACAAATTAGCCCACACTCCTCCGCCAAAGGAATGAATCGAGCCGGCGAAATCGGGCCATGCTCGGGATGATTCCAACGCAGCAACGCCTCCACACCCACTATCTGCAGGGTGTCAACAGACACCTTGGGCTGGTAATGCAAGTCAAATTCATCGCGCTCCAATGCGCGACGCAAATCTGTCTCAAGTTCGAGTCGCTCGAGTGAACGGAAACTCATGGTTCCCGAATAGAAGCGGACACTGTTCCGACCTGCCTCCTTGGCCTGATACATGGCTACATCCGCATTCTTTAGCAGAGAATCAATATCCTCGCCATCATCAGGATAGATAGAGACGCCGATACTGCTGGTTACAACGAACTCATGCCCCTGATGCTCCACCGGACGCATTAGTTCCATTCGAATTCGCTCTGCTACGGCAACGGCCTGTTCCTCGCTGCGTAGATTCTGCAGTATGGAAACAAACTCGTCTCCACCCAAACGAGCCAGATGAGGTTCGGTATCTTCCGGGTCTGCCCTGCTAACAGTGTCTTCAAAGCGGGTGCATCGCTCCAGCCGCTTCGCAATGGTCTTCAATACAGCATCGCCGAAGTTATGCCCAAGCGTATCGTTTATGCGCTTGAAGTTATCCAGATCAACATACAATGCCGCAACTTTGCGACCACGTTCTCGTGCGGTCTCTATAGCTCGTATCAATTGTTGCTGGAAGCGCTGTCTGTTTGGCAACCCGGTAAGGGTATCGTAATAGGCGAGGCTGTGAATGCGCTGCTCAGCCTGTTTTCTGTCAGTAATTTCCCTGAAAATGGTTAGCGCAAGGTCATGCAAATACGGCACCAACTGCAACTCATAGTGACGCTCTAAGTCATCGTCTTGCAAAACCAGCTCGCACTGCCGAGACGATTTTGATATCACCACCTCCAGCACAAGCTTGTGCCAGCGTTTCGCCGCATCCGCGGGCAAGTAGTCAAAAATAGTTTGCTGGTCGCCGCGCGGTTCAGCCAGTGGACCGGCATTACTGCCGGGCAAATAGTCGACAATTTCACCTGACCGACGCACCACGAAAAGGGTATCCGGAATGGCTTTCACCAATGCGTCGTTTTTAGCCTCACTGGCACGCAAATCCTGGAACGTCAGGCTGGAACGCAACACGTACCTAACCCGATGGCCCAGCATGGCCCAGTTAATGGGCTTGGGGATGAAGTCGGTAGCACCAACCGCGTAGGCCTGGTTGATGGAATCGATATCTTCCATACCGGTTACCATCAGTATTGGGATATGCGCACCGGCTGCATCCTCGCGAATGCGGGTGCACGCGCCGTATCCGTCGAGTCGAGGCATATCGACATCCATCAGTATTGCAACAGGCTTACAACTTACAAATTTTTCGAGCGCTTCAATACCGTCAGCAGCCTCTTCAACTTCAAAACCGGATTTTTCCAGTGCTGCCCGCACCAGCAGCCGCAGGGTCGGATCATCATCGACAATTAGGATCAACCCGTCATTTTGCGCGACCGAATAACTCATGCAAGCTCTCCAGGGCTATACTGGTGTAGCTTTTCAATCACCATACCGTGCTCAATCACCAGCATTTCAACCTCGGTTTCTATAGAGACGAGATCACCACCTCTGGCGGCAAGCTCAATTTCCTTGCAAAGCGCTGACAACCTCTCAGCACCAACATTCCCGCTGCTGGACTTAAGGGCATGTGCCGCTTTGCTTAGCGCAATCCCATCGTCAGCCGCAAAGCTGGTCTTTATGGCCTGCAGCAGTTCAATAGAATTGTTCTCATACATGCGAATCAGACGCGCCAGCAGCCCTGCCCCGTTTGCGGGGTCCAGCGAAACAATCGACTCCAGAGTCTCAAAGCGAATTATGTTTTCTCCACTAACAGCAGACTTTCGCGTCATAGATCTCGAGGTGCCCGTCAAACTTTCATCCAGCTCTTCGCTTGGGCTATTCAATAATTCGTCAGGCTCGAGCAGTTGTTCTTCGTAAAACTCATAAACCTCTGGTTCGTTGGTGGTCTCAGCGGCTATGGGCGCAGATGCAGCGGCTGATCCTGCCGCTGCCGACGACCGCCTGGCACCATCGGAATGGGCTGCCGGAGAAGGCACCGCATCCCATGAAACGCCTATCGCTCGTATCTCGCGGCAGTGGTCTATGCGCACGCGCAATTGCTCCAGACTGAATGGCTTGGTCAGGTAGTCATCCATGCCTACGGCAAAACAGCGCCGCCTTACTTCAGGCAGTGCGTGTGCTGTTAGCGCCACAATCGGCACCCGATGATCATCATTGCGGGCGCCCTCTATTTCTCTGATTGCGTTGGTGGCAGCGTAGCCATCCATCACCGGCATCTCGCAGTCCATTAGCACAAGGTCGACGTCGCCTTGTTCATATAGATTCACGGCCTGCTGACCGTTCACTGCGACCACCACCTTGCAACGCATGGTTTCCAGCATGCTGATAGCGACCTCACGATTAACCGGGTTGTCTTCGACCAGCATTACGGTCAGGCCTGCTATTCGCAGGGCGAGCGTATCGTCAGAACTAATGGCCGGCTTGGGTAACCGGCCGGTGCCTGAATCGGCATCCAATGCCTGCACGAGGCATTCAAGCAAGCGACTCTGGCGAACTGGCTTGTTAGCGTACGCATCGATATCTGCCTTACGCATAGCGGCGGCGGCATTCTCTGCCGAAGCTGAGCTCAGCATGATCAGACGCAAACCCTGAAGCTCGTCATCAGCGCGGATCTCGCCAGCCAGCTCCAGACCATTCATGCCAGGCATGTGCCAGTCGAGGACCACCAGATCAAAGGGCACGTCGATAGCCACCGCTTCCTTCAGACAAGACAGCGCCTGATTCGCATCGGCAACACTATGCGTGCTAATACCCCATGCACCCAGTTGGTGCTCCAGAATTTCTCTATTGGTGGCGTTGTCATCAACGACCAGAACATTAAGCGGCATGCAATCAGCAAGTCGCTCAAGGCTTTCTTTGGGCACGTCCTGATCACCCAGTACGAATTGCAGGTTAAACCAGAATGTTGTGCCTTCACCCAGAGTGCTGCTCACACCGATCTCGCCACCCATGAGCTCGACTAGCTGCTTGCATATTGCCAACCCCAGCCCGGTTCCACCGTAGCGCCGCGTTGTCGAACCATCCTCCTGCGAAAACAGCTCGAACACCATGGACTGATTCTCGGGTCGGATTCCGATACCGGAATCAACGACTTCAAAATTAAAAATGCCCCGCTCACCGCGTTGCCGGTCCATACTTATCTGCACGATGACTTCGCCAGTTTCAGTAAACTTAATGGCGTTGCCTATGAGGTTGGTCAACACTTGTCGGACGCGCATGGCATCGCCATGCACGCGAGTGGGCGTATCAGGCGGGATACTGCATAAAAGCTCTATGTCCTTACTTTGCGCATGACCGGACATCAATTCGACAATTTCTTCCGCCACATTACGCAGGTCGAACTCGGTCTGATCCAGCTCTAGTTTGCCCGCCTCAATTTTGGAAAAATCCAGGATATCGTTGATAAGACTAAGCAGCGCTTCAGCCGAATTCTCAATAGTTTCCGCAAAGTGCCGCTGTTTACCTGACAAGCCCTGCCGCAACAGTAGCTCAGTCATACCCAGCACACCGTTCATGGGCGTTCGTATTTCATGACTCATACGCGCAAGGAATTGGCTCTTCGCCAGACTGGCTGCTTCGGCCTCGTCCTTTGCCCGAATAGATTCATTCATGGCCGTGGTCAGGAGCTCGTTAGTTTTGGCCATGCTCCGTGCCTGCTCATCAATCTTGCTGTTACGTCGCACCAACTGCTGATCGCGTTCGCCAATTTGCGTAAGCATCGAGTTAAAACCATCGATGAGGCTGCCAACCTCATCATTGCCGTACTTGGTAGCCTGCAGCGAATAGTCGCCGTCACGGGTGACGCGGCCCACTACATCTGCCAGACCGAGGATCGGCCGCGAGATCAATTTTTGCAGCCTGGATGACAATCGATAGACCACCAGCACAACGATGGCGAAAATACCCAGCGCCACCAGACTGAATCCGCGCAACATCGAGATCAGCGATGCCTGTGTTGCGCGCAGGTGCACGGCGCCTATAGCTTCATTGTCCAGAAGCACCGGCCGAACAATTTCAATTGACAGAAATCCGTAACTTGAAACCAGCGACTCTCCGTCAGCAATCGCTGCCGCTACAAGTTTGGTCGTATCCTCAGTAGCAAACGATTCAAGATCCGAGAATGACTTAGGGCTGATATAGGTACCCAGCAATCCTGCATCGGAACTGTAGATGTGGGCGGCCATTACACTGGGCTCAGCAATAAGTGACGCTACTACGCGTCCTGCCTGTTGCTCATCTTCGAATGCAACAGCTGCGGCGCTGTTCGTCGCGATGACATCGGCAATGCTCACCAGGTTCTGAGAAATACTCTGACGGTACGTATAACTCGAACTAATCGCCTGCATCGTAGTTGCAATGATTAGCGACGTGACTGCCGCCAGCAACATCAAGGCGACCAGCTTTCGGGTAATGGAGTAGTCTGCGAGTCCCTTCATGGCCTAGGCACCACCCTTAGATACAATTTTAGCCAGCTGCAAGAGCTGGGCATTAATACCCAGACCAACCTGCTGACTGGCATCAACATTGATGGCGAAACTGATCCGGCTCTGATCGAGCTCCAGACCAATAATCCCACCCTGTTCTGCAAAGCCGTCGCTGTCACCAATGGTCAATACGGGCTTCATGGCAACCGCCAGCAGTAGCTGATCAGCCTGTTTCGATTCCCGGCGACTAATCACCAGAACCTGACAGGGCTGCTCCACTGCGGTTACATCTTTGAACGTGACTATTTCTATCGCATGGCCACCGACTTTTCGCCCCTGCAAGGACTTCATTGGCTTGGCAAATGAGCCACCCTTCGCCACACAAATATTCAGCGGCGAATCGTCCAAATCGAAGGCAGTATCGGGCCAGCTAACAAACTTGGTGATTTTGTAGACCATAGCTGTCTTCACCGCGTACTCCGATGCAGGCGCATCAGCGATTGCGACCACGGGCGACACTGCCATGATGATCAGGCAAAGTATCGACAGGATCGAATTTAGGGGTCGCAAAAACATGAGCTATTCGCAGTTATTCCTGTTGTGCACTTCTAGAAATGCAAGTCCAACTGAACAAATACTTCGCGAGGTATTTCCGTCGGAATCGATGCCCCGTATTCTTCCAGAAATTCTGCATGTTCTTCTTCGAGTAGATTGCGCCCGACCAGACTGAGCTCAAGCGAGTCCAAAGGCATCCAGGATAATTTCGCGTCCAAAGTCAGGTAACTGGGTATACCCTGCCCATCCAGAGCGCCTACATAGCGCAACCAGAGATCAGCCTTGGTAGATGGAGACATATTCCATAGCGAACGAGCCGAAAACTGGTGCTCGGGATTGTCTGCGCCAGCAGATGCAATATCGTTCGCGCCGTCATCATCAACATGCAAATAGGTATAGCCAGCCTGCAAATAGAGTGAATCAGCCGGGCGCCAGCTGATATTGAACTCGGCGCCATAACTATTCAGGTCTTCGCCATTCACCATCAGTATAGGCAACTGCACGAAAGCATCGCCGGGAGGGCAACTGGCTGGCGGAGGCGGGAATGGAGGCGCAGGCGGAGTACCACCCGGTTGGCAGGTTATCCCGAAGAGGTCCGGCGCCAGCGACCGCAGATTCTGATACTCGTTGTAAAAAACACTGATATCGGTTTCAACAGAATCAGAGAGGGAGCCGCGGTAGCCAAGCTCATACGCTGTAACGTCCTCGGTCTCCAGTTCCGGGTTGCCGTTGATTGTCACAAGCAACGGTAAGTCGTAGATGTTGGCACCGCTACCGGGGGCCAAAAAACCACCATTAATCGTGCCGTTTTGCTCAACGCGCGAAGGTATACGCACTGCTCGGGCGACCGAGCCCCACAGCAAGTGATTGTCCGTAGCATTCCAGCTCAGACGAACATTAGGTTCCCACTCCAGGTCATTGACACTAAAGTTATTTTTCTCCACCTTGGTGCCGACTATCAGCGACAGCCGGTCTTCAACCAGCGCTATTTCATCCTGAATAAAGGCCGAATAAATGCGCTGGGTTCGTTCCGCAGGACTAAGTGAGATCGTGAAATCGCCCTCGGTCTTATCCTCGCTTACCCTGGCACCTAGCCCCCACACAATCGCATTTCTGCTTCCCAATGCGAATAGATGTTGCATTTCAAAATCGAAAGTATCGCGAGTTTCATTTGGCGCGATATTAGATATCTGGGTATGGTCGTAGTAGGCCTGCAACCTCAATGAGGATGTATCGGAAATTTTTCGATCCCACGCCAGCAAACCGAACCCACCCGAAACTTCACGATCTTGCTGGCCTATCGTCACATAAGGCGGCGTCGGCAGAGGCGTTACGATGCTTTCGCCAATATTGCCTTCGAACACCTCACTGCTGAAAGTCAGCGCGCTGTCGTCGCTATACTCCCAGTCGGCCCGAAGACCACCACGGAGCATGTCCCAGTCGTCAGGATTACCACCATTAATCGGGTCTTCAACGTAACCATCGCGATTAAAGTACTTGCCGAATGCTCGCACCGTTGCACCACCTACTTGCCCCCCGGCACGCACCGTACCTTCAGTACGCTCTGTACCGGCAACCGCATCAACCCGACCACCCTGTGTATCCTCTGCCTTCTTGGTGATGATATTGATCACGCCGTTTACAGCATTCGACCCCCACATAGTTGCACCAGGGCCGCGAATGACTTCGATACGGTCTATCGAGTTAAGGTCGGTATCATTCATATCCCAGTAAACGCCAGAATACAGCGGGCTATAGATACTGCGCCCGTCCTGCAGCACCAGGAGTTTATTCGCGAACACCCCGTTCGAACCACGCGAGGTAACTGCCCATGTACTTGAGTCGGCCTGCGCCACCTGCAGACCAGGAACCATGCGCAGCAAGTCAGGAATGGTGCGGGCGCCCGAACGGGTGATATCTGTTTGAGATATCACAAACATGGCTGCTGGCGTATCCGAAAGTAACTGCGACTGACGAGCGAAAGTCGTAACCTCGAGGCCCAACAACTCAACGAGGCTAAGGTCCATCAAGTCGTCAGGATCACCCGTGCCTGCATCTTCAGCAATAACTGAAAATGAACAGCCAAACAGAACAACCATCACGCAAAGTAACCGGTGGTAGTAACCACCCAGAGACATCCCGTACATGCCCAGCACTCCTAAGCTTCCGTGCAAATGCAACGATTCCCAAGCGCAAAAAAAACGCCCGGATCAGGACTGCTATTTACTCAGTGCAGCAAAATGAACTCTATGAACCAGCGCACACTTCACCGAGAATTATGTAACCAAGCGAGTAAATACGGGGTTTTGCGCAACCTGAAAGCGTGTTTCCCAGGTAGCCAGAAGCACCTGCAGACGGGCTCGAATTGAGTTATCGAGAATTACCAGGAGAATGGCGGCGACGAGGCTGGCGCGCTGTCACATAAAAGCCTGCAGAACAGCAGGACAACATCGCATGTGCTCTGCCCGGCCGAAGGGGCAAAAACCGGATACTGGATGAATTGCCGCTTATAGATTAATTCAGCTATTCGTCGCCAAGACCGAACTGCTCAAATTCTTTTTCGAACGTCAGCTTACGCATATCCGTCATCCGATCAATGAACAGCTTGCCATCCAGATGATCAAACTCATGCTGGAAAACCGTCGCCGGAAAACCCTGCAATTCCAACCCCCTGATCTCGCCGGTTTCTGAAAGATACTGAACCTTTATGTGTTGCGGACGTTCGACAAAACCACGCAGACCAGGCACCGACAGGCAACCCTCCCAGTAGCCGGCGGCGTCAGACTCAATGACGGTAATAACGGGGTTGATAAACACCGTTAACGGCATGGCCTCAAGCTCACCGTATCGAGTAGGCCCGCCATCCATTTCGATGATCGCAAGCCGCAGGGATTCACCGATCTGCGGCGCAGCGAGACCAATGCCCCCATAATCATGCAAGGTGTCGACCATGTCATTAACAAGCAGCCTGACAGCATCACTTTCAATCTCATCCGGCTCAAGTGGGCGCGCCACCTCCCGCAGCACCGGATTTCCCATATTAATTACGCGTCGGATAGCCATAGCACAAGAATACCTTAGAGGCAGTGGGTGATGACATCGATCACTGCAACAGACTTAAGCAACCGGTAATGCCACCGGTATTACCAGCGACTGACCACCTACGGTAACGCGCTCAGTGGCCACGCCATAGACCTGCCGGATATTCGCATCATCCAATACTGCCGCGGGCGGCCCGTCGGCAACAACGGCACCCTGATCAAGCAAACAAATACGGGTACAAAACTGCGCTGCCAACATCAGATCGTGCACCACCACCACCACGCCTGCTCCCTTTTGTGCCTGCTGGCGTAACAAATTCATCACCGCCAGCTGGTGCCGGGGATCCAGTGCAGCTGTCGGTTCATCGGCCAGTATGTAGGGCGCCTTTACCGCCATCGCCCGGGCCAGCAACACCCGCGCACGCTCGCCGGCAGAGAGCGACCTCACAGAACGATCAGCAAACTTGTCCGTATCCGTTTGCCGCATAGCTTCGGAGATAATTTTAAAGTCGGCGTCATGCAGCCGCTGAAATGCACCGAGATGTGGCTCACGGCCCAATGCAACCGTACTTGCAACGGTCAATGGCCAATGGACCGTGTGGTCCTGTGGAAGATAGGCAATCAGTTGCGCCAGTTCTCGAGGTGTATAGGCCGCCCTCGCCCGATCACGCACGCTAATTGAGCCCTTGCTAAACTTTACGAGACCCAACATCGCGCGCAGCAGCGTGCTTTTACCCGAACCGTTCGGGCCAATCAGGCCCAGCAATTCGCCGGGTGCGAGATCCATATTCACATCATGCAAAATAGTACTGTGACCAAGCTCAACAGCAATATCTGTAACTCGAATGGTCACCGCATTGACCGCCTTGTGCGCACCACCAGCAAAAGAAAAAACGGTGCCCCTACCAACGACGTCAACACACCCAGTTTTATTTCATGGCCGCTGGGAATGGTTCTAACCAGTATATCGGCAAGCGTCACGATGATGGCACCAACCACCGCACTGGGCCAAAGAACGCGCGCGGGATCACTGCCGACGAACGGCCGCACGATATGGGGCGCGACCAGACCAACAAAACCTATGGTGCCGCAGACTGCGACGCCAGCCCCAACCGCCAGCGAACTGCCGAGCACAACACGTGCCCGCAAGCTACGCATGTTCACCCCCATGGTTTCTGCCACCGCCTCACCCAGGCTTAGCACACGCAAACCGCTGCCGCACGAAAGGATGAGTAACATCCCGATCACAATGAACGGCCCGGTCAGTACAATATCGCTATAGCTTCTGTTCGCCAGGCTGCCAAGCAACCACAAAACCATGTCATTCAATGCAAAAGGGTTGCTCGAAAAATTCATCACCAGCGAGGTTAAGGCCACCGCGAGGCTGCTAACCCCGACACCCACCAGTATCAACGTCAGTGCGCTGGTATCCCGCAAGGCCACCGTAAACAAGATTAGCGTGGAGATTGCCGCGGCACCCATGGCGAACAATGGAACGGCAAAAGCAAAATTTTGGCCTATGCCGAAGTGTATCGCGACGACTGCACCCAGCCCTGCGCTGGCGGATATCCCGATAATTCCGGGATCAGCAAGCGGGTTGCGGAACAATCCCTGTAAAGCAGCGCCGGACAAACCCAACGAGGCGCCG
>Ga0316194_10000935_pt1 | contig 19844 bp, 20 predicted proteins | sample CroRivsedime1_MG_FD_204936 | JGI IMG/M metagenome (GOLD analysis project Ga0316194, IMG submission 204936) | Coastal sediment microbial communities from Maine, United States - Cross River sediment 1 | ecosystem: Environmental > Aquatic > Marine > Coastal > Sediment | place: USA: Maine...
TCGCTTTGGTGTGCGGCATGACGTAGCGCCGGTAGTCCGAAGGCGACAGGCACCCGACCCAGCTATCGAAGAGCTGAACCGCCTGCGCGCCTGCGTCGATCTGCGCGATGAGGTAGTCGGCGATGGCATTCGAGAGCCTGGACATGAACGCGTTCCAAAGGCCTTCGTCGCCGTACATGAGCTTCTTGGCCTCGTAGTAGTTCTTCGAGCCACCGCCCTCGATCGCATAAGAGGCCAACGTGAACGGCGCGCCGGCAAAGCCGATGAGCGGCACCTTCAGCTCCGGACGTGTGGTGCGAATGGCATCCATCACGTACGAGAGCGAGCCCGCCGCATCGATGCGCTCCGGGATGCCGTCGACCTGCGCAGCGGTGCGAATCGGATCCATGATCCTCGGCCCGTGATCGTCGGTGAACTCGAAGCCGATCTTGAGTGGCTCGAGGATCAACAAGATGTCCGCAAAGATAATCCCCGCATCCACCCCGAGCTGATCGACCGCCCGGACCGTCACCTCGCAAGCAAGCTCCGGCGTCTTACAAAGCTCGATGAAGCTCACCCGCTCACGAAGCGCCCGATACTCAGGCTGATACCGCCCCGCCTGCCGCATAATCCAAATCGGCGTATGAGAAGTCGGCTCCCGCCGACAAGCCTGCAAAAACACACTCATCCGCGAAGGCATAGCACGGTTGACCGTTCGTCGACCAAGCAAGACGTTCATCAGGCGTGCGGGCCGGTCATCCCCACCCCGCCGCCCCCACGCGAGCGCCTACATCGCTATTGGCGGGTCGGTTCGGATGTTCTTCACTAGGGCACGGACTTCGGAGACTAGGAAGATGGAGCCGGCGGTGACTACGAGGCCGTTCGGGCCGGCTGCTCGTTTGGCTCTGGCGATCGCGTCGCGAACGCTTCGGGCGACGGTTCCTTCGCGGAGCTTGGCGAGGCGCCCGGGGTGCTCGGAGCGGTCGACCGCGGGGGCCGCGTAGACGCGGCGGTCCACTCGCCCGTCGAACGCCGCGAGCATCCTGCGGTGGTCTTTGTCTCGCATCGCGCCAAACAAGAGCACCACTGGGCCGGGGAACTCCAGGTCGTCGAGGTAGCGAGCGAGCGTCTCGCAGCCGCTGGCGTTGTGCGCGGCGTCAAAGAGAAACGCTGGATTCGCGCGGTGCCATTCGAGACGCCCAGGCCATTTTGCGCGCTTCAGGCCCGCGCGGATGTGCGCGTCGGAGACTTCGAAGCCAGATTCGCCGAGCTCGACCAAGGTCGCAATCGCGCAGGCTGCATTGTCGCCCTGGTAGCCTCCGTGGAGCCCGAGGCGAAGGCCCGTCCATTCCCGGGCGCCCACACGCACCGAGAGAGAACCGTCGTGCCATGTGCCTTCGAAGTCGCGATCAATCCAACGAAGCGGAGCACCGACGGCGCTGGCACGTGCACTGATCGCACGCCTCACCGCCTTTCCTCGCGCGCCCACGATGCACGGGACGCTAGGCTTGAGCACGCCGGCTTTCTCGCGTGCGATCTTGACGAGCGTATCGCCAAGAATACGCTCGTGCTCGAAGCTGATGTTGGTGATCACCGAAGCCTCAGGGTTGACGATATTGGTGGAATCGAGCCGGCCCCCAAGCCCGACTTCGAGGACTACAATGTCGCAGCGAGCGTCCCTGTACGCTTCAAGCGCGAGGAGCGTCGTGTATTCGAAGAACGAAAGCGGGGGCAAACGGGTATCGGCGCGCAGCTCCTCGATGCGCTTCGCGGCTTCTCCCTCCGAAATTGGCCGACCCGCGATGCGCACACGCTCGACGTATCTCTGCAAGTGCGGCGAGGCGAACTGCCCGGTCCGGTAGCCTGCCGCCCGCAGCACGGACTCGACCATCGTTGCAACGCTGCCCTTCCCGTTCGTCCCCGCGACGTGGACGAAGCGCAACCCGTGTTCCGGGTGTCCGCGAACTTCGGCCGCCGCGGCAATCCGATCGAGCCCGAGCTTGATGCCGCGCGACTCCAGGCCGTAGAGCCAGCGAAGCGCTTCGGCGTATCGCATCACCCGGACAGATACTCGATCAGGCGAGCGACGTTGGCTCGCATGTCTTGACGGGTGGAGATCATGTCGATCATACCGTGCTCGAGAAGAAACTCGGCTCGCTGAAAGCCGGCCGGGAGCGTCTGCCGAATGGTGTCCTCGATGACGCGTGGCCCCGCAAAGCCAATCAACGCACCAGGCTCCGCGATGTTGACGTCGCCCTGGAGCGCAAAGCTCGCCGCCACCCCGCCGGTCGTCGGATGGAGCAACACGCTGATGAACGGTGCACCAGCCGCGCGCAGCTTCCCGCGTGCGGCGACCGTCTTCGCCATCTGCATCAACGACAGCGCGCCTTCTTGCATGCGGGCGCCGCCCGAGCAGGACAACAGCACCACAGGCTGCTTGTGCTCGGCGCCCCGCTCCATCATCCGCGTGATGAGCTCACCGACGACGGAGCCCATCGAGCCGCCCATGAAGCGAAAGACGAACACCCCAAGCTGCACGGGGCGGCCATCGACGCGCGCCGTGCCCGCAAGGATGGCATCGTTCACGCCTGTCGATTTGCGAGCCGCCTCGACGCGGTCAGGATAGGCCTTTGAATCGATGAACTCGAGCGGATCCCCGGCGCTCAGCTCGGTGTCGAGCGCCGTCCAGGTCCCCTCGTCGGCGAGGAGGTCGATCCACTGCTCCGCCGACAAATGGAAGTGGAAACCGCAGGCGGGACACACGTCGAGGTTGCGCTCGAAGTCGTCCTTCTTCACCGCATCGCCGCACGCGTCGCACTTGCGGAAGAGCCCTTCGCCGAGAGTTTTCTTCTCGTGGGCATCGACTCCCGCTTTGGTTTTCGCGAACTCGACCACCGACGGTGGCTAGCATGAAGGGGAAACCGGAGCGACCCGTGGGCGCATCCCCGCGGCTCTCAGCGGGGCGCTCTCGCGACGATCGCGGAGAGGTGCCGCCCGGTGCTCCCGTGCTCGCGCCGGTGCGAAAAGAAGTGCGCGGCATCGCTGTGTGTGCACCCACCCACATCGTCGATCGCGTCGCCCGGGACCCCAGCGTCTCGAAGTTGAAGTCGGATCAGTGCCGCGAGGTCGCCATGAGGCTTTTCGGCATCGCGTCGGACAACAGAACGACCATTGGCAGCACTCTCCATTTCGCGAGCGACTTCTTCGCCGATCTCGAACGCGTCGACGCGAATGTGGGGACCGATCGCGACCACCAGATCGGACGGATCGTGCGACAGCGTTTGCACGGCTTGCGAGACGATACCGGCGACGGCGCCGCGCCACCCAGCATGCACGGCGCCAACGTCGCCGCTCGACGGGTGCGCGATCAAGACCGGCACGCAATCAGCCGTGCGCGCTGCAACCGCAAAACCTTCGGAGCGCGCAATGAGTGCGTCGCCCTCCATGTCGGCAACGGTTTCGGCGATATCGCGCGCGGAGATTTCGCGCACCTGAGTCCCATGCACTTGCCGCTGCTCAAAGAACCGATCGCGACCGAGCCCGAGGCTCTTGGCGAAGCGCGCTCGATTTTCGAAAACCGATTCGTCGTCGTCGCCCAGGTGGAAACCGAGGTTGAGGGTGTCGTACGGCGCCGCGCTCACTCCGCCCGATCGCGTTGCAAATGCGTGACGAAAGCCATGCCGATCCAGAAGGGTGGAATGGAAAGCACACACACTGTGCTCTCTAGCATGGCGCGATTGCGCGGGCCGCCGCTCCACGCTAAGGAGGCATTCCCCAAGCCCGGGCAGGGAGTTGGCTGTGCATCGATTTCCTTCCGAAGAGTGGACAGAGGCGTGGAGAGTCGCGCTCACGAACGACCCGGCGTACCGCGAAGCGGGGAAGGCTTGGACGTTCGGATCGGTCGCCATGATCGTGCAATCCGACCCGGCAAACGGCATCGAGAGGGACGCTGGGATGATCCTCGACGTTCATCAGGGGGAGTGCGACGGCGCGAGATTCATTGAAGGAGTCGATGACTCGCTAGAAGCCGAGTTCGTGATCGTCGCATCGTACGCCCGATGGAAGGACGTCATCGAACACAAGCTCGATCCGATCAGAGGCATGATGGAGGGCAAGCTCAAACTCGTCCGAGGCCACCTGCCAACGATCATTCGCTTCGTCGAGCCCGCGCGAATCGTCGTGGCGAGCGCGAGCAGGGTCCCCACGGACTTCAACTGATCATCAAGAAGGGACAGCCCCTTCTTTCGTATGGAATTCGGCGATAGACGCTCGGTGCTCCGCGCAGAGGCACGGAGCAACTAGGCGTTCCCCCCGCCCCACTTGACAGAACGCTCTTCGCTACTAGTTTCCGCCTCCTGCATTCCTGCGGAAGTGGCGGAACTGGCAGACGCGCTAGACTAAGGATCTAGTGAGGTAACACTCGTGGAGGTTCGAGTCCTCTCTTCCGCACCCTTTGATTTCGGGTAGTTGCGCTACACCACTAGACACCGCGCCGAGTCGCCCGACCTGCTGGTGTCCCAATCGGTGTCCCGATAGGACCGATTCGGCGGCTCGACGGCGTGCGTGAACGTAGTGGTTCGTGGTCGTGACGTGCTTGTGGCCGAGCAAGTAGCCGACGCCGACGAGGTTGCCGGAACGCTCGGTGAGCTCCGTCGCGAGGCTGTGTCGGAGGTCGTAGGCACTGACTTTGGAGGCACGCTCGGGGTCTAGGCCCGCCGTGAGCGCCGCCTTCCTCAGCGTGTGACGTCCGTCGAACTTCGGGAAGATTGCGCCGCGGTCGGGGCACGCCGAATCAAGGGCGGACCGGGCGCGATCTGAAAGTGGGAGCTCGCGCCCGTATCGTGCTTTGTCGGCGTCCTCGCGGATCGTCAGGTACGGCGCACCTGGTTGGTAGTCGTCAGGCGTTTTCAGCCGGTGAAGCGTGGAGGGCCGAAGCCCAGTCTCCCGCATGAGCTCGTAGTACGCACGCATTGGGTAACCAAGCTTTGAGCGCACGGGAAGTTGGGCGACGATGGCGTCCATTTCTTCGGGTGTGAGCGTCACCGTTTCTCGCTTTCCCTGCGGGTGCGGCGTCCCTGTCGCACGCTTCGAAATCCGGGGAATCGTTGGCTTGGCGCCCAGAAGCTTCTGCTCGACCATCCAGTCGAAGAGGCGGTTGAGGGCGCTGAGCTCTTTCTTGAGCGTCGTCCGCTTCACCTTCGTGAGCCGGCACCGCATGTAGTCGCCCAAGCGAGCATCCGAGCAAAGATCCTGCGCCGTTTCGAAGAACGGGATGAAATGCGCAACCGCATAGGTCTCCCAACACCGAACCGTGTGAGCCGACACTTCGGCACCCATCGCCGCCAACCAGCTTCCGAAGAGCTCGGGCAGACTCACGTCGGGCGCTGGCGCCGACCTGCCGATCACGGGCCCATGCGTCATCTCTCGGACGATTCGAGCAGCCTCTTCTTGAGCCGCTGCGCGATCTGTCTCGCCAGTGGATCGATGACAACGCCTCCCTGCAGCCCGGAACCGGACCGTGAAGGTTTGCGTTCTCGGATCTCGGTGAAGTGTCCATCCTTCTGCGTTTCGAGCCATCTATCGATATCCCTTCGGTCAAACAAGCGGCGAGCTCCGATAGGAACCGTCCGCACATACGGTGCCACGCGCCGGTCAAACGTGCGCAGCCCTACGCGACAATACATTGCCGCCTCGTCTCTTGTCAGCAGGGGGGAATCTAGGGTCAGCGTTTCCATCCGCTCTAGTCTTCCGTCCTAGGAATGAACTCTCGCGGCTTGCCAGGCAGCCGCGGCCAAATTTTGGAAGTGGGCTCTGGTCCCGCCGGCGTCTTGGGAGCATGTCCGGCTCCCGAGGCGGATTGCGGCAGAGTTGCAGGGGGCGTCCCCCTGGGGACGCTAAGTCCGTGCATTCGGCAGTACCGCCAGAACGTCTGGTACGACCCTTGGAATGGCGGCGTCGCGCGTCGACACGCTGTCCAGACTCCCTTTACGGAGTAGCCAGACCGCAGCCATTCGGAGATCTCGTCCTTGCGCTGGAGAAAGCAAGCGTACGGCTCGTCGCGAGGAGGTTCCGCGGGCAGGTGATTTGTGGAACATCTTTGAGTCACATGAGGGTTATCGGTTTTGGAGGCCAAAAGTATGTTCGGCCGGTGCATTTTTCTTCATCGGTCGAGCGGAGCGGCTCCGAAACCTGCTGCAACTCGCTGAGCGCCGTCGGTACTCACTGCACTTGTATGAGAACCAGCGTTGCCGGGTGTAACTGCGCGGGACGGACTTGCGCCGGATTGCGATCAGTCGCGGCCAATCACGCCGAGCACTTTCTTGTTGCCCGCAGTCGCAGCGAGTCGCGGCGCGTTTCAGCCGTTTACGCGCGCTTGCAATGAAGAACTCAGCTTGTCCCGGGCAAGATGTGGGATTGTAAGACATCGAAGATGCCCCAATCCCCGCTTGCCGCGCTCAACGCCTTCGGCTTATTCGCGGCGGGGGCCTCAGGGAGAGCAAAGCCACACAGGCGCCAAGGGTGGCGGCCGCCAGCATGCCGACGCCGTTCGCCACTCCGCTCCAGGGCGAACTGTCCGAGACACGTTGAAAACGCAGGGGCGGACAACAGCACGAGTCTTGATGGCGTGGCGTGGTCGTGGAGCTTCACGCCGCGGCTGCGAGCGACGAGATTTCTCGATCCTACGTACGCCGCGCCCCCGAGCATGGGGTGCTTCACCGCGTCGTCCGCGAGCACCTGCGGACCTTCCTCTGGGAGCTCGACCGACAGGACGAAGAGCGCGGCACCCCTTTGTTCGTGAAGCGAGAGTTTCAGCGATTCGTTCGCTGCGGCGTGCTCGCACATGGGCTTGCCCGGTTTCGGTGTACGGGCTGCGGCACCGATCGTTTGGTCGCTTTCTCCTGCAAGGGTCGGGGCTTTTGCCCGAGCTGCGGCGGCCGCCGGATGACCGAGCGCGCAGCGCATCTCATCGACCACGTGCTCCCGCGCGCTCCGGTTCGGCAATGGGTGCTGAGCCTTCCCTTCGAGCTTCGCTATCGACTTGCCTGGGACCACGAACTCTGCCGCGCCGCGCTTGCGGTGTACACGCGTGCATTGCTCGGCTTCCACAGGAAACGGGCCAGGGCCTTGGGGTACCGCGATGGGCGCACAGGTACGGTGACCGTCATCCAGCGCTTTGGTGGTGCGCTCAACCTAAACGTCCACTTCCATACACTGGCGGTCGATGGGGTCTTTGTTCGAGAGCCCGACGGCTCGCTTCGGTTCATGGCTGCCAAAGCACCCACCGACGGGGAAGTCGAAGCGCTCCTCGGCCTCATTCGAAAGCGGGTCCTACGTTTGCTCGCGCGCCGGGGCTTGCCGTGTGACCAGGCCGGCGAAAGCCTCGACGAACCGGAGGCGCCGCCGTTGCATGCGCTCTATGCCGCGTCCGTCCGTCAACGGGTCGCCATGGGACGACGTGCAGGTGCATCCGCGCTTCGGATGGGAGACGCGCCAGCGACCAAGGCGGCTGAGCCCAAGCGCCGCCGACAAGCGCGCCTCGGCGGCTTCGACCTTCATGCGGACACCTCAGTCCGTGCCAAGAACCGGCGGAAGCTGGAGCGCCCGTGCCGGTATCTGCTACGGCCGCCTGTTGCCGAAGACCGCTTGTCATTCGCCCCCGATGGAAGCGTCCTGCTCCGCCTCAAGACGCCGTGGCGCGATGGGACGAGCCACATTGCCCTTGAGCCCCTGGAGCTACTCGAGAAGCTCGCAGCTCTGATTCCGCGCCCCTACGTGAACCTCATCGTCTATCACGGCGTGCTCGCGCCGAACGCCGATTGGCGTCGCGAGGTCGTGGACTTCGGGCGCGCGAAGGTCGAAAGCGAGCCATCCGCAAGCAGCCCGAGAAAGGTCGCCGCCTCGTACAATCGCACCTGGGCCGAGCTTATGCGGCGCGGTCTCGACATCGATGTCCTGCAGTGCCCCGACTGCGGCGGGCGCCTGCGGTTCGTGGTCGCCATCATGCTGTCGAGCGCGATCACGTCAGTCCGCCATCTCGGTCTGCCCTCAGACCCAGTCGAGCTCGCGCCTGCGCGGGCACCCCCCGACCTCGACGAAGCCTGGGCTTGTTGACTGCGCTCACCTTGGTGGTGGAGCCATGGGACCGGTGCGTTCTTCGCGTCTTGGCCTCGGCATTTCTGGCCCTTCGGGACGCGAACAAGGTACTCGGACCGCGTTTGTTTGCCGGTCTCTTAGCCCGTCGGGCTCAAGCTGAGTGCCCAATTGCGCGGTACTGATCGTTATGTCGCGTGGCTCGCCGCGCATACAAGGCCTTTGAATTGGCTATGCTCAGGTGCGTTCTCTGAACGAACCACATTGGAGATCGAGGTAGCATCGACGAGGCCGCGGAGCCGGGAACGTGCACCTCGGCGCTGCCCTCCGGTGGCGACGATCCAGAATGCCGACGATCCGTTCTCGGCGACCCAGACAGCATCACCCAGCGTGGTCAGGCCCGCGACATTCGTCCGGGCCAGGTCGTCGGACGTCGCCAGAATCGATCATCGCGCCCACCGTAGTAGTCGTCGAGCACGGCGTCCATCACGGCGGCGGTGCGCGCGCCGCTCTCCCCCGTGCTCGGACACTGGCCGCGGCCGAGCAATTCGTCGACGATCGTCTGGATCAACGGCTGCTGGATGGGCTGGCGATTGGGCAGGTCGAAGGTCTCGCTGCCGCTGCTCGTGTGCAATTCCACCGGCTCGTTGCCGAAGGTCGACAAGCCCACGCGTCCCCCGGTGCCGATGATGCTCATCCAGTCCTCGCGCGATTGCGATGCGAAATGCCACGTCGCCGCGCCAATCGCGCCGCCCGGCGTGGCGAAATACATAGCGACGCTGTCTTCCACCTCATGCGCACTGGCGACGTTTGCCGCTGTACCGCGCACGTCGCCAAGCGGCCCGAGGATGAAGTCGAGGATGTCCAGCGTGTGTGGACCCAGGTCCATGAAGAGCCCGCCTCCGGCCTGTTCGGCGATCAGCCGCCACGGCAGGTCGGCCGCATCCAGCCCCTCGTGGGACGGCGAGGCGTAGTGATAGGTCACACCAGTCACGCGCCCGATGCGACTCTCGTCGATCAGCTCCTTCGCCTTCAAGAAGCGCGGCAGGGCGCGGCGATAGTGCGCCACGAAGAGCGGCACCCCGCACGAAGCGAAGGCCTCGACCATCTTCCGGCACTCCGGGTGGTTTCGCGCCATGGGCTTTTCGACGTAACACGGCTTGCCCGCCGCAGCGACGCGCAGGGCATGAGCCAGGTGCGCGCCGGGGGGTGTGGCGATGTACACAGCATCCACTTCTTCATCGTGGATCAGCGCATCGGCATCGTCGTACCAGCGCGGCACAGCGTGGCGCGCGGCGTAGTCGCGCGCGGCATCGGCGCTGCGGCGCATCACGGCGACCAGTTCGCTGCCGTCCGCACCCCGAAACGCCGGACCGCTCTTGACCTCCGTCACGTCCCCGCACCCGATGATGCCCCAGCGTATGGTCATGTTCGCGTACCGATCCAGGAAGTGAAACCGTGGGCTGAGACCATGTCAGACTTCTGTTCTTCCGCCACGGAGGAATGAATCGCCCCAGAGCCTTCGGCAATCCCGGGGTGATTGAAATGCACTTCCTGGGCGGCGAAGCGGAAACTCAAGCTGAGGACCTGCTGACGCGAATCGTCTCCGAGGGCAGCTCTCTTAGCCCTTGGGGAGCACTTTGAGAGCCCAATTGCGCGGTACTAGACTATTATGTCGAGTTGCGGTGCACCCAAGACCGCCTTTGTTTTGCCTATCTGCCGGCACTTCGGTCCGCCGGTCGCGAGCAGGGCGCACGGCAAGTGAAGTATCGGGGTAAGTTTGCTTGGTTCCGAGCGCGGAAACGTCAACGGGCGTGTGGTCGACGGGGTTCTGAGGAGACACACCTCTCCGGCATGCGCCGCGGCAAGTGCGTCGCGCACGCTTTCTGATTGATGACCAACCCCGTGCGTTCAAGCGAAACGTTTGCAAGAAGGAATTGGCATTTCGGGACGGACGCAGATTTTGCGTCGGTTTGGCCACGGAGGCCACAGCGCGACCCAGAATGCTCGGTCCGCTTGTGTCAACTTGAGGCGTCGGGTCTTGCGCTTCAGAATGGCCCGCTGCTGTCGCAAAGCGAGGCTCTCGAGAGCGAGTTCGCGCCGCCGGCTTCAGGACTTCGAAACACCGCGCAAATACGCGTGGCCGGGTGACGTGAGCTGATTTATGGTAGTCACCGGTCAAAAGGGGGCATGGGTGTCAATTATGAATTCAAAGACACTGAGAGTTGTAGCGGCGTCTGTGGGCTTGCTGTTCGTCGTGGCGCTGATCTTGATGCTGGCCCGCAGTGTAGCCGACGATGCCTATAGCGTCCGGGGACTCACGACGTCCGTCGTAGGAGCCGTCGTAGTCATCGTGCTATTGGGCTCGCTCTATGAATGGATCGTTCATCGCTATCTCTATCACGGACGGTCTAGGATATCGTTGTTCAATGACATCTACGTAGTGCATTCTCAGGGGCATCACTGGCACCGTTTTCCGCCCGACCGTTACGTCGAAGAGGGCCCCGTCGAGAGGATTCCTGTCTTCCCACCTGAGCCATTTGAGGTTTGCCACACCAAACCCCGCCGTTTCTTGGCGTGGGTCGGCCAATTTGCGATCTACCTGGTTGTGGGGATTCTCTTTGCTTTTCTGCCTGCCTGGCTCATCACCGGCAACGTCCCCTTTACCGTGGCGGCCGTGGCAACGGGTCTGGTGGAGTTCTACCTGTTCATTCGGGTTCACGACGTGACGCACTACCCCGCCGGACGAAGGATGGAGCGGTGGGCGTGGTTCCGCTTCCTGGATCGCCATCACTACATTCACCACATTGACAACATGGCAAACATCAACTTCTTGTTGCCTTTGTGTGACGGGCTTTTCGGAACCTTGCGGCTTCAGTTGAGCGAGGCGGAAGCGCGCCGGTGGCCCTCGTTCGAAGAAGCCAAAATTCTGAATCCCACTTCTCCGGAGGCCGTGGAGGCGACTTCGCTCAGAGAACCATCCCTCTCTGCGTAGCTCCCCTGTTCTCCTCATGCGCATCGCATCACTCGGTGATCTTCACTTGGGGCCGAGCGCTCAGATGGAGCGATTCTGCCAACGCGAAGAGGTCTTGCTTTCGTTGTCTGCGCATCTGGAAGAGACCCACGACCAAATTGTCCTGATTGGCGACGTCTACCAAGCGGACTATGGCTGGCGCCTCGGACCGGATCCGACTGTCGTTCAGAGCGTGCGTCAACGGTTCCCGCGTCTCAGCGCACGATGGGACCGGCACTGTTACGTGCACCTGCCTGGCAATCACGACGACCTTCCCATTGCACGACAGGCGTCTCAGGGCGGGGCTGAGATGCATATCCAGTCCGACGATGTGTCGGTGCTCTACCTGCACGGCCATCAGTTTGACCCGATCAGCCGAGGACTCGGCGCCCGACTCACCATGTGGTCGATGGCCCGGCTGCGGCGTCTAGATCTTCGGCGCCTATGTGCCTTCCTCGAGGAGCAGGTGCTGGAAAGAGGACATCGTCTCCTCGCGGGAGATGAGCACCTCGGGCTTGCCGCACGTGCAGCCCAACTCATTCAGGAAAGATCGTGCACCATCGTTGTGATGGGGCATTCGCACGAGCGTGCTTGTTGCTGGCTCGGCGACGGCGTGTACGCCAACAGCGGCATATGTGCTTCGGGGGATCCGGCGTTCGTTTCGATCGACACGAAAAGCAAACGCGTCGAGCTTTGTACGTTTGACCCGTTGAGGGGCCGACAGTGTCTGAGGTCCATCGATCTCAGAGATCGCCTGCTACTTGGAATGACCGACAGCTGGTCTCCAGCGGAGTCAGGGCACCCATGAAGATTCTCCTGATAACCGACAACTGGCTTCCGCAGATCAGCGGGTTCACGCGTACGTTCAGCGCCGTGATAGAGGAACTGGAGCGGCAAGGAGACACATTCGAGGTTATCCATCCAGGACACTTCAGAAGTCTTCCGTGTCCAACGTACCCGGAGATTAGGTTGGCGTTTACTACCAAGCGACGGATCGCCGGATTGATCGAAAAGGTTGCTCCCGACGCGATTCACATCGCGATTGAGGGTCCGCTGGGCCTGGCGGCGCGCGGGTATTGCCTCGAGCACAGTGTTGCCTTTACGACCTCGTACACGACGAAATGGCCTGAGTACCTTCGTGCCCGATTTCCCGTACCGCAACGGCTTTCCTATTCGTATCTGGCTTGGTTTCATGAGCCGGCCGCTCGCTGCATGGTCGCGAGTCCATCGCTGCGAAAAGAGCTTCGCGAAAAAGGATTCCACAACCTCGTATCCTGGGGCCGAGGCGTTGATACCGATCTGTTTCGGCCAAGAGGCAAAGACTCTCTCAGCGGTGAGCGTCCATTGTGGATGTACGTCGGACGAGTGGCGGTCGAGAAAAACATTCGCGCTTTTCTCGATCTGAAGCTCGAAGGAACGAAGTGTGTCATTGGCGCAGGACCTCAATTGAAACGCTTGAGGGCAGAGTACCCCGATGTACGTTTTCTCGGGGCACGGCAAGGTCTTGATTTGGCCCGCGTCTATTCGGCCGCCGACGTCGTTGTCTTCCCCAGCAAGACGGACACATTTGGCCTGGTGATACTTGAAGCGTTGGCATGTGGCGTTCCGGTAGCGGCTTACCCCGTCACAGGCCCCATTGACGTGATTGGCGATTCCGACGTCGGCGTGGTAGCGGAGAATCTGGAAGAGGCAGCCCAAAAAGCGTTGAACAAGTCTCCCGAGGCCTGTCGCCGCTATGCGGAGACGTTTGCATGGTCTGCCTCGGCAGCACAGTTCAGGCAGGGGCTGGCGCCGATTGGTTGATCGCTTCTCGGACGAGCTATGAACCTTCTATACGTCTCAGCCGGGTTTCCCCCGAAGGGGAGGCCGCTGGAAAACATCGGCGGTATGCAAACTGTGGCTACCGAGCTTTACGACGCGCTGGAAAGGCAGCCCAGTGTCACGGTTTCCTGTTTGGCCCTGCGGTCGTCCGAGCGATGGCATCGGCTCCGCCTGGCGCCATTTCTCCTCAGCCTGCTGCTACGCATTCCGCGGATTGTCTCCGCGCGCGATATCCAGGTCATTCTGTTCGCCAGCCTGCGCGTCGGATGGCTTGCGTGGCTGCTCAAAAAGCAACCCGCGTTGCGGCATGTACCCATGATTTCTATTGCGCATGGCTATGACGTCCTTTGGCCCATCCAGCCCTACCCGCGCTTACTCTCCCGTATTTTTGCCAACCTCGATCTCGTGCTTCCTATAAGCCGTGCCACGAGAGCGGCTTGCCTCGCACGCGGCCTTGACCCGGAGCGTGCTCGGTTGGTGCGCAATGGCGTCAATCCAGAGCGCTTCGGTCCGTCATGCGCGCCCCCGGACGAGCGGCGCGTGCTCCAGGAGAGGTGGCGTACAAACGGCGTCGACCCGCTGCCCCATGATGTGTTTCTTCTGTGCAGTGTAGGCCGGCTCGTTCGGCGAAAAGGCGCTCTGTGGTTCGTTGAGAATGTCATGCCTCGGCTGCCCGTGAACGTGCACTACTGGATCGGCGGTGAGGGACCGATGGCCTCGCAGATTCGCGCTGCGATAGAACGCAACGGACTTCACACACGGGTTCGGCTCCTTGGCAGGTTATCGGACCCTGAAGTTGGCATCCTATTGCGGGGCGCGGACCTTTTCCTGATGCCGAATGTTCCGGTGCGGAATGACATGGAAGGCTTCGGGATCGTGATCCTCGAAGCCGGGGTCTGCGGCTTGCCGGTCGTAGGGGCTCGCCTGGAGGGCATCATCGATGTAGTCCATGAGGGCTGGAATGGCAGTCTGGTGACGAGCGGCAGCGCGGACGAGTGGGTTCGGGCGATAAAGCGTTTCTATGCAGATCGCGGCCTTCTTGCACAGCTATCGACGCGAACTGTCTCCTTCACCCGGGAGCGGTTTGCTTGGTCCGTCGTCGTCCACGACTATCTCGAAGCACTTGCACTGACTGCTCGGAGACCCCCAACTAGCTCTCTTAGCCCGTCGGGCTCAAGTTGAGTGCCCAATTGCGCGGTACTAGACTATTATGTCGACTCCCTGGGAGGCTCGCAGGCTATCCGTCCCGACGTAGTGCCTCTTCTCCTCACGAGCCCCTATCTAGATCCCATGGGCTTCGCTCCTGGTCTTGTCGCTGCAGAATTCGAATCGCACGGGCGTCCCTGCTCGCGGCGCGGCTGGCGACGAAATGGCGCCAACTGCCAGGGTGCGGGCACTTCTGAATCGCCTGCCGTTGATTTGCGAGCTTCCGCTTGAGGGCCCGAGATTCGATGGCTTGGGGGAGCGCGAGCTGTTGTGAAAGTCGCTTTCTGTCGCGACCCGAGATGGGCAGGGCGGCAAGTAGGCTTCGCTGGTGTCGATACTTCTCCTTGAATCGTCGACGCTCGCGGGATGCGGAGTCTCGGTAGCCGCCCCAGGCGTGCTGGCGTTGCACACGGGCTTGGTTGAGTAACTGCGTGTAGTCATTCCACAGGCTCTGCGCCACCGTGGGCGGGATGGGCGAATACCGGTGAGCCGCCCGATCGCTGGCTTCCAACTGATGCACAGATGCCGCTCGGAAGTCCCCGAGCTGTTTATACAACCGAGGCTTGCTGAACTCCCGGCCGAGGGACGAAGCCTTCACACGAATGCCCCGCTCGGCGTCCTCAAAGACGAGTCCGTTGCCATGCAGCCGAAGCACCACGCCAAATCGCCTGCAGACGTCGTGCACCTTGTCCCAGCTTTGTAGCGGGGTTGCTCGAAGAGCAGGAGCGAGCGTTCTTCGGGCCCAACGTGCGAAACTGTCGATTCCTTGGTGCGCTTCACAGTCGGCCGCTCTTTGGGGCAGCTTCTCTCGCTCTCTTGCCATGGATCGAAGCGGGGTCAGATCGAGCTCGGCTTCAAGGGCGCGCCCTGCAGCAAAGAGCTTCTGGTGGTCCCACGCCGGCGAGTGGATGCGAAAGGTATTGGGGTGGATCTTGTTGATCGCCACATGCACGTGTTCGTGGTCTTTGTCGTTGTGGCGCGCGGCAATGTACTGGTGCTCGGAAAACCCCAGAGTGTCCACGAGGTTTTCAACCACATGCCTGAGCTCCTTCATGTCGAGGCTTCGGTCTTCTGGATGGAGTGAGATGACGAGGTGGTAAGTGCGGTTGTTGCCCGCGCGGGTGTTCTGCGCGTTCACGGCCTCTACAAGTCGGCATGCGAGTTCGAGGTCGTCGTTCGTGGTGACGCCAGGAAGATTGGCGGCCAGGAACCAGGTTGCCCGCGGCTCGGCACTTCGACCCCAAATGTAGCGCGCGAGCTGACGAAAGCCCCTGTCGGATGACGAAGCGCGCTGGTGCCGGACGATCACGGCTGCCCAGCCAAACGCTCGACCGCACGACTCACTTGGCGGATCGCGTCGCGAAGCTCGACGTTCAATCCGTAGTAGCTGGAGCGGTCACCGACGCCTTCTCGAATAGCAAGTTTGAGTAGGCCGCCGATGCGGTTGAGATCCGCGTGAACCCTCGACACCGCGGTAAGGGCTTGAGCGTCGGTGGTGCTTTTCAGGCGAACGCACCGGAGGCAGCGTCGCAGCACCTCTGCGCGCGAGCAGCTCGTCTGGCGGGAGAGGCCATCGAGGCGGACCAGATCATCCTCATCGACGCGAAAGGAGATCATGTGGGATTTCGGCTTCTGTGTACGGCTAGACGTCACTTGCTCGAGCCCTTCCTCCCCACACCATGGCGTTCCGGGGTGGCTCGATCTCCGGCTTCGTCGGCGGGAGGCGAACCTTCGAAGGCTCCCACCTGCATCGCCGGTGTTAGGACCAAACCCGCAAGCTCCATCGCGCGACGCACGGCAAACTCGGGCGGTGCATCGAGAAGCTGTTGGGCGAGGTACACGAGCTCACACCGCAACGTGAAGGTGGCCAAGCCACGTAGCTCCGACATCGGAACATCGCCGGCGTCAGCGACTTGCAACACGAGCGCCCTAGCTGCCTTCCGAAGCTCGCCCATCTCGATCACCGGGGACTGTTCAGCCGGGACACCGTGTCCCGAAAGGGTCGCTTCGTGACGTTCTTCGACGTCTCCTGACCCTTCTTTCTCCAGCAAATTCAGTGATTGCGGAGCGGCTTGGTCGCCTATTATGTCGAGTTGCGGTGCACCCAAGACCGCCTTTGTTTAGCCTATCCGCCTGCCTCGGGGCTGTCGAAGCTTGCGCATGAGCTCCAGGTAGCCCGCCATCTCGGCTTCGAATTCCAGGGGATGGATGTCGTCACTGTCGAGAAACCGGTTCAACGCAAACTCATGGGTGTCGGCGTCGTTGTGGCCACTCTCGCACGTGGTGGCGCTTTTGACGTTGGCCTCAGTCAAATAGGGAAACTGCGATTCGTCGTAGATGCCGCTGGGATAACAGAAGTGATGGAGTGTTTTCCCCGCCAGCGGCTCGAGATAGGCGCGGTCGTCGGCGAGCTCCTTGAGTGCGCGCTCGCGATCCATGGGCCAAACGTGGCGATAGGAGTGCATCTGGATATCGACCCCGTCCGCCGCCAGTTCCCGGATCTCCGACGCTGATACGAAGTGATATGCCCGTTCATGGTCCAGCGGTCTGAAATCAACATCGAGCAGCTCTGCGGCTTTCAAAAGAAAGTCGCGTCTCTCCTCGGGATTCAGCCGGGTGTGACCGTAGTCGATGATGCGGTCTCTTGTTTCGTTGGTACTGGCTTCATCGGAAAGATCGACATTCGCGTCAAAGGGCAGGTTCAATCCATCCAGTTGAATCGTGCGCTTGCGCGTCGTCTTCAACAGGTATCGGATGGAGATATTGAACAGGGGCACCTGATGTTTGGAGTAGTGGCTGGAAACATAAATGGTGTACGGAAAATCATGCCGTTTTAGGATCTCATGGGCATACCGCTTGATGTTGAACCATCCGTCATCGATGGTGATCACCGTGGGCAGGTCCGGAAGTGCCCCGGAATTGAGGCCGTCCACCCCCTCATCCAGCCCCACCACCGTGTACCCGTGCTTGGCGAGATAGGTCATTCGCTCCTCGAAGGTGCGGGCGTCGATGGTCAACAGCTTTTCCCACTCGGGTGTGCCGGCCACCGCGAAATTGTGGTAGCAGAGAATCCGAAGTTTCTTTCTCGTCAACGCCTTGGCTAGGTGGAAAAGGCCGAGCGTCTTGCTCGCCCTTAGAATCAGCAGCCTGGCTTTTCGTCGGAGACTCATATCCGCGAAGTTCATGAACAGCACTTCGATATCTCAACCAAGGACTTCCCTACGCGCTTTGGCCCATTTCAGGATATCCTGCCGCAACCATACCAGGTAATAGCAAGTCGGAACGTACTTGCCTTCTTTGACCAACCGACGTCGGGTGGCGGATTTGGCCGTGGCATTGTCCTCGTCGTCGGAACTGGACCCCCAATAGAACAGTTCTGCACCGTTTTCCTGGGGCATGACCCTGAGATAGAGCAGACGTGGACTGATCTCGGCAAGCTCAGGATCGAAATACCAGCTGCTGCGCATCAATCCCTTCATCGCGGGATTCAGTTCCAACAACTCCGCAACGCGTTCGTGAAAGAAGATCCATCCTTCCGGCGTGAACTCCTCGATCGTTCTCGGGTCCGCATGCGTCGCATAGAAGGGTCCGAACCCGCGCGCCTTCATCCCAAAGAGGACCATGCCCTTCGCGAACTGCAGAGCGCGTTTCTCCAGACTTTGCGCGTTCCGAACGAGGAGACTTCTGGGTGCGTACTGTACTTCCACCACACCCGGACCGGCGGGCAGCAAGATAAGGCGGGCCAGGCTTAGGTCGCGGTGAAAGAGGTCGTTTCCGAACTGATAGAATTGCGGTGGATTGGTGTCGAATTCTCGAGCGATGCGCGAGAAGCATTTTTTGATGAGTCCCTGAATCGAATCGGGCACCGACAGCCGGGACAATCTTTCTTCGTATCCCGCCATCAGGTTGGTCAAAATCAGTTTGTGAAAAGTGTCCAGATACTCGCTTCCGGCACGTTCGAGTAGTTGTCTGGATATTGCGACCACTTCTTCGGGCGGTTGGTTGTAGCGCGCCGGTGCCTGGCTATTGCCCGCCTGTTCATCCAACATCGCAACATAGCGATCAGGTGAAAATTCCGACAAGCATCCCGCATTGGCTTGGGAGAGTTTCGCTAGGAGCTCATCTCTGATGAGTGATAGTCGTTCCATCGTAGTGCCTATGTATCCTGACACCCCGAACAGCATACGGGCGTATTCGAATCATTCAATGAAGCCGAAGCAGGCTCATCGATCCTGCAGACTCCATGTGCCTCGCTCTGCACGAGAGTCCGCACAGCGGCGGGCTGACGACGCTCTACAATACGGTTCCCTCGGATTTCGGTTACGCTGTATCGAGAGCCCGTGACACCTGGGTACTAGTACGATGAAAGACCTGACGGCAGGCCAGAAGCTAAGGAAGTATCTTCAGCTGTCCTTGAAGAGGCAGCGCGAAGGCCATCGCTCACTGATCGAGCAGCTCGCTCAGATGGCGATCGTCTCCGCGAGGGCCGGACACGGGCCGGGCTTCTACCATCTGGCAGGATTCTGGAGGCGTTCGATACCGCTGCGAGACATGCTTGGACATCTGGATGCACGCGGTTATCAGAAGCGGTTACAGGAGCTGAACCCCGAGGCCTACCGCAAACTGTCCCAGAACAAACTGGCGGAAAAAGGAATCCTGACGCTGCTAGGGTTTCCGGTTACACGGTTCCTCGGTCACTTCCATCCACTGCACGGGAGATCGCGCAATGGCGGGTCCCTGAAATGTGCGGCGGATCTCACGCGCCTGCTGGAGCACGAAGGCGTGGGAGGGATCTGCTTCAAGCCACTAGAAGGCTGGGCTGGCCGGGGATTCGAGGCCGTCGATGTCGTCTCCGATGAGCGTGGTATGAGATTCAGGCGTCTCGGTGGGGACCAAGAATTGATGACCATCGACAATTTCCTGAATGGGTGGTCCGAAGGGTCAGAGGCGGTCATCGAGGAGTACCTGGATCAGCATCCAGTGTTGTCGGAGATGAATCCGACCAGCGTCAATACGTACCGGATCTGGGTGCTGCGGGGCCACGATGGGATAAGCCGCACGCTCTTCGGGTATCTGCGCATAGGGCGCGGCGGGGCGATCGTGGATAACCAGTCGAGCGGCGGTATCGTCGCACCGATAGACCTCGAGACCGGCATTGCAGGTTGCGCGATAGACGGATTGCCGACGCGTGAGACGTATCCAGTTCATCCTGACCACGGCGCCACTATCGAGGGTCGGCGCTTGCCATGCTGGCCAGAAGCAAAATCACTTGCGGAGGACTGCGTCGCGGCCTTTCCCGAGTTGCGATTTGCGGGGCTCGATATCGCAATCGGAGTCCATGGGCCGGTGGTCATAGAAATGAATGTCTTCCCAGACCGAGAGGGCGCCGCCTTCGTTGATATGCCGTCGGCGACGATCCTCGCTGGCTGAGCTCGAGTCGCCTGCCCCGCGCCCACGTTCCCCCAGACGGACCGAGTCGCCCGCTCTGCAGAAACCGCCCTCAAACGCAGCTCCCAGCCGGTCCGCACCCACCCCTACCCGACATTTCAAACTTGGAGAGCTGCTCTCTTGGCCCGTCGGGCTCATGTTGAGGACCCAATTGCGCGGTACTAGATGTTATGTCGCCTGGGACGCCACGAGGCGTTCCAAGACGACTACCGCTACGGCGCGACATTGTGGCAATGGAGCTCGGCGTGCGGCGATTCGCACTACGCACACGATCCGCCCATCGGGG
>Ga0316194_10000936_pt1 | contig 19837 bp, 20 predicted proteins | sample CroRivsedime1_MG_FD_204936 | JGI IMG/M metagenome (GOLD analysis project Ga0316194, IMG submission 204936) | Coastal sediment microbial communities from Maine, United States - Cross River sediment 1 | ecosystem: Environmental > Aquatic > Marine > Coastal > Sediment | place: USA: Maine...
GGTGTAAGCAACTGAATCTTATCGAACTACACGGGCTTTGCCCTTCTTAATTGGTGCAATATTGCGGCTAGAAGCTGCCTAACGAATAAGGCTAGAACTGGTTGCAGCGGACGGTACTTCGTACCGCCGCTGAACCGAAACGGTAGGTTTCAGAAAATCTGAACATATTTTACAACTACAGAGGCAAAACTATGGATATAACAGGATTGGTGATTTTTTTAGCAATTGGTGCCATAGCAGGCTGGTTGGCTGGCACTTTAATGAAAGGGGGTGGCTTTGGTCTGCTCGGTAATATCGTTGTCGGCATTATAGGCGCAGTAGTTGGGGGCTTTGTATTTGGTTTACTAGGCATTTCTGCGGGAGGGCTAATTGGTTCAATTATTACAGCAACTGCTGGGGCCGTCTTATTGCTATTTGTTGTTGGTCTAATTAAAAAGGCATAATCTAAAATCGTTCAAGCCGGGTTTAGCTAGGAGCGGCCCTAAGCCGATGGTGAGGAGGCCGTCTGCTTCATGCGCATTGCGGACCTCGAAAAAAGCTGGCAATTTGATCGCAAAGCGACCCGAGCGGGAATTCAGCTAACGTGCTGCGACCATCCAAATTTCGGCCAAACCTGTCGGTGGAGATTCAACCCGGCAGCGACTGCAATGGATTGGTAACCGGTCGTAGGCCAGGAAATCCGATCAAACGGCGGCTTTTTGAACTCCTGACCGGCAGGCCCCGAGACATTGCAGACTAAGACTAGCCGGAATATCTCACCGCACCAGCTGTCCCCGGTAAAGGACACTGGCCCGGCTCAGCCGACCGAAGCCAGCGAGAAAAAACGACTGCGCTAATTCAGCATGGGTCAATAGCGGTCTGGATAGACCGGTCACGGTAATGTGGCGAACTCCGACCTATCGTTTCGGTCTATCATCCAGAAAGCGCCCACCTCCGAAAATAGCCGTTCACTATAAAAGCGAACCGGACAGCAAACGACGTAGCCGGCTAAACAGGACCGTGGGACCGGGAGCCAGTTGTTTATGATCCACCAACAAGCCAGAGGTACACAATGAGTTACAATCCAGCCAACATCAACCGCCGCCGCGCGCTTGCTATTCTCGCCGCCGCAGTGACCGTCGTGCCGGTGAGCAGCCTGATTGGGGCGCGCCGCGCAATGGCCGCAGATCTGCCACAGGTATCCGAGAGTGATCCCATCGCGCTCGGCCTGAAATACAAACATGACGCAACCCAGGCCCCGCGCGCCGACAAGGCCGGCAAGGCCGCCGATCAACAGTTCTGCAGTAACTGTCAGTTCATTCAGGGTGCAGGCGACTGGGCGCCGTGCTCGCTATTCCCCGGCAAAGCGGTCAACGCCAAAGGCTGGTGCACGGCGTGGGTACCAAAGGCCGGGTGATTCCCGCCTGCCAGCTGCGCGGATGGCGACATGGACGTGTCTAATCCGCGCGCTGCGAAGATTGCCGGCGGTCGCCAGTACTGCTTGGTGGCGATCCCCTCAAGCAGCTACCGACACCAAGCGGTCACGCAATAGCCACGCCAAAGTCGGCTACTCGGAACCTCATTCTTGCCCCTCGTGAAGCCGCTAGGAAACGGGTTTACACTAGTCGCATGATGATCCAATGGAGACTTAGCATGAAATTTCAACTATCGGTTCTTATTCTTTCATCGGCATTATTGATGACAGCTGGCACTTCTTCCGCAGACCAGGATAAGAAGGGGTACGGTGCTGGTGGAGTGCGCGCAGAACATGCGAGCGAACAGGGCCTCGAAAAAGGAAAAGCATGGGCCGGTTCAAAGGAAAAGGACGAAAAGCCGACTAAGGAAAAAAAGGAAAAGAAAGAGAAGAAGCAGAAGAAGGATAAAAAGGAGAAAAAGAACAAGGAGCCAAAGGGTTAATCAAGTCCCGACTACTACAGCTGAACCGACTGGCTAGTTCCGCTTATGGCCGGTTTCACTCATGACTGACCTAGCAGCAAAGGTCAGCTTGTGAGTGAAAGCGCCAGTTAGCCGACCCCCTGATGGAATGCATCCCGGCAGTCGAACGAATCAATCAGGGGACGACCCGAATATGCGCACAACAGACATTCGCAAATCGAGTCGGGGCGGTGTCGGACCGGTTTAATAGAGGATGGCCGGGAACGGCAGGAGACACACTCCGGTCATTGCCGGATTCGGTCTCCGCGGTTGCAGTATGCTCTTCACTCAGGTGTGGGCGGACGCCGGAGTCGACAGACCGCTGCCGATTACAGATATCAACCCAAGAGACTGTAGTTTCATCGATAGCGGACGTTCCTGTTCGGGGCATTCGACATGCACTCCATCGAGAAACAGCAGATGGAAGTAAAGCACCCGCCACTGTCGTTGCTCGGCAACTCGTAGCCAGACAGCGGGCAGTGGAGGCGGGCGGGATCCAACGTCCTACGCGATTCGCGGTCGCGTCGTCGGGTTGCAGATTTCCTTGGCCTCTTTCCCCGCGAGTCCAAGGGGCTGATCAGCTAAACGGCGCGAAGAGATGATCGCCCAGATTACGGTTCAAGGTGTCGGCGGCCTAGCGGTCAACAGAACACGACGCCGGCGCGCGACGTCAGTGGGTCCGTTTGGGTCAGCGAATGCGGGTCAATTCCAGTGAGCGTCAGGGAGCAGCCGCAGGTCGCATCACCAGCTGACATGCAAAGCGACAAACGGCAGATCATCAAGGCGTTGCTGCGTCAGGCTGATGGAAAGGGAAAGACGGCCGCCTTATCGAGCCGGCGCGAGACAATGCCTTCGAAACCTACGGCGAGGTCCTCGACCTGTATCCAGAGCACACAGGGGCCAAGCGAAGACTCTTGCAAATCGGACGTATCAGCGCCGCCGACAACCTGTTTCTGTCTGCCGAGGCCCTGTCGCGACAAGGCAAGATCGCCGCGGCCCGGCGAATGATCGCAACGGGTTTGAAGATGAACCCGGACGATGACCGCTTATTGCGGCTGGAGAAAGCGCTCGATTTCGAGCAATAGCATGTGCGGTCGAGGGTTGTGGGGAGGCGGGATCCCAACCATACTTAGTGACCCGGGCGGCGCAAATCATGACTGGCGAATTGCGTGTCGATAGATTCGTGTCAACCCAACGGAGAACAACCAAAGGAGCTATTAGGGTGAAATCAAGCCTCATCGTTGTCGCATCGACCTTGCTGCTGTTTACTTTCCCACTGAGTGCGCAGGAGGGAGGAAAGATTTACGAAGCAACGTCCAACTCGAACGTTAGGGCCGCGCCGACAACGAATTCTCAGAAGATCGGTTTCCTTAAGAAGGGTAAGCGCGTCAAGGTGATCGGTAGCGCCGCGGGGGGAAACTGGCACCAAGTGCGGTTGAACAGCGGGCAGATGGGCTTCGTCTACGGTAAGTTACTCGAGACGACCGATGGTGCGGGTTCGTTGGAACCGAATGCCCCCAGCATGTCGGGGGGGCCGACGGTAGCGCCCGAGGATGCATTCGCTTACATCATCTGGCCGCACGACGGAGAGGTGATACCGGGAGGGGATTTCGTCGTCCTGTTCGGGCTCCACGGGATGGGTACCGCGCCCGCCGGCGTAGACAAGGCCCAAACCGGGCATCATCATCTGCTGATTGATACCGAGCTGCCGCCGTTGGATCAGCCGATTCCCGCAGACGACAACTTTGTACACTTCGGGCGCGGGCAGACCGAGTACCATTTGGTTCTGCCCAAGGGCACGCACACGCTGCAGTTGCTGCTCGGAGACGCCGACCACATTCCGCACACACCACCGGTTATGTCCGAGCAGATCAAAATTATCGTGCCGTAAGGCAGCGTTACGAGGATCGGGCGCAGGTTCTCCAAGCGCTTTTAAGGCAGCGATCGGACGACGCGTAAACCGTGCAGGTAATAGCGCACGTCCCGGTCGTAATGGTGGCGGCGGGTCGTTCGCATATAGTCGGAATCCAGGTTCCAGCTTCCACCACGCAGAACGCGCGCGAGACAATCTCCACGAAGCCAAGCGGAGCCGTCGGTAGGCGCACCTTTGTAAGAGCGATTCACACAGTCCATGGTCCACTCCCATAGATTGCCGTGAACATCATAGAGCCCGAAGGGGTTGGGTGCGAAGGAAGCAACCGCAGTGGCGCCCTGCCCGTCCCGGGAGCTACCGCAATCACGGCAATTCGCGTTGGCCTTACCGGCCTCGTCCCCCCACCAGAACTTGCTTGCCCTCCCGCCGCTGGCGGCGTACTCCCACTCTGCCTCCGTAGGCAACCGGTACGGATTGCCAGTCTTCCTGCTGAGCCACGCGAGATACCGTTGCGCGTCGACCCAGCTCAGATTACCGACCGGAAGGCTATCGTCACCGTTCGCCTTAGGGCTGAAGCTGCAATCGCCCTCGCGGACACAGGCGTTCCACTCACGGATCGTCACCTCGTGCATACCAATCGCGAATGGCCGTGTGAAGGTTACCGCGTGTCTCGGCTTTTCGTCCGGGCGATGCCGGTCAGAGCCCATCAGGTAGTCTCCCGCGGGCACGACGACCATCCGTGGGCAATCGTCGCAATCCTGAAACTCGCTCCCAGTCGACGTCGCCGCTGCGCCAGGTGCCGTCCCGGCGGATTGGTCGTAGGCGTCCGCCTCACTGCCGGTTGCGGTCCCTTCAGAGACATCGCTGCCATCCGGTGCGGATCCGTCGGTTTCCTCGGCGGAATCGGATTCGCCTTGCACCTTGAGCTTTCTGACGCGTATCTCCGCGAGACGCGCAAAGCGGCCCTCTGGAAAGGCGGATAGGTAGGCTTCGAATTCAGCCGGATCGTTGCTGTTCTTGATGGTTTCCCAGAACGCGAGCTCTTCCCAGAAGGCCCGCTCGCCAGCGGTGCGCGGCGATTCGGAAGAATCCGCGTGGGCCCAATTCCCGGGAATACCACCTATGCAGAGATCGAGTCCCAGGCACAGGATAATTAGCGCTCTCGAAGCGATTGACACGTCAAATTGCCCTATATCTCGTCCGATATTGCGATGTTGCATTTCCGCCTGAGCAGCAATGCCGGCGGAGATCGTAACATTGCAGGCCCTGTGTATACAGCCAGCTTAGTACATTCGAAGCATAGCCGTGCTCTGGATGCGAAGCGGGAGAGGTCCCAGTCAAGTCGTTTACGAAGCCTGTTGACGAACGCCATTAGTCGGTGCGTTGCCGCCCCGATCATCTAGGTGACGGAAGGCAAGCTCCATCACCTCGCTCGCGGCAGTACGACGAGACCTGCGCCTCGTTCAACGCCGCCATCTCCAACGCCGCCGCTAATTCGCCCGCGGCACACCAACCCCCTGGCGTACACTCTCCATCCGGCAGCAGCCGCCCTTCGCCTCTCGCCGTCTTCCGCCAGTTGTACAGCGCCGCCTCTGAAATTCCTTCCTCCCGCACCAACTCCTTGGATCGTCTAGTTGTTCGGTGGAAGCATCTTCTTCACAATCGCTTTCTTCCGCTCGCTTGGAAAACCTCTCTGTCGGTCTCTCGTACCCCCTCAAGAAGTCTTTTGGAATCCTAAACCAAAGGAACGACAACTATCCTGACAGCGGGAGACGGGGAACAGCCGGAACGACACATTTCAGCTCCCATTTGCTGCCTAGATTAGGATTGTGCGACGCACACGTTAACAGTGTAGCCCTTCCGAGTTGAGTCGGGGATAGAATGAGCGCACCCATTAAGACAGAATGTGTTGTGGTAGAACACCGCTCGACACATTAGATGACGCCAAACGAATCGGGAAGCAATAGTTTATCGGTTAAACTCGAGCTGACAGTCGCTTCTCACACACCGGGAACTGTTAGATCACATCTCAGTCACTGCACCCATTATATAAACCAATGGAAGGGCTCCCAGCACATTTAAGCTTCTAATTTCTTTTGATCAATATATTCACCTGCAAAGGCGTATATATTTCTCTCTCCCTTAATATTCAAGCGCGCATGCCCCACTTTTATATTATCAACTAAAAGAAGATCACCTGTTTGCCACTTGAAAATTGCGCAGTTATTAAAATACGCCTCCACTAACAACCGCTTTTCTTTTCTACAAAGGTTAATACCAACCAAGCTGTCTGTCCAATATACCTTTCTAGTATCTATTGTTTTCGCAAGCAGAGCCTTTACTATCAACTTCGCAGAACTTAAGACCCCTAGCCTTGGCCGGATAAAATGTTTTGACATATAAATTAAACTATCTAGAAATAGATATCTAACACCCCGAAAACATTTTTCTCCCGTCATTGGGTGTTTTGCTATTAAATCAACATAAACCTTCACTAAGAGAGCACCAGTACGCTTCCAATCATATTCAACATCATCTCGATCAAGCGCTTTCTCAACAACGCTTTTGTCCTGTGTATTAAAGACCTGTTGCCATGTGTTTTTTATCTGCGTTTTACTGATAGCACTACGATCTGTTTCTGAAGCAGAATATTCAAACTGCATTAACACTTTTTTACCCTGTAATTTACGTAATAGTTTAGGAGGAAGCGCTTTGAGTATATTCACGCAATCAAAAAGCGGCGTTTCACCATATCTGCAATTCGCTTTCTCGCAATAAAAAGAAATAGATTTAGGTTGCCTATACCAAAAATACCCTTCCGTATGGGGTGGGACAACCTCATTGCTGTCCTGCATAGTCACCTCTGATGCATAATCATCTACTTTTTTTCGAATCACTTCACCAACACACAGGTCATCCGAATTTAAGGGAATGCCAATGGCCTCTAACACACAATGGCAATCCTCAAGACTTTTGATATCAAAGCCTCTTAGTAAGATCGCACCATCCTGGCACATCTGGTTCAAGAGCTCATCCTTGCGTTCTCTAATTTCCTGCAAAACTGCTTCAAAAGGTTGCATAGTCCCTGGAGAAAAGACCGTTGGGATTTTCCTATTTGTACTCTCTTTTGAATACTCAGCTTCACTTAATAGTCTTTTGTCAATAATCGGCACTTTCATCACCTCGCCATTCATCAGATCGCGCAAACACAGAGCACACATAACGCGGACTCTAATTGAGAGTATTGCTACCGTCAATCAGGTACGACGAATTGGATCATTAAGAATGTTATCAAACGCTCGGAAACTAAAGGTCGTTGTGTCAATATAGATGTTACCGAAACTAAGAACATTTACCGCCACGGTTTGCGTAGGCTAATGGTTTCGTTTGCCTGTGAACATAGAATCGGACTCAAATGATTCTGCCGCGGCAAACCTGCGTCAGCAGTGAAGGTTTCAAGGTGCCCTTCAAACGCGCATTCTGTCTCCCAGCCCTGCCCCAGAAGCGGCGCCGCAAGGCCGCTTGGAACGATGGCTAACGCGGTAACGTAATGTTTCGCAAATGCTGTAAGTATGCTCGTCCGCGGAACGATCAACGCCAGTTGCCAAACCAACACGCCAGCCTATACTTAAAAAGAATACTATGCATTACGGGCGCCAAAGAAACACCCGGTATTGGTGGGGGGGGGGGATAGGACTCTCCTCACCGTGCTAGGTGAATATGACTACGGACCAACGACGGGGGTTTCGTCGTGGAAGTGGCTAACAAAACTCTACCCGCCTACATCGAAGGCCAACGCAATATCATTTACGCATGGGATGTGGGCCTCGGATTAGTTAGGGTTTGCGAGGTGGGTAAACCTGGGGGGTCATTACTTGTTGACAGGCACCAACATAATGATGAGCGAATTCATTGACAAAGTAGCCGAGATGGCGGAGGTGCCCCAACCCGTCGCGTTTCGCTGCGCGCAGCCAAAATAGTCGCCATGACTCATCTGTGGCGATACAAGCTACTCGGCGGTGAAGCTCCGCGTATCAGCGAGACAGTCATCGGCGTTATGTCGGCAGGCCAATATCCAGACGGCAGCAAGGCCAAAAAGGATTTGGGATTCAAGGCGAGCACACCTGTTGATGAAACGATTGGACGCACCCTGACTTGGTTCAGGAGAAACGGCTATATCACATCGGAGAAGCCCAATGCTTGAGGAAAGCCACTATTATTTCCACAAGGCCGCAAACATTCTGGGACTTCCGGCCAACCTAAAGGAGATTCTCCTGACGCCTCATCGCGTGGTCAAAGTCGACCTGGTGACGGAGGGCGAGGGCGGCCGGCTCATGCACCATTTGGGTTTCCGCGTTCAACACAATAATGTGCGGGGACCCTACAAGGGTGGTCTGCGCTATCACCCGACGGTCGATGAAGACCACGCTACGGCGCTCGCGAACCTGATGACCTGGAAAACAGCCATCGTCGATGTTCCATTCGGCGGCGCGAAGGGGGGAATCAACTGCGACCCGAATAAGTTGACCGACCGCGAGCTCTACCGCATCACTCGCACCTTCGTGGAACGCGTCAAGGAGGTTATCGGACCAACCCTCGACATACCTGCGCCGGACGTGAACACCAATGCAAAGATAATGGGCTGGATCATGGATGAATACTCCAAGTACCACGGATTCTCCCCCGGGGTCGTCACCGGCAAGCCACTGCACTTGTTTGGCTCGCAAGGCCGAGAGGAAGCAACCGGGCGCGGCGTCATGTATGCGCTGGACGAGGCCCTGAACGACCGGGACCTCAACTTTCCCGAGGTCTCGGTGGCCATTCAGGGGTTTGGCAACGTCGGAAGCAATGCGGCGCGGCTGATAGCAGAAAGGGGGGGGAAGATCGTGGCCGTTGCCGATCACCAGGGAGGTGTTGCCAGTACCGATGGGCTCGCGATTGGTCAACTCATGGCCTGGGTCGCCGAGCATCGCACGGTGAAGGGGTTTCCCGGTGGTGATTCCTTCCCAAACGATGAAGTATTGACCTGGGATGCGGACGTACTGATTCCGGCGGCAATGGAAGATGTGATCAATAAGGGCAATGCCCATGAGATACGGGCGCAGATCATCGTCGAGGCGGCCAATGGGCCGACGACACCAGAAGCCGACGAGATCCTGCACCGCAAAGGCGTCCTTGTGGTCCCGGACATCCTGGCGAATGCAGGAGGGGTCACCGTAAGCTACTTCGAATGGGCACAGAACATACAGCAGTTCCAGTGGGAATCGGAGAAAATAGTGGGCGGGCTGGAAAGGAAGATGCGCCGTGCTTATGGCTCGGTGCGCGAAACAGCGCGAGAGAAGAAGGTCAATTTGCGCACGGCTGCTTTTGTTCTGGCCATCACTCGGGTCGGTCGTGCCGCGTTGGCCCGACGGAATGTAAGGGAAGACGTTATCTTCTCGTCGGAACCCTGAGTTAGATGGCTCGTGAATCCGCCGTCCGCCGCATCCAGCAATATGTCCAGGATGTCCTCGAGGGCGGTGAGCGGAAAGGTCCGTGGGCTGCGGTAGTTACCTGGGGCCTACTCAGCATCATCGTGCTCAATGTGGTGGCCTTCGTTCTGGAAACGGTGGAGCCGATTGCCCATCGGTACGGCCCCTGGCTCGATTACTTCCTGTATCTATCCATCGGTATTTTCACCCTGGAATACCTGTTGCGCCTCTGGGCCTGCACGCTAGACGATTCCGGACTCTACAGCCATCCAATCCGTGGACGCTTGCGATATGTTCTGACGCCGCTGAGCCTCATAGATCTGGCAGTGATACTACCGTTCTATGCCGGAGGTTTGGCCGGTATAGACCTTCGGTTTCTTCGGCTCATCAGGCTGTTGTGGGTGCTCAAGCTCACGCGCTACTTCCCCGCAATGGGCATCCTCGGCCGCGTGCTCAAGCGCGAACGCCGGACGCTCGCCGCGATAATGACCCTGATGCTCATTATTCTCTTCATCGCCTCTTCATTAATCTTCCTCTTCGAGCATGACAGGCAACCGGAGCAGTTTGCCAGCATCCCCCACGCCATCTGGTGGGGAGTGTCGACTCTGACTACCGTCGGTTACGGTGACGTCGTGCCCATATCCCTGTGGGGTCGAATTCTTGGGGTCGTCATCATGTTGCTTGGGATCGGTACATTTGCTCTGCCGGCCGGCGTACTGGCGTCGGCATTTTCCGAGGAGCGTAAGCGCCGCGATTTCATACAGTCCTGGTCACTGGTAGCCCGGGTACCTTCCTTTGCCTTTCTTTCCGCCCAAGATATCGCCGGAATCGCCAGCTTGCTGCATCCACGAGAGGTCATGGCTAGTGAAGTAGTCATTCACAAGGGCGCCGAGGCCGACAGCATGTTCTTCATTGTCTCTGGAGAACTAGAGGTCGAGCTGCAGCCGAAGCCGCTCAAGTTGACGAGAGGAGAGTTTTTCGGGGAGGTGGCGTTGGTATATCATCGCGACCGTACCGCGAGTGTTGTAGCACTGAGTCGTTCCGAGCTGCTCGAATTGGAGGCACGGGACCTGAACCGGTTGTTCGAAACCAAGCCGGAGCTGAAATCGCGCATCCTGACAGAAGCGGAGCGGAGAATCTCCCGAACGCCTCTCGAGCCGGTAGACAAACCGCCAAACGAATCCGCTGGGAATGAGGACCCATCCACCCCCGTCTAACCCGGATTCGTTTACCCGTTCGCCTTTGAGTTGAGCGGGTGGCACTCAGAAGCTGTCGGTGAAGTACGATCATGCGTCCCCTGTGAGAAACGTCACACACGCGTTCTCGAGATCGTCAATCCAGGGGAGGTCAAACGGTTGGCGATCCGATCGTGGCCGACCGCTTGACCCAACGAGAAAGCACAGTTTCATCTACCTGTATCCCCAAGCCTGGGCGAGCCTCTGTTTTGGGGGGGCGCCCACCGTAGCCAAACTGCAAGAGGGGTGTCGACGGATCTTCGCGCAATAGATGAAGCCCAAAACAACCCTCGAAATACCGCACAGGGGCGACGCATGTCGCGAGAATCAATTGCGCGGCGGAGAGCAACGAGGATTCGCCAACCTGACATCCTAGCTGCAGTTCGAGTCCGGCACCGAGGGCTTCCCGGGCACGCTTTATCGAAGCGACCAAACCGCCGCATTTCGAAATTCGCACGTTTACTCCGGTGCACGCTCGCCGCTCGACAAGCTGCTTTAGCGACTCTCCGTCGGTCAGGCTCTCGTCCACCATGATCCCGACGCCGGTTTGACCGACCAACCGAGCTAGACCGTCGAGGTCGTCAGCAGCCAGCGGTTGCTCGTAGGACCACACGCCGCATTCGGCCATTTTCTCTATGGTCTCCACGGCCTCGTCGTAGCTCCAAGCCATATTCGCGTCCACACGCAGTTCGATCCCCCTTCCCAAAAGTCTGCGCAGAGACTTTACGACGCCAATATCGCCGGCACCGCTTACCTTCAGCTTTATCTGGGCAATACCGAACAGGCGCTGCTTCAGCGCCGATTTCGCCAACATAAATCCCTTGTCCGCTGACAGGGCACCGCTGTAATGGAAGTCCGGGACCTTCGCCAACCTTTCACTCTCCAGAGCTCGGGCACCGAAGTGCCTTCCGAATGCATCCAACAAAGCAAGATCCAACGAACACCAAGCCGCGGTCTGAGGAGAATTGCGATCGATCCAGCCGGGAGTCTTCCCGTCGCAGTCCCAAAGAAAATCCCGAAGCTCGAGCATCGACTGAAACTCCTTACCGACAAGGCGCGGCAATATCTCGCCGGATAGGGCTGAAAACACGCCCTCTTGAGTCTCTCCCGTCACATACTCCCTCGGCAAACACTCACCGAACCCCGTGTCGCCGGAATCGGTCGTGCACTTGAGAAAGACACTCGATGAAGTCGTTCTCTCCGCCGCAGAATGCTTAAAGGAGGCCTTAAACGGGAGGTCGACGGCGAAGACCTCGAAGCCGGAAATACGAGCCACGTTGACAACCCCTTAAATCTATCTCGAGGGCACCTTTATCTGATGCCGGCCGCCTGATTTCGTTCGCTTCGATGCATTGACGTACGATGCGGTCGTCGTCCCCGCCGCGCACGCCCAAACTGCCGCTAGGCGTCGAATCTCAGGAATATTCGCGCGCCAAGGTTGCGGACGCTCCAAGTTTGGACGTTCTTGAAGCCGCTTTCTTGGAGTAGGCTTTCCAATTCCCCCTCCTTGAACGTCTTCTGCCCGGTCAAGGCATGGAAGAGCTCATGCTCGACATGAGGGTAGGACAACCGATGCATTTTGTCTTCGTCAGGCAAGCACACTTCCGAAAAGAGAAAGCTCTTTCCTGCGAAGGTCTGTTTGAGCGTCTCGAAAAGGTCCAACAACTTCTGTCTTCCTTCGATAAAGTATCCGTGGAAGAGATCAATGGCCGTGACCAACTGATACGGCGAAAAATCGTGCTGCGAAGCGCTCAGTCCAAAGATGTCGTGCGCCAACAACTCAACGCGCCCGTCGAGCCGCTGTTCCCTAATGGTACGCCGCGCCTGCTCCAGAAAGGTTTCATCCCAATCGATACCCAGGAACCGCATCCCCTCGTACGAGCGGGCGAGAAACGAAGACAAATCGATATTTCCGCACCCAAGCTCGACTACTCCCTCGACCCCCATCGGTCCGATAAGCTTGCCCATGACATCAAAGGTCAGCCTGGGACCTGTTTCGCGAAATCCACGCGCAACATACTGGTTGCGTCTCTCGATGTCGGAAAGATCGACTTCCTTGCGCAGTAATCGCCGGAGGCTCCCGAAGTACTCCTCATAGGCGAAGAAAATGCTCAGCACCCCTTGCGAATCGTTCCAAAATCGTCTGCCCTTTCGGGTCAGGGTCACACGCTGCCCGTCCAGCACCAGGTATCCGAGCCTGGAGAGATACAGGCAGACTTCCCCCATGATCATCGGATCGAAACCCCGCTCGTCGCAAAATCGCTCGATGTCGATTGTGCCCTCCGTCGCCAAGCGGTCTATCAATCCAACGTCCAGAAGCGTCCAAAAGCAGTTGGTTGTTACGTACCCCCTGAGGGGTGCCCGCGCGCTTTTCATCGCACGAACATTCCGGAGAATTTTGGCAGGGCTCTGGTGCCGCAAAGCGAAAAGGATTTCGGCGGTCATCTTCTTAGGCTTTCCAGAGTTCTAGATATTCCTTCCTCAAACGAAAATGGTTTCCGGCCAATCAGCTCGTATGCCCTCTCGGAGTTTACAGATCTGCTTCTCCCCGCGAATGTCAGCTTTTTCCTTGAAATCGGCGGAGCCGTCTTAATCCTGAGAAAGCGGTAGGCGAACTCGAAAACGTTTGCCAATGCTGTGGCAACAGGTTTCGGGACTACCTTAGTCGGCCGGGGAACACCGATATGATCCGAGACGCGCTCGACGATTTGGCTTATCGTCGTGTCCTGTGGATCTGCAATGTTATATGTGGAACCGAAACTCTCGGCGTTTCCAATCATAGCATTGACCAATGCAGCGACATTTCCGACGTAGACGGTATTGACGAAATTGTCCTTTGAGCCAATGTACTTGACTTTCCCCCCGCGAAGGTTCTTGATCAAATTCGGGAAAAAATTGTTGTCTCCCTCGCCGTAGATGAACCCCGGTCGAATGATTCCGAATGCAATACGGTTCTCAGTACAGTAATTTTTCACGAAGATCTCCGCGTGGATCTTGCTGTTACTGTAGTAATCGGAGGAAAGAACATATCTATTGTTTTCGGCTATGTGATCCTGATCCGTATCACCGAACACCCCCAGGCTGCTAATATGAATAAACTGCTCTATTCCTTTGTCGTGCCCCACGATTAGAAAGTTTTTTGTCCCTTCAACGTTCGTGATTTCGAAGTTGCGGTACGAGTCCCACTCCCGGACATGCCCCGCGGTGTGCACGACGGCATCCACCCCATCGAGAGCTGCATCGATTGTGGCCAAGTCCGTCAGTGCGCCTTTTCGGAAGTGGATGCGTTCCTCGAGATCGCGGAACATGGCCCGACCCTTCTCCAGGTCCCTGACGAAGACGGTGACCTCCTTGCCGCTGGCGTGTAGTGCGCGGACGATGTGGGAACCAAGGAAGCCGCTCGCCCCCGTCACGAGCACGCTTTTTATCTCCCGCGTGGGTAGGAACTGCTGCTCGTGTTCTAACTGAAACCGCTGCAACGACCGCCAGAAGGCTGCCCGAGAGGGAGAGCGCTCGAGAAAGTGATCGCCGTGAAAGAACGTCGTCTGCGCCGGTAGTTCCCGAAGGGCCGACGGTACTTTGAGCGCTTCGTACTTGACGACCTTGTCTTCCGAGGAGAAGACACAGTGCGTCGGAGCAGGAAAGCCGATAGCGTTATGCCGGAGCCAACGCCGCAGCCGACCCGTTTCTCGGAAGAAAGCGTTAGTGAACTCGTACGTGGTGGTGGGGTTTTGCTCGATGAACCGGACAAGTGCCGGTAAGCGGCCATAGCTGGCTGCGGTTAGCAGACACTCGCGACAAGCCGTATTGGAACCAAAGGCGATCTCTAATATGGCTCGCAGACTGAAGTTGTCCCTCACTTCGACCGGCGGATTCACGAGGGTCAGGGTCGCAAAATGCTCGGGTCTCTCAATGACCCAATGAACAGCCGGCTGAGTCCCGAAGCATTGCGCCACGAGGTGGAAGTATTTGCTTCGATACGACGCTCTAAAGTCGAGAAGGCAGGATTCGTAGTTTTCTGTCCACTGTTCGTAGCGACTCACATGGGTTCGAGGGTGTCGCGGAAGGAACAGGATCGATGTCCCCGCCGGAAGGTCATCCGGAATCTCGAACCAGTTAATGTCGCTTACGAGACCGTGAATATAGACGAGCGTACGCTCAGATTGGGCAGTATCACTTGGATAAACGTAGTAATCGATTTTTTCTCCACGCGCTGTGGAAACCTCTCTTCTCCCAAAAGCTTTCTCTCCGGGTTGTGGGTTACTCACAGATATCGATTTCATAACCGCGATACGCTCTCTTGACTCCAAATTGCCACGGCCCACCCTACCAAGAGGGTCACCCGGAAACCCGTACCTGCGATTTGGCCAGAACAACTCCCCAACTCCGTGAGACTATGTCTATCCTCCGAGGAGAGAGAATCCGGCGCTTGACGTAAAAAGTCTAACAGACCTAGTGCTTTCCAGCATACTGAGAAACGCCTGATTGAGAAAGCCACTCTCATACGCGGTGCTGCCATGAGGCGACCGATGCATTGGAAAGAATGAGTTAGCGAGGGGGAATATAACCGATAACTAACAGATCTATGCAAGGCACCGCGATCGCATTTGCACTCTGGAGCTTCTAATACCACCGGAAACCACTATAGTTCCTTGTTAGGTATACGCAGATCAAATCTGCGATTTCCGTATGGTAAAGGCCCCGCAATCTTCAACGCCCGTAAGGCGTTGAATATCAGGGAAAGCGCGAACCGCGTATTCACTTTCCCTGCGCAGGAGATTCCAGTATGAAGTTAATCAGTATTTCCTTCGTAAATGTCGTTGGATCTGCTCTAGCCTAATTCCATCTTGTCAAACAGGTTCGGAACGACTACGAAGCAACGGGGCGCGTAACTATGCTGCATTTGCATGAAATTCCGTTTTTCTCCCAATTCTCGTTCGTCGAGTTGGAGGCGGTTAGGCATGCGGTCGAGCTTCGAGAATACGCTCCCGGAACAGTTCTGTGCCGCAAAGGTGAGACCGGACGCTTTCTATTCGCCATCGCTTCGGGAAGTGTGAAAGTGATCACGAAGGACGACCAGGGATTTTTCCATGGCCCCGGTCAGCTCATCGGCGAGCTCTCCCTTCTGTCCGGCCTCCCGGTTTCCGCAACCGTGGTCGCAACGAAACCGGCCAAGGTCTACGCGCTGGGAAAGGAGACGCTGCAAGGTCTTCTGGATTCCAAGCCGTCCCTGTACCGCACGTTCACAGACCTACTGGCCTCCCGGGTGCGCCAACATCCGTTGGATCGATCGCCGGAGACGCCCATCTGCGTCATCATAGGATTTGCCGGAGGGGGGTCGGAAAGCTACGCCCTCGCCCGAACGCTGTTCGGTCGCATCTGCAACTACGCCCCGGGTTCAGTTTACTGCCAGCTTGAGCATGCGGAGGATAGCGCGATCTCCTCGGTGCTCCTAGGGGATGACCCTAATGTTCCGCGGTTTTTGCGACCATTCGGAGAGTGCCGCCAGATCGTCGACGACGCGCTCGGCGGAAACTTCGGCGCTTTGCTTCGACACGATTCCTTCCGACCCGCCGAACTGATCCGGGGGTGGCGAGAATTCGGTGCTTACGGCCAGTCATTGGTCATTGCGCTTCCATGGCACGAGGTTAAGAGCCTCTCCGCTGCTCTGGAAAACCGGGATGCAGTAATCCGTTTAGAGCCGCCGGGCGTCGTCTCCGAGCCGAGTTCGGCGCCGAAGGATTATTCCGTCGGCAAGGCCGATTTCGTCGAGGTGAGGCTCGTGGCGGGGAACGACACTCGCATGGCGCTGAGTGGGACACGCCGATGCTTCGTCATCGACATCGGGGAGTGGGGAGCAAAATCGGAACGGCCGGTGTACAACAAGCTCGCCGCGCAGCTGGAGCGGCTCGCACGGTGGTCGGTTTGCTGTTCGATAGGTGTTTCGCTAGGATCTGGAGCAGCCCGGGGACTTGCCCATTTGGGTGTGCTCAAAGTCTTGGAAGACGCCGAGATTCCGATCGATTGCTTCAGCGGCACCAGCATAGGCGGCATCGTCGCGCTCGCATACTCGCTGGTCGGTTCAGCGGACGAAACAATCGAGCTGGCGAGGGAATGGATGGGAAAGAAAAGCAAGGTAGTAGATACCTTTCATAGCCTAGGTTCCGGATTGATATCGGGAAAGAAAATTCGAAAGGCGGCCGATGGGTTTTTTGGCGCTACGCAGTTTGAGGATCTCCCTATTCCTGTAACCACCGTGGCAACGGACTTGATTACTGGAGAGAGAGTGATCATAGACGAAGGGTCTACAGCAGAGGCCGCGCTCGCCACCTCTGCAATTCCCGGGTTCTTTCCACCGATTCGTTGGCGTGACCGGTACCTGATCGACGGTGCAAACGTCAGCAGGGTGCCTGTCGATCAGCTGGACAAGTATCGATGCGGTGCCAGGATCGCCGTAAACGTGGCCCCGCTTCCCGGCTCCGAAGCAATGGATGAGAAAGCTATCAAGAAGAACTTCTTATCGCTATTGGGGTTCAGGAACGTTTGGCTACGCTCTTGGGAGTTGCAGGCATATTGGCACGGAACGCAGGAGGCAAGCCATGCGGACATTATCCTGGAGCCCGACACGAGAGGATTTGGTCTGTTGGAGTTTGACAGGTTTGATGAATTGCTTGAACTGGGCATTCGAACGGCGACGGAGAAGCTCGACGAGATACAAGCAATAGTCGCGACAAAAACCAAACTCGGCGAAGCGCAAGCCTAGCAAGAACTGGAAACTTTGCTTGACCTGTACCGTGAAGCTAGCCGGATTCCGTGCTCTGAAACTCGGCAGGCAGAGAAGTTTTACAGGTTAGAGCCAGGGTTTCTTCCAAGGCGTCGTTGAATACGAGCTTAAGTCGCAATCGCAAACAAACATAAGGGTGGCCCGACCATGTCTTTGCTGGTGAGAACCTTGTTCGAGGCTTTCGGACCTTCAACCCTACGGGAATTCCGGCGGCAATGCGCGACTCCAACTGACACGCAGCAGAAGCTGCTCATTCAGCTGCTGAGCAAAAACAGCGATACCGAGTACGGGAGGCTTCACGGATTTGCAGACATCTCCGGTATCAGGGATTTCCAGAGGCGGGTACCGATCGTCGGCTATGAGGATTTACAGCCCTATGTCGAAAAGGCGATGTCGGGAGAAGCGAGGCAGTTGACCCTCCGACAGCCAGTTTTCTATGCCGTCACAAGCGGTACCACCGGCGCGTCAAAATACATCCCGGTAACGCCGGAAAGCCGGACCGTAAAGTCGAAGCTGACGCGGGTCTGGCTATCGGCGGTTTTCCGGGATCACCCAGGAATATTTGGAGGCAGGATTCTTCAGATCGCCAGCCCGGAGGTCGAGGGGAAAACCGCGTCCGGCGTGCCTTTCGGCGCCGAATCCGGCCACGCTTACCGCAACATGCCGAGTACCATGAAGCGTATGTACTCGGTCCCCTACGAAACCTACGAGATAAAAGACTACGAGGCCAAGTACTACTTATTACTCCGTCTCGCTGCAGGCGATTCCATATCAGCGATCGCATCGGTGAACCCCAGCTCTGTGCTTCTGCTGGCCAAGCGACTTGCGGGTCACACGGAACATATCCTGCGTGACATCCGCGACGGCACCCTGAGGACCGATCTGGATTTCGACCCGTCGATTCGGCGCAAGCTTGAAAGGGGCCTACGACCCGACCCGACCCGGGCGAGCAAGCTAGAACAGGCCGCACGGAAAACTGGCGGAAAGCTCCTCCCGAAAGGGGCATGGCCCGATATGGAGATTATCGCCTGCTGGAAGGGGGGCACGGTCGGTCAATACCTGGAGCAGTTTGACGATTTCTACCCCACGGGTGTTGCGACAAGAGACCTTGGGTATCTGTCTAGCGAGAATCGCGGGTCGGTTCCGTTGACCGATGAAGGGGATTCCGGCGTATTAGCCATTGCCACTAACTTCTATGAATTCTTTCCTGAAGACGTCTCCGGTCCACCGAAAGGGACTGACTTGCTGACGGCCGCGGAATTGGAAGTCGGCCGCCGCTATTTCATCTATGTCACGACACTGGGTGGGCTCTATCGGTACGATATGAACGACATTGTAGAGGTAACGGGACACTACGAGGATACACCGCTGATCCGCTTCGTCCAGAAGGGAAAAGGCGTTGTCTCCTTCACCGGCGAAAAGCTTTACGAAACCCAGGTGCTTACGGCGACTGGAAAGGCGTTTGCCGGCGTTGCCCAAAAACCCGAGCTCATCGCTGCCGTCGGGGAGATGCACGGAGACCTGCCCCGCTATCTCTTTCTGGTCGAGTTCGACGCACCACCTGGTGAGAGCGAGGGTACCGAGCTCGTGGGCCGCTTGGAGCGCGCACTACGTGAAAGCAATATCGAATATGCCGCGAAACGGGACTCGATGCGCATCGGGCCACCGGTTTTGCGCGTTGTGGGTAGCGGCGAGTTCGATGCATACCGCAAGCGGATGGTAGAGCAGGGTCGATCGGACGGGCAGTTTAAAGTGCTGCGTCTAACGTCAGACGCATCATTCGCGCGAGAATTTTCCAGTGTTTGTGATTACACGGTGGATTCCTAGTCCGGCGTCAGCTCGCCGGTTTCAGCCAACATGAGGTCCAGCAAGATGGAAGAAAAACTTCAGGCGATCAAGTCCAGTCCGCTTTTCGAAACGTTCGACGACAGTGTCCTGAAACGGTTTACGGAGAGTTGCAGCGTAACTCGATTCAAGGCCGGGGAAATCATCTTTGTCGAGACTTCCGAAGGCGACGAAATCTACCTGATCACCGAAGGCGAAGTCTCCATCCGAATAGCCCTCGCAAACGCTGATCAGGATTACGAGATCATCAAAGAGCAGCGGGGCGATCTGTTGGGCGAAGTACGGTTTATCGACAATTTGCCACGTAGCGCCACAGCGATCGCCGAAACCGATGTCGAGCTCCTGGTCTGGCACAGCAGCAGTTGGCAGGAAATATGCGATGAGGATCCGCGCACTGGATACCGCCTCACCCTAGGCATCGCCAAGACCTTATCCGACAGGCTCCGTCGCTGGAATGTCCGTATCCTCGACACTGTGGAGTGGGGTATTGCTTAGCGGCACCCTATCGGCGATAGGGATTGCTCGGGATATTTGCTCAGCATGGACAAGTGCCCGGACATCAAGGAGCCTGTCTCCCCGCTGCCGCATATTGGCGGCGATGTTTCAATCGTCGTTTGGATGCTCCGGAAGCGGCGATTGGCGCCGACGCCGAAAAACAACGTAGGCGGCCCCCTCCCACAAAACCTCTACAGCTTCTGCGTTATTCTTGATAATC
>Ga0316194_10000939_pt1 | contig 19830 bp, 14 predicted proteins | sample CroRivsedime1_MG_FD_204936 | JGI IMG/M metagenome (GOLD analysis project Ga0316194, IMG submission 204936) | Coastal sediment microbial communities from Maine, United States - Cross River sediment 1 | ecosystem: Environmental > Aquatic > Marine > Coastal > Sediment | place: USA: Maine...
CCATATCCCGGATGGCCATCCAGGAACGGCCAACGCGGTTGCGCACCAGATTCTTGGCCACCAGGGCGAACAGAGCGACGAAGCTCAAGCAGAAAAGATAGGTCACCGCCGGATGGGTATGAGCCCCTGTCACCAGTATCCCAAATACGGATGCCGGCGGTGCCGTGATTTGCCCGGTTGCATTGTAGTTATTGAACCAACCGAACTTGTTGAACACCCAAACGAGAAAAAACTGAGCTGCCAATGTGGCGACAGCCAGGTAAAACCCCTTGATGCGTAACGAGGGCAGTCCAAACAGGACGCCGACCGCGGCGGTGATCAAACCCGCCGCCAGTACCACAGGGATGAAGTCGAGATTCGGAAACGTGGTCATGATCTTGTAGGCGGCGTAGGCGCCCACGGCCATGAAACCGCCGGTGCCCAGAGAAATCTGCCCGCAGTACCCGACCAGGATGTTGAGACCCAGTGCCGCCATGGCATAGCAGAGAAACGGGAGAAGCACCGCGTTTGACCAGTAGTCATCGATCAGAAACGGCACTACCCCGTAGGCCACCACCAACACCGCGATAAGGCCCCATCGGTCCTGGGCAATGGGGAAAATGGCCTGATCAGCGGGATAGCTGGTTTTGAACTGTCCGGATTCGCGATAGAACATGTTGTCAGACCCTTTCTATGATCTTCTCGCCAAACAAGCCTTGGGGCCTGAACAAGAGAAAAGCCAGGGCCAGCATGTAGGCAAACCAGTTCTCGATGGCGCCCCCCACAAACGGGCCGACATACACTTCCGCCACCTTCTCGCCCACCCCGATGATCAATCCGCCGATGATGGCGCCCGGCACCGAGGTAAAACCACCGAGAATCAGCACCGGCAAGGCCTTGAGGGCGATGAGCGACAGCGAGAACTGAACGCCGGACTTGGAGCCCCACATGACACCTGCGACCAGGGCGACTATGCCGGCAACCGTCCATACGATGACCCAGATGCTGCGCAGGGAGATGCCCACGGACAATGCGGCCTGGTGATCATCTGCCACCGCCCGCAGCGCACGACCGACGCGGGTTTTCTGGAAAAAGATGGCCAGAACGGTAACCAACAGTCCCGCCGTGACCGCAGCGACGATTTCCAGCTTTTCCACGTACAGATTGAGATTGTCCAGGCCCCAGTCCCAGGCACCCTGGGGAATCCCCAGGTCGAGTACCTTGACGTCCGACCCCCAGACCAGGTCACCCACCCCTTCCAGAACATAGGCCAGGCCAATGGTGGCCATGAACAAAATTATCGGATCCTGATTCACCAGGTGCCTGAGCACTGCCCACTCGATGACCCAGGCGACACCGGCCATGACCCCGATGGTCAGGATCACGGCAGCCCATCCGGGCAGGCCGAATGTCTCCATCAACCCGACCAGGGTCAAGGCTGCGAACAGACACATCACGCCCTGGGCAAAATTGAACACGCCGGATGCTTTGAATATCAGTACGAAGCCCAGGGCGACCAGGGAGTACATGACGCCGGCCATCAGGCCACTGATCACGGTTTCGATCAGAAACATGAGATCCTGGCTCATACGACGTCTCCAGCCTGGGTTCGATTCGGGCGATTCCCGGCGCGTTCATTTTCCCGGTCAGTCACTGGCCACCCCGAGATAGGCGTCAATGACTTCCTGATTGTTTCGAACTTCATCCGGCGTGCCCACCGCTAGCAACCGACCGTAATCCAGCACGGTGACTCGGTCGGAAATGTCCATGACCACCGCCATATCGTGTTCAATGAGCACGATGGTGGTGCCGAACTCCTCGTTCACGTCCAGCACAAAACGGCACATGTCCTCTTTTTCTTCCAGGTTCATACCGGCCATAGGCTCGTCGAGCAGCAGCAAGGACGGTTCTGCCGCCAGTGCCCGGCCCAGTTCCACCCGCTTCTGGATGCCATAGGGCAAGCGACCGACCGGTGTCTTGCGCACTGACTCCAGGTTGAGAAAGTCGATGATCTCCTCAACTTTCCCACGGTGTTCCAATTCTTCGCGCCGGGCGCGCCCCCAGTACACGGCCTGTTCCAGCATGGTGCTGTGCATCTTCAGATTACGACCGGTCATGAGGTTGTCCAGAACGCTCATGCCTTTGAACAGGGCAATATTCTGAAAGGTACGGGCGATGCCTTGCACCGCAGCCTGGTGGACCTTCATACGGCTGCGGGTTTGCCCTTTAAAGGTGATCTGTCCCTGTTGCGGATGGTAGAACCCGTTGATCACATTGAGCATGGAACTCTTTCCGGCTCCGTTCGGGCCGATGATGGCGGCGAGTTCGTGTTCGCGTACGTCGAAGCTGATATTCGACAGGGCCTTTACCCCGCCAAAACTCAGGCTGATGTTATCGGCTTTGAGCAGGATCTCGCCGATCGGCTGACGTGCCATCGCGCCCCCTATCCGGTTTTGCGCATTTCAGTGACGCCGTAGGCCTGGGCGGTCTGTATTTCGACCTTGGCCAACAGCCTGCCGGTTCGACCGTCCTCGAATTTGACCTCCAGGTCAACATCGACCGCCGATCGACCGTCATAGAGCCCGTTCACCAGGTCCTCATAGCGGTCCGCGATGAAGTTGCGTCTCACCTTGCGGGTACGTGTGAGTTCGCCGTCATCGGCATCCAATTCCTTGGGCAGAATCAGAAATCGCCTGATCTGGGACGCCGACAGGCGGCTGTCCTCAGCCAGATCAGCGTTGACCTTCTCCACGCACTCGCGAACCATTTCCGCGACTTCCGGCCTCGCGGCCAGGTCCGTGTATCCCGTGTAGGCCATGTTCTGGCGTTCGGCCCAGTTGCCTACTGCGTCGAGGTCGATGTTCACGAACACCGCGGCAAAGTCGCGTCCGTCGCCGAAGGCCACGACCTCCTTCACCTGGGGGAAGAACTTCAGCTTGTTTTCCAGATACTTCGGGGCAAACATGGCACCGCTGGTGAGTTTGCCCACGTCTTTTGCACGATCAATAATCCGCAAATGCCCTTCATCGTCGAAATAGCCCGCGTCTCCGGTTAACACCCAGCCATCTTCGGTTTTTGTGCTTCGGGTCGATTTCTCATTCTTATAATAGCTGTGGAAAACGCCCGGACTGCGGTACAGGACCTCTCCATCATCAGAGATTTTCACTTCGACACCGGCGGCCGGGACCCCCACGGTATCCGCTCGAACCTGACCGTTGGGCTGTACGCAAATAAAAACAGTGGCCTCAGTCTGGCCGTAGAGTTGTTTGACGTTGATGCCCAGCGAGCGGTAAAAATCAAAGATGTCCGGCCCAATGGCCTCGCCGGCGGTGAATGCCAGCTTGATGCGCGAAAATCCAAGTACGTTCTTCAGGGGTGCATAGACCAGCACGTTGCCGATCCAGTATTTCATCCGCTCCATGGAGTTCACTTGCTCTCCATCGAGGATCCGGGAACCGACCTTGCGTGCCACCTCCATGAAGTAGTCGAACACTTTGCGCTTTACCGCACTTGCATCTTCCATCCTAATGATTACTTGGGTGAGGAGATTTTCATAAACCCTTGGCGGTGCGAAATAGTAGGTTGGCCCGATCTCGCGCATGTCGGTCATGACGGTTTCGGTGCTCTCGGGGCAGTTGACGCAGAATCCTGCCACGTATGACTGGGTGACCGAGAATAGATTGTCCCCCACCCAGGCCATCGGCAGATACGCCAGTACCTCCTCGTCGGCGGTCAAACCTTCCTGCTCCACACCGTTGCGACCGGTAATCACCAGATTGTCATGGGTCAGCAGAACGCCCTTCGGGTTGCCGGTGGTGCCCGAGGTGTAGAGCATGATGGCGAACTGGTCACCTTGGGTTTCTGCAACGCAGCGTTCAAAAAAATCCGAATGCGCACGATCATAGTCCTGGCCCAGGGTCTGCAGATCCGCTATGGAATGGAGTAAACCGGTATGTTCGTAGTCGCGCAGTCCGCGTATCTCGTCGTAGACGACGTTTTCAAGTTTTGGGCACCGGTCCTTGATCTCCAGCAGTTTGTCCACTTGCTCCTGGTCTTCAACCACCGCGAACCGGATGTCGGCATCGTTCAGTATGTAGATCATCTCCGCGGCGACGGAATCCTGATAAAGGGGTACCGGAATCGCACCGATGCACTGCGCCGCCACCATGCTCCAGTACAGACGGGGGCGGTTGTCACCCACCACGGCGAGTTTGTCACCCGACTCAAGCCCCAGGGCCTTGAGGCCACAAACCAGTTTGCCCACTTCGTCCGCCATTTCCGCCCAGGTCCAGGTCTGCCATATACCAAAGGCTTTCTCGCGCATGGCGGGGCTGTTGGATCGGATACGCGCGTGCTGGAGCAATAGTTTGGGCAGGGTATCCGCCGGGTCGATCTTTGATCCATGTGCCGTGGTACTCGGCTCAGACATGGCCGTGTCGCTCCTTTTCCGTGGTGGTGGCGCGATTCTGTCGCTGAGCGAGAGGGTGGCACCACCGCGCCGTTCTGTTCTAATTATCGTTTACTGAATTCATCGCCACCGGGCCGAGGCCTACTTCGACCCCGATCCCGCCAAACGCTGGTTGAGTCAACGTCAGCCGGTCAATACGCCGAATATTCTCCACATGTCAGGCAAGCCGGGCGGTTGGGACCCGGCTTGACGCGCTCGGCCCATGCCAGGGCTCCGGAATCGTGCGGCACGGCCGAAGTCTTCACAGGCCTCTGCCTCTGACGGTAACCGTATTCAAAACCAGGTCAAGGTTACCTGCAACATGGAATCGGTGGGCGGGTTCAAAATTGTGGTTCCGGTTGGCGAATCGTTCTGGTACGGGTAAAGTCCACGCTTCGAATCAACACCCACACTGGAGAGCTCCCATGCCGAAACGGTTCGGAGTCAAACAACCCCTGTTCCGGCCGTCACACGAGCGTACGCGAAGCGTACTGGCCACCCTGGCCGGCACGGTGCTGGCGCTGTCCCTTTTCCCGGCATCAGCCCAAACCGAGAAGAAGTTTCAGGACTGGATCTACCGTTGTGAGCCGGCCCAGGGCGATGTGCCAGAACGCTGTTTTATCGTTCAGACGATCAAGGACACCGAATCGGATCGGGACCTGGCGCAGATGGCCATAGGCTATGTTCCGGATCAACCGGATCCGGTGGCCATCATCTCACTGCCCCTGGGCATCTATTTGCCGCCCGGAATCGGCTTGAAAGTAGATGAAGGTGAACCGGTTCGGGTCCCTGTGGAGATCTGCGACGGGGGCGGGTGCCGAACCGGCATTACCCTGAAAGATCCACTGCGGGCTTCTATGAAGAAGGGCGTCACCGCGCTCATTCTGGTGCAGGATGGCAGTCGCCAACCCGCAGGCCTTCCCATATCTCTGAAAGGCTTCACGGCGGCGCTCAATTCCCTGCAGCCTTGATCGCAGGTCACCCCGCCGCTGGGCACTTCCGGCGCGGCGGGGTGACGATGATCTGCAGCATGTCGATCACTGAGGCGTAGCCACCTCGGGGTTAGCGCCGATCTGTCGCGTCCGTTTCGGCTCGCGCCGCCCCAACACAATGATCAGCAGGGGTGGAATGATGGCCAGAGTGAGTACCGCGGACAGCGCCAACCCGCCCACCACGACAGAGCCCAGTCCCCGATAGAGTTCGGAACCGGCCCCCGGAAACAGCACCAGTGGCAGCATGCCCACCACCGACGTCAGTGTGGACATGAAAATCGGGCGTATCCGGTTCCGGGTCGCCTCGCAGATGGCGTCTGCGCTGGACATGCCGTCCACCCTGAGGTGTTGGAGCGTCTGGTGAACCAGCAGGATGGCGTTGTTGACCACGATGCCAATCAAAATCACGAAGCCCAGCAGTGTGAGCATGTCCAGGGGCTGGAACACAAACTGGTTTAGCAGCGCCAGTCCAAGCACGGCGCCGGCAGTCGCTAACGGGACCGAAAAGATGATGATCAACGGATAAACAAAACTCTCGAACAAAACCGCCATCACCAGGTACACGATGGCCAGTGCCACCAGCAGTTGCAGTATCATGGCGTCCCAGGTCTCGGTCAGCTTGTCGGCTGTGCCGGACAGACCAACGCGCACGCCGGGTGGCAAGCCCTGCTCCTCGAGCACCTGCATGACCTGATCGCGCAAGGTATCCATGGCCGCTTCCAACGGGACTCCCGGAGCCGGGCGTATCTCGAGGGTGACCGTGCGGGTGCGTTCCCGATGGCGGATCTCGGTTGGTCCCGAGGTGATCTGCACTTCTGCCAATACATCCACCGGAACTATGGTGCCATTGGTCGTGACGACGGGCAGATGGGCGATGCCTTGGGTCTCGATAACTTTGAACTCGGGTCCCCGCAAGGTGAGGTCGATGCGCTTGCCCTCGGTGGTGATTTCCGCCACCCGAATGCCGTCGTTGTAGGCATCCACAGTAAGGGCCAGTTCACGCGCGGTGACGCCGCTGTCCGCCAGTCGCACTCGATCCGGCACCACCCGAATCTCCGGCGCGCCCAGCTCGAGCCCCGGCAATGGCCGTAACTGATTACCCTGGTCTCGTGGCATGACCTGTCCGACCAGACCGGCTGCACGCAGCGCCACTCCCAGCACGACTTCGAGATCCGGGCCCGAAACGTCAAGATTCACCGATCGCCCCCCACCAACGCCGCGTCCGAAGATGGAAGGCTGGGTCATGAAACCGAACGTGCCCGGTTCGCGAAAAACCGGTCCTTGCAGCACCGGGATCAGTTCACCGGCACGCGACGGGTCGACCGAGGATGCACCAACAAAGGCTCTTGCCCGGGTCGCCACGAAAAAGAAATTTCGAATCTTGGGCGGATCACCCGGTGCCGATTCCGGTCCGGTTTCGATCTCCCAGTTGGGCCGGACCGCGGATTCCAGAGCCTCTGCGATTTCGGTAGTGGTATCCAGATTGTAACCAGGCGGGGGGAGAATGACGCCGAACACAAGATTGCGGTTTCCCTCCGGCAGATACTCGAGCTTGGGCAGCAGCAGCCAGGTAACAGTCACCGCGGCCGCCGTGAACACCCCGATGACGCTGAGCGCGAGCAAGCGATTGCTGACCACCCGCCGGGTTACACCAACGACAAATCGGCTGAAACCATGGGCGAAACCGTCCACCAACGGTATGTGGCGCTGGGTAGCCGCCACCGGGCCGGCCAGCAAGCGGCTGGAGAGTGCTGGGATCAATGTCACCGCCACCACCAGAGACAGCATCACCGATACCGATATTGCAACCGCGATGTCCCGGAACAGCTGCCCAACTTCAAGGTCAAGCAACAGAATGGGAATGAACACCATGACGGTGGTAAGCGCCGACACCAGCACCGCGCCCCAGACCTGTCGGGCACCCTCATATGCAGCCTGAGGTGCGGGCATACCCGACTGGCGCAGTCTGAATATGTTCTCCAGCACCACAATAGCTGCGTCCACTACCATTCCGACGGCGAAGGCGAGGCCGGCCAGGGAGATCACATTGATGGAGCGCCCCATTGCGGCCATGGCGACGAATGAACCGACCACCGATACGGGGATGGCGATGGACACGATCAAAGTGGCCCCGAGGGAGCGTAAAAACAGCATCAGAATGATCGCGGCCAGCGTGCCACCGACATATATATTCTGCCGCACGAGGGTCAGGGCAGAGTCGATGTAAACAGTTTCGTCATACACCTGGCGCAGCCTGAGCCCCTGATCAGGCAACGTTTCCGCTTCCAGGTTCGCCACCGTGATGCGGATTCCCTCCATGGTCTCGATGACGTTGGCACCGGTCTCGCGAACCGCATTCACGGCCATGGCAGGTTCGCCCAGAAAACGTATTCGGGCCGACGGTTCCTTGTAGCTGTAAAACACGTCGGCAATGTCGCCAACCAGAACCCGGGCCAGACGGCCGGAGACAGGGTCCTGTGTTCGCTGCAATACCACCTCTCTGACGGCATCTACCGAGCCCAGTTCGCCTTCTGTACGAACCACGTAGCGTCGCTTGCCTTCGTCCACGCTCCCGGCAGACAGTGAGATGTTGGCCGAGCGCAATACCTGTAGCATCCGGTCGACGGTCAAGCCGTGCTGTGCCATACGGACCGGATCGATCACCACCCTCAACTCGCGCTCGCTGCCCCCATACACGTTGACCCGACCGACGCCGGAGACCCGCTCAAGACGCTCCTTGATTACGTCGTCCACGAAGTCACCGTAGGTATGCATGTCGCGATCGTTGCCGGGCAGGCGCTGGAGAATAAACCAGGCGATGGGGTTATCCTCCGAGCCGGCCGTGTCCAAGGTGGGCTCATCTGCCTCATCCGGATAGCCACTCACCCGGTCGAGTCGGTTTGCTACCAGCAAAAGGGCCCGGTCCATGTTCTGCCCAACCTGAAACTCCAACGTGATCTCGCCGCGGCTGTTCTGTGAACTGCTGATCATGCTGTCCAGTCCTTCCAGACCCTTCAGCACTTCCTCTTGGCGATTCACGATCTCACGTTCGACCTCTGCCGGCGCCGCGCCAAACCAGTTCGTGGTCACAGTGATGATCGGACTGCGCACATCAGGCGCGAGCTGTACCGGTATTGTTTCCAATGCGAGTGTGCCGAACAGCAGTACCATCAATACCGCTGCCAGAACTGCAATCGGTCGCTCGATCGAGAGTTTGATCAGGTCCATGGCTCAGCCCTGGCTGGCGCTTTCGGGCGCGGGGGGGGCGAATGGCGCTACCGCCTGCCCGGGTCGCAATCGCTCATTGCCACGAATCACCACTTGCTCGCCGGGCTTTAAACCGTCTATCACCTGAAAACGCTGCCCCACAGCCCGTCCGAGCACAACCGGCCGGGGATTGGCTACGCCGTCCTCGACCACATACACAATGGCACCGGCTGCTTTGCGTAGAACCGCGTCCTTATGGACGGATACCACATCGCTCTCGCTTCCCGCTGGGATATCCAGGGTGACAGACTGATTTGAGGCCAGCCTGATTTCGCTTGTGGTCAAGTCGGAAGTAAAACGCACGGGACGTGTCCGCGAAGCTGGGTTTTCATCCGGGATCACCGAGCGCACACTGGCCTGGTGGTCCGGAAGACCCTCCACCCGTAGCCCTACGGAAACGCCGGGTCGGAGCGACTCGACCAGCGTGGCGGGGACGTCCGCCTCTATCTCAAGGCTGCGATCGTTAACCAACGTCACCACCGGGTCCCCGATGCGGAGCCAGGCGCCTGCGCTGGTTTGCCGCAAGGTAACAACGCCTGGAAACGGCGCCTTGACAACGCTATCCCGCAGTTCGATCTCCGACAGTTCCAGCCGCTCTTGCCCGCTGGCGATGCGGGCATCCGCTTCCAAAAGACTGCTGCGGGCGACCGCCAACTCTTGAACCCGGGTATCGTACAAGGACTCCGCGAATGCCGCGCTGCCCCGCAACTGTTCCAGCCTCCTCAACTCCTGTCCGGCCAGCCGTTCCCTCGCCTCGGCGGTTGCCCTGAGCGCCTGCTGTTCTTCGATTTCACGCTGCCGCTGGTTGCGCACGGTCTTGAGCCGGCTTTGGTCTAGAACGGCAAGCACATCGCCGAAATCCACCTCATCGCCGACGCGAACGCGCAGCTCGGCCACCGGTCCCGCAGTGCGCGCCGCCACCACCCCGCTCTGGGTGGCGACCAGCCGACCCAGGACCGGCACGGTTTGAGACATGGGCTCCTGACGCACGACATCGACGCCAACCGGGGTTGAATCGGGTTGGGCCATGGCCAGGCCGGCGGCGATCGTGGCCACTCCAAGGCCGATCCCTCGGTAAATTCGCTTGCGCAACGACGATGCTCCGTACTGGGTTCGATAAGAGGCGCAACTATAGCATCGGCCCACCCGCGCCGAGTATGGATCAAACAGTGCTGAACAGGTTCCCTCGGAAACGCGGATTCCGCAAATAGGCATACGGATTGCTTCGGTCCGCAAGCAAAGAGCCCCGAATCAGCATGCCAAGCGCGGCCTTTCGCCCGACCGAGCATGTGCCGTTCAGTCTGCCGGCCTCGGGGGCGAAAAAAATAAACGCACGACGGCGGAACGCAATATGACAGATTCTCTGTTCAAGTCTCGGCTCTACTCCAGCACAGCCGCTACGCTCCTTGCGCTGACGGGTCTTGCTCCAGCCGAACCGGTTATGGCTGCAAAATGCCTTTTTGTCTCCTCCTATCATCAGGGTTATGCCTGGTCAGACGGGGTCGAACAGGGCCTGCGCGAAGTGCTGGTGGGACACTGTGACCTGCGCCAGTTCGATATGGACAGCAAACGGCGAAAATCGGAACAGGAAAAACAACAGGCGGCCGAGGCGGCTCGGAATCTGATCGAAACCTGGCAACCTGATGTGGTGATTGCCGCCGACGACAATGCCGCCAAGTATCTGATAGAGCCCTTTTTCAAGGACCACGAAACGCCGTTTGTATTCTGTGGTGTCAACTGGAGCGCTGAAGAGTACGGCTTTCCGTTCAGCAACGTTACCGGCATTGTCGAGGTCGCCCCGATCGAACCACTTCTGAATCGGGCCTATGAAATAGTCAGCCCGGCAAAGCGAGCGATTTACCTGGGTGCCGACACTCTGACGGAACGTAAGAATCTGGAACGGTTTCAGCGTGCCACCGCACGGCTGGGCATTGACTTGGAAAGCCGACTGGTGGAAGACACAGAGGGCTGGCTCAAGGCTTACCGCGATGGTCAGACCACCGATTTCCTGATTCTGGGCAGCAATTCTGGCATCAATGACTGGGACCCCGCGCTGATTGCTGATGCGCTGCCGACGGCTTCCCACCGGCTAACCGTTACCACTCACGGTTGGATGATGCCGTACTCGATGTTTGGCCTCACCAAAGTTCCACAGGAACATGGCGCCTGGGCGGCGGAAACTGCGCTTGAAATACTCCGCGGCACACCCCCCGACGAGATCCCAATCATCACCAATCGGAAGTGGGATGTTTGGGCCAACCGTGAACTTTTGTCTGCCGCAGGTATCGAGTTGCCTCGCCACCTCAGCCACAAGGCGAAGCGGGTTCAGTGAAGGTGACGAGTTCCAGAACACTCCGGATCCTGTCCGGCGCCGAAAAGATCGGATTGCTCCTTCTGAGCTGCGGATTCGCTATGGCCGCGGCCTATGGCGTGCTCAGAAGCAACCTGGAGTCGGCGCGGGTTGAATTTCAGGATCAGGCTCACGCCTATCACGAGCGGGTCAGCCAAAGTGTCGCCGCGGCGGAAGCCATGCTGAGTACGCTCTCTGGCCTGTATCAGGCCAGCGGCGAGCTCAATCTTGCGGAAATGACCTTTATGTCCGAAGGCTTGCGCGCGGAGTATCCCTATGTGGAAGCCATTGCTTACCTGAGTTGGGTCAGGCCCGATGAATTTGATGCTTTCCAAGCGCTGATGCGCACCCAGATTGCGCCCCAGTTCCGGGTCCGCAAACCCTTCGATGCAAACGGATCCGGATCTGTGCCCTCCCCTCAGGCGGCAGTGCTGCCCCTGACCTTTGTCGAACCATTGAGCCCTAGGACGGCCCGTTATCTGGGGATTGACCTGATGGGGTCGCCCAGCGCGGTTCCAACCGTCCAGCGCGCGGCCCAATTAGGCACCATCCAGTCGCTGTCCGCGGATCCAGTATCATCGGTAGAGGGTGGCCAGTTGTTGCTGAAGGCCACCTATTTCGGTCATTTCGCGCCTGCTGATGGCGGTGAACGGATGGAACAGGTCAGCGGTTTGTTCGCCCTGGTTATCAACATGCCGGATCTGATCAAACAGGCTGCCGGTCCGGGCAACAAGAAAACCATTACGGTTATTGATCCCAGTCGATCAAAAGATCTGACAGAGCATCAGCCGGAGGTGCTTGGTCGGACACGCCACTGGCCTGAATGGTTCCGGTCGCTGTTTCCGATCCACCAACTGGAGGCCACGCTATGGCTAGGCCAGCGCGAGCTTAGGGTGAGGCAGGTCAGCAGCTTGCCCTTGGCCGGCGTGCGCCCCTGGCCGGCAGTCACCGGCGGCGCCATTGCATTCGTGTTGACCGCATCGCTGTTTCTGGCATTGGCGAACTATCGCTTGGCACAACGCGAGAAAAGTGCCTCCCGCGAGGCATTGGACAGTGAGCGCGAACGGGCAAGCGAGGTGCTCAAATCCATCGGCGACGGCGTGATCTCAACCGACACGGCATACCGGATCAAATATATGAACCCGGTGGCCGAAGCCCTGACCGGGTGGCCGTCGGTCCGGGCTGCAGGACGCCGTCTCGACGAAGTGCTGACGCTGATGGACGAGGCCAGCGGCCTGCCCCTGAAAACACCAGGTAACGACTATTTTTCGCAGATTCAAATGTGCGATGCGCAGCTTCGCCTGGTCAAGCCAGATGGCGAGTCCCTGTCAGTGGACCACACCGCAAGCCGTCTGCACGACCATCATGGCAGCATCGTCGGCGGTGTCATGGTGGTTCGGGATGTTACCCGGGAAAGGGAGCTGAACAGGGAGCTCAACTATCGCGCCAATCATGATCCGCTTACAAACCTGCCGAACCGTGAGTTCTTTACCCGGCGCCTGGAGCAGGCGATCGAGCATGCCAAAGACACGGGCCAAGGTGTCGGTGTCCTGTTGTTCGATCTCGACAACTTCAAGCTGGTAAACGACACTCTTGGCCACACCGCGGGTGACGAACTGTTGCAGCGGGTGGCCACCAAACTCAAGCAGTGCCTGCGTGACGAAGACATTCTGGCCCGACTCGGTGGGGATGAGTTCGCAGCCATTGTTGAGGGCGTCAAGGACGCGCAGGATGTGGAGCAAACAGCGGAGCGGGCGTTGGAAGCGCTATGTGGCGCACTGGATCTGACTGAGTCGGAGATCTTTCAAACCACGAGCATCGGCGTGGCGGTGTATCCCAGGGATGGAACGGACCTGCTGACTCTGCTCAAGAACGCGGACGCGGCCTGTTATCACGCCAAGGACCGGGGACGTAACAACTACCAGATTTTCTCCGATACGCTCCACCAGGACGCCACTACACGGCTGACCCTGGCCAGACACCTGCGCCGCGCACTGGACCATGGTGAACTCTCGATCCGCTATCAGCCGCAGCTGGATCTGCGCAGTGGCCACGTGGTCGGTCTCGAAGCCCTCGCACGCTGGAACAACGAGGAGTTGGGAGAGGTCTCGCCCAGCATCTTCATTCCCATCGCTGAGGAAAATGGCCTGATCGCACCGTTGGGCGAGTGGGTGCTGCACACTGCCTGCGAACAGAATCAGCGCTGGCGCCAAGCGAACCTGCGTCCGGTCCGCGTTTCGGTCAATCTGTCGCCCCGTCAGTTCAAGTATGGCGACATGGCTCAGCAGGTGGCACAGGCGTTGGATACCAGCGGTCTGCCGCCTGACGGACTGACTCTGGAGATCACCGAAAGCACCATCATGGATGATATGGAAAATACCATGCGCGCCCTCCAGCGGATGAGTGCCCTGGGCGTTGAGCTGTCAATCGATGATTTCGGCACCGGTTATTCCTCATTGGCGGTGCTCAAACAGTTCCCCCTGGATGCACTCAAGATCGACCATTCCTTCATCCGCGAACTGACAACGGATCTTGACGATCTTGAAATCGTCAGCGCCATCATCGCCATGGGACACAACCTGGGTTTGAAGATCGTGGCGGAGGGCGTGGAGACCAGCAGACAGCTGGAACTGTTGCGGGACCGAGGCTGCGATGAGATTCAAGGTTACTTCGTAAGCCGCCCGCTTTCTGCAGCCGATGCCACCTATCTCTTGCAGTCCGATTTTCTCCAGGGACCCAGTAGCGAGGGTGTCCATTTTTCAAAACGCACGGAAATTCTGCGTCAGTTCCACAAGACCTGAGGGTCGAAATCGAGCCGGCCATAGGCCATCGCGGCATCGGCGCTGCCCACGGCGGTAGTGAGGGAGCGCCGGTCGAATCCGCTCTGATCCCGATGGAAATCGATATTTGATTCCCCCAGTCCAGCGATGCACCCGCCATCCAGGGGTCGTCATGCCGATAGATGGCCCCGCCGGTAATCTGGCAGGCGTCGTCGCTACAGTCAGCATCGTTGCTACCGTTGTCCACACCCTCTCCGGTCACGACCCCCGCCACCCCCGCTTTCGGGCGCTCGGCCCGCGGGAACAAGAAAAGGAAAGTCTGATCAATTGATACGAAACGCGTTTGGGTCCACAAGGGCGCAGATGCAAGGCCCCCGGCGCAGCACCATAGTCATTCTATGATTAAGGCCGGGAAACGCAGCAGATGTGCCCTTGTGGGCGAAACCCCGGAGGGGCCGGGCCTTTGCGCCCTTGGTACCGCGTTGCACCTCGCTCATTGGCAACTCACTTATTGGCCTTGGGCCAACTTCGCTCGGTGCGCCTTGTACGAGAGCGCGCAAAGACCCCGGCACGATCGCAGCAATTGATCAGACTTTCCTTAAGGCACGATCGGACTCGATTTCGTCATCATAGTGGTTGATCGTCAATTATCGCGGTTGCTTTTGCTTTTGGGTGTTGCTTTTGGAATGGTCTTGTTGTAGAAGGGAGACTATGTTGCTTTTTCGCCACAAGATGCGCAGAAATGATAGGCTTTCACACACTTAACCGTATTGCAACCGAGCTTCAATACAGCGCAACCACGCCGCTCTGCTACGGCGAATTTGTGATCGCCACACAACGTGCGGTGTACGGCAGTGGCCTTGCGCCGTTGACGCGTTCCGAGGTCAACGAAGTTCGGCGTTTTCTGGATCTCAGGTGTGGATCGAGCCGGGCCGAAGTCGAGGAACAAATCGGCGTCTGAACCAGGAACGGCGCAAGTACATCCGATTCATCTCTGACCATCTGGTGACGGTTTCCCTCTTGTAATCGGGGGCAATTGGATCGCCCGATACCACGGGTCAGCGCCAGAGAGCTTCAGCAGGTGTGGGCGCCACGGCCAGTGGATGTGGGCATGGACTACATCGGAGAGTATCGACCGGTCAGGTTTGACCGATCGCGGAGGCTCAACTGCTGGTCGGGCCGAGTGCAACGCAGTCCATGTCCAGCCTCGCCAATGCGGCGCAGGCGGATTGCGCCTCTGATTCACTCAGATTCATCAGCCGGGCCCTGTACAGTGTGCCACTGGAGGCGGTGACAGGGGCAACCGCAAGGATCGCTGCACTCAGATGATGGGGCGCCAAAGTAACCGCCTGCCGCGCCCTCGCCTCTGCGGCCGACAATTCGCTGAAAGCCCCCACCTGAACTTTCCAGTCTGTATCCCGGGCCGAACTCAAGGCAATGAGGGTCGCCTCTCCTTGAGCGGCTTTGGCCGCGGCTACGAAACGGGCTCGATCGCGCTTCACCTCGTCGAATGCCTGGTCCAGGATTTTCTTCATATGGATATCGCGACTGCCCGCTGACTTGCCGCCGAACACCACGCCGATCAAACGGTATGGGCCGCGTTGGACCGAAGCCACAAGATTGTATCCGGACGCCCTTATGTATCCGGTTTTTATGCCGTCCGTGCCTTCGTAGCTCGCCAGCAGCTTGTTGTGATTTCGATGTTTGCGCCCACCGTAGCTGAAGCTCTTGACCGAGAAGTAGTGGTAGTACTCAGGGAAATCGCGTCGAATCGCTCGTGCCAGCGTGACCATGTCGCGGGCAGTCGAAACCTGTTTCCGGTGCGGCAGGCCCGACGCATTCCGAAACGTGGTGTGTTTCATACCGAGTTTCCGGGCCCGTTTGGTCATTTTCAGAGCGAATTTGTACTCACTGCCTGCGATGGCTTCGCCCAAGGCTGCTGCCACATCGTTGGCGGATCGTGTGACCAGGGCGAGAATGGCTTCCTCCACCTTAACCTGCTGCCCAGCCTTGAGCCCTAAGCTGGAAGGCGCCTGTCCAGCGGCGTGTCTGGACACGGCAATGCTCTCGTCCAATTCGAGTCGGCCTCGTTCCAAGGCCTCGAATGCCATATAAAGTGTCATGATTTTTGTCAGTGACGCAGGGTGGCGCGGCAAATCGGCATGTCGGGCAAACAACACCTTCCCCGTGTCAGCGTCTACCACCATGGCCGCGTACCGAGCCTGAGCTGGGCCGGCCGCCAGGCACAATACCACCGTACACGCCACCCACACGGCGATCTGCGCCGATCGGCGCGATGTCTTGCTTGAGTCGGGTCGTGTCACCTGTACGCCTCACCGTTGCGGGTGCGAGTGGCGCAATCTGCGCTGTCAGGCACCACTGGCTGCGAAATCACACTATCAACAAGCAACACTCAAGCCAACCTTTTCGTCTTTATGGCGAAGATTATTCGTAAAAATTTCCTACGGTTAAAGTATATTCTTAAGTAAGCCTTTGGGCTACTCCCTGGAAGGAGCGTCAGGTTTACGCGGGCGGATCGTGTTTTGCTCCAGTTGGGCACGGATGCTAAGCGTAGATCACGGGTAACCGTAGTTTTGGCGCCAGGACTTGCCACCACCATGCAGTGGTGAATCTGAGGGCCATGATGCGTGGCCACGAGTTGATCCTGACGCTTCTTGACGGCCAATACTCGCACCTTGGACGCCGACGGGGCCGGTATGTGGCGGGCAATTGCCCAATGGGGACGACGGGGCCTGAACACCGGATCGTATCGTCCGTTTGTTGGAATCTCGGCCAAAGCTCAGACCGTTCCCCCCTGTGATTCCGATATTTCCGGACGCGCGGACCATCGATGAACCCTACACTTCAGTTTCGAACAGTTCGCCGAATTTGCCCACTTATATGAAACTTTGGCACCAGGCATACCGTGTCTATCGACCAGGCTGGCAGGAGCTTATGTTGCTCCTGCTGGCAGCCCCGTGCTGGGCGCAAGATCTTTCGCTCGGGATCGAGGCCTACCAGGCGCAGGCGTATGAACAAGCCCACGACGTTCTGATGCCCTACGCCCAGCGGGGGGAGCCAGAAGCGCAGCGGCTTGTTGGGGTCATGTATCTACTGGGCCAGGGTGTGGAGCAGGATTTGGAGGCGGCACAGCGCTGGATCCGTGGCTCGGCCCAGTTGGGAAATCCTCAGGCCCAGGAACTGTTGAGTTTCATGTACAACCGGGGCGCTGGGTTGCCGAGGGATCCGGTACAGGCTTACGTCTGGTTGAAGCTGGCGTCTCAACGGGTCAGTGATCCGGCGCACTCCGATGGCATTCAGACCATCATTGCCCGGTTGCTGGGGGAAATGGATGAGCATGATCGAAAACGCGCCAGGAGCCTGAGTCGTGATTACTACTATCAGTATGTCGCACCCTTTATGTGAAAGTGCGATGTGAAAGTGCGATGGTCAGTCACCCTCCCCGGAGACTGCAAGTTCCTCCGATCGCCCACTCAAATGCCGTTTAAGCGGAGAACCCACACCATGCCGCCCATACCTGCTAGACGAAATGCAGCGGTTTCCGGCTGCTCCGGCTTGAGTCTATTGATCGCTCTTGTTCTGATGTGGCCACCTGGCGTCTATGCGGCCCAAAGTGCGCTGGAAATCGAGTTGGCCGAATCCCGCGCGCAGTTGCACAATCTTCGCCAGCGCATGGACCGATGGCTGGTGGCTGCCGACGAGCGCGAACGGGAAGTCAACGCGGAGTTGCAGCGGCGGGAAGCCCGTATTGAATCCCTTGGCGGCCAGCTGGCAGAGATCCGCGCCCGCCAAGCCAGTGCTGAGGTGGAACTGCAGCGCCTAAAGCGGTCCGATGTGGTGCGCGACCAAACACTGGAAAATGCGGAGACCAGGTTGCTCGATGCCGGCAAGGAAATCGAGAAGTTCAGCGCCAAGGCGAAGCTGTGCGAGCATGAACTCGTGTCGGTGAAAGCACAGAGCGCGTTCCAGCGCAGCGAGCTCGAGAAACTGGGCACAACCTTGGCGCAGCAACAAGCTCGGCAAGATGGCGTCGATGGCGGTCAGTGTGTCGCGGATCTGGAGCGCGAGTTGATGCTGAACGAGGCCCAGCAACGGCGGTTGGCGAAACTTTCCGGTCAGATCAGGGATTTGAGAAGGGCGGCAGAATCGAGTCGGGTATCTCTGCAATCGGCCAACGGCACCTTGCGTCAACTTCAGGCCGAACGGCAGTTGCAGGAAAACCGAGCGGAATCCGCCACAGCAGCCCTGTTTGTCACAAAACAACGTTTGGCCGAAACCCGGTCGGCCCTCGCGCTGATTCAGAGCGACACGGCTCAGCGGATGGCGGCCACTCGCAGCGAGGCAGCGGCCAACGCGGCTGTCGCCGGGCGAGACTATCGCCAAAGGACCCGGCAAGCCATAGCCGATGTGGACAATCCAGAAATGCAAAAAGCGGCGGTTTCGGCCCGTGCCCGTCTGTTCGACGAGCAAACCCGACTCGCCCAACTCAGCTCCGCTCGAGGCGTATACACTGTGCGGCCCGGCGACACTCTGTCCAAGCTGTCACGCACCTTTATCGGAGACCCCGGCGGCTGGACTGAAATCTTTGCCGCAAACCAGCACGTGATTGAGCAGCCCGACACCTTGCTTCCGGGGCTGGTTCTGGTTATTCCCTGATGACGCGGGGGCGCGAATCAGGCAGCGATCAAATTGTGCTCCGGGCCGAATGGAAAGCCGGTAATGTTGTCCGCGCCGCCCGTGGTCAGCACGAGAATATCGTGCTCACGGTATCCGCCTGCCCCAGCGAGGCCTTGAGGCAATGTGATCATCGGCTCCATGGAAACCACCATGTTCGGTTGTAACACGGTGTCGATGTCTTCGCGCAGCTCGAGCCCAGCCTCGCGACCGTAATAGTGCGAAAGCACGCCAAACGAATGACCGTAACCGAAGGTTCGGTACTGCAGCAGGTCATGGCTGAGGTAGATCTCATTCAATTCCTGTGCAATGTCACAGCACCGTGCGCCCGGGCGTATAAGCTCCAGTCCCCGGCGATGCACCTGGCAGTTGATCTCCCATAGGGCCAGCTCGCGCTCCGTGGCGGACGCGAAAAACAGGGTGCGTTCAAGCGCCGTGTAGTAGCCGGCGATCATGGGAAAACAGTTCAGACTCAGGATGTCGCCTTTGGCTATACGCCGGGTTGTCACGGGGTTGTGTGCGCCATCGGTGTTGAGTCCAGCTTGGAACCAGGTCCAGGTGTCCCGAATCTCGCTGTCCGGATAGGTTCGCGCGATCTCGCGCACCATGGACGAGGTTGCGTGGGCGGCGACCTCGTACTCGGGTACGCCATCGTCGATCGCCTCGATGCAGGCCCAGCCGCCCAGGTCCGCAATTCGGGCGCCTTCCCGGATCAGCGCGATTTCCTCATTTGACTTGATCATCCGTTGCACCATGGTCGCGGGGGCCACGTCGACCAGTTCGATGCCGGGTAAGGCCGCTTGCAGCTTTTGTTGTGCAGACAGGGTGAGATGATCGAACTCAACGCCCAGCCGCCCGCTCGGCCTGACCAGGGACTGAATTGCGTGGTAGTAATTGTCCCGCTGCCAGTCGGTGTAAACCAGGTTTTCCCCGTAGGTTCGGCGGTGTGGCTGGCCACCGTCGATGTTCGCGCTGATGCTGACGGAACGCTGCTGGTCAACCACCAACCCGTAGGGTCGGCCGAAACTGCAGTATAAGAAATCGCTAAAGTAGTGGATGTTGTGCATTGAGGTAAACAACACACAATCCAGCCTCATCTCCTCCATCGTCTGCCTCAGACCGTCGAGCCGACGTGTCATCTCGGAGTCGGAAAACGTTGGCTTTACCTTGTCTCCGTTGGGCAGATTGAGAAGTCTTGGCAAGCTCATGACGCCTCCGGGTTCGATATCGCGACAGTGTGGAACCGGGACGCTAATGAACAGTTGTGATGGGGTCCAGTACCGAAGTGTGCCGCTGTCGCCCATGTGGAACTGAACGACG
>Ga0316194_10000943_pt1 | contig 19787 bp, 17 predicted proteins | sample CroRivsedime1_MG_FD_204936 | JGI IMG/M metagenome (GOLD analysis project Ga0316194, IMG submission 204936) | Coastal sediment microbial communities from Maine, United States - Cross River sediment 1 | ecosystem: Environmental > Aquatic > Marine > Coastal > Sediment | place: USA: Maine...
CACACTACTTGTTGAGGGCAATGCCAGTTTCAGGCAGGCACTCTCGGACGTTTTGTTCTCGTACTTTCCGCTGATCAATGTCGAAGAAGCTGGCGACGGAGAGGATGCGTTGAGCAAGGTAGAGTACAGGCGCCCGGATATCATCTTGATGGATATTCAGCTACCCGGAGACAACGGACTGCAAGTAACCAAAGAGATAAAGCGGGTCTACAAGGAAATTGTGATCGTCATTCTATCCACTCATGCCCTTCCCGAATACCGTCAGCAGGCCTTTCGGCATGGGGCTGATTGCTTTCTTTCAATGGAAGAAGATACCTATATGGATGACATCCTGGCTCTTGTCGAGGCAGAAATGGCCGGGGGTTCATAACACTGATTCATGGCAGCGTCATACCAGGCCAGCAACAGCAATGACTTCCGCGTAACCCGCTAAAATATCCTGCATCCCCTGACACCCGCTTTGATACCAGTTACTGAATTTAAACGACCTACAAAAAACCATCCTCAGGTGGATCAAAAAAAACACGCGGCTACCAGAGAAATCAGAAGGCACGTTTTCGATGACCTTGGCCAGTTAGTATCAGATGAAGCATTTAATACAGCATTATTCAGTCTTCATCCAATCATTGCATAAATCTTCCGGTAGGAGCGGCCTCCTGGCAGCGATTCGCGCCGGGGACGGCGCTCCTGCAGGATGTGTCAGCAACTCACTCGCGGTGAATTCCAGAATCAATTCGAACTATTCATTTCATGCTGTAAAACAGGCAGCGAAATCAGCTTTCAGACCAGGAATCAAGCAACTACCGGGTTCACTCTACAGGATTTGTAACTTCCTACATTTACGACAATCAGAGCAGGAATTATGCATTAACAAGCTCGCCTGGTGAGTACAGCATTGATGCATTGTACTGGCTGGCAATGCAAGAAGCTGACTAGCTGCCTGTCAGATATTGAAGATGTAAATGTACAGCATGTGGCTCAGGACACAGTCGTCAATAACGCCGCATGGCATTCAGCGGGTGTGCGGTCTGGTGGATCACCCGGAGGCGATGTCACCTGCAGAAACCGGGCGCTACGGCTTCATTCCCGAATGTTCAGTTCGCGACTTTCCAGGTACAGGTAACGGACCATCTCGTATTCGAAAGGCGAACTCAGGTCGCCATAGGAGAAGGCCAGATTGTCGCGGGTCTGGATGATTTCCAGTGCCGTCAGCGGGATCGAGGCCCAGATCGCCTTCCTGACACCGAAGACGTTGATTTCCCGGCTGATCGCGAAATCACCCGCCAGGCCGGTGGCGTCACGCAGGGAGGAGGGTCCGAACAGCGGCAACACCACGTAAGGCCCCGGGCCGACACCGTAGTGGCCCAGCGTCTGGCCCAGGTCCGCTTTATACTTCGGTATGCCCATTGGCGTCGCCACATCCATCAGGCCAAGGATGCCGACGGTCGTGTTGTTGAAAAAACGGGCGCCGCTGGAAAGCGCTTCCACACCCTTCATCTGGAGTACCAGGTTAATAAAGGTCGTGACCTCGTTCAGGTTGGCGAAGAAATTGGTCACCCCCTGACGGACATGCTCTGGCAGCGTGTAGCGGTAAACCCGCACGGCCGGCAGCAGCACGTAGTTGTCCAGGTAGCTGTTGAAGACATAGAGCTTGCGGTTGAGCGGCCCCCACGGGTCGTTAACCTCGAAGAAAGACCGCTGCCCGGGTGGTGGTCTGAAGCTCTCCTCCATGCCGGCATAGAATCCGGGGTCGGTCAGTCCGTCCAGGTCTCCGGGTGGTGCCGGTTGCGAGGCACAGCCGCAAAGGCTGAGCAGGGTGAGCGCCGTCAGCAGGTGGCGCAGTCTTCTCCAGGGAAGTTTTTGCATGCTCGCGCTAGTACTCCTTCAAGATGATATTGCCGTGTTCAGCCTTCCTGTGGTGTTTCGCTGCAAGGCACCGCGCGCAGGCAATGGCCTGAGTCCTTGTCAAGCGCGGCAACGCCGCAGCGGGACACCACAGGAACGCCCGCAGGGTTGGCCTGTCAGCGTCCATGGCTACGTTGCGCCTCCTGGAAAGGACGATGGCCATTCCCGGCGAGGCGCGCCTTGCCCTGAACACTGACAGACCAACTGAACACGGCAATATCATCTTGAAGGAGTACTAGCTTCCCCCGGCATCCGCGCCGAAGAAATCCAGCATGCGCGCAACATAGTCGCGATGCTGCACGTTGCCCAGATGCCCGCCGCGGGGAAAGACGGTCGCCCTGCTGCCGAAGGTCTCGGTGAGAAAATCGAGATCCTCCGGCCGCAGTATGATCTCGTCGGCGTTGGTAATTACCCCTATCTTGTTCGCCGTCACGAGGTAGTCGCGCAGTGCCGGCAGGCCGATGGCCTGGATCAGCTGTCTCTCGCTGCCCTGCGGCTGCCGGTCTTTCCAGTGGGGCAGCAGCAGGCGGTCGAAGTAGTCGGTAAAACGCCACCAGAGTCCCCGCTTGAAGTACTGCTCCAGCGGCGTGCCCAGTGTCAGTTTCTGCTGTGGCTCGACGACATAGCCCGTCCCGTTGAGCGCATCCACGGTGAAGACAAGGCCGGCGGAGCTGAAACGAAACGATGCGCCGATCAGCGCCATCAGTTCCTCGCGCGTTAACGACTGTTCGCTTTCCTGGAACTTGAACATGAAGGCCTCGTCATCGAGCCTGATCATGCCGTTTTCCGCAAAGTACTCGGTGAACTTGCCAAACAGCTCGCTGTAGTAATCGTGGGCATTTTTCATGCCCGGCTCGCTGCCGACAAGATTGTCGAGCAGCGTGGCCGAGGTATAGAGGTTGACCGGCGGATTCAGCAGCAGGACCTTGCGGAAGCCGATGGCCTGTTCCTGCTCATCCAGGTGGCTGACGAATGCCGCCTGCAGGCCGCCGAGGCTGTAGCCGGTGAGATAGACATCGGTTACCGATACGAGGTCCTTTGCCAGTGCCAGGGACAGCTGCATGACCCGGTAGAGGTCCCTGGCATCCTCGACGCTGATGCCAGGGTATTGCGACTCGGAGGCCGCGGTGATGAACTCGTAGCTGCTGGGCGAGGAAAGGGTAATGACATGAAAACCGGCCTGGTAAAATACGCGTTCAAGGTATTCCGCCGTCGCGGTGCGGTAGCTGCCGCCGGTTCCGGCTATCACGAAAATCAGTGGTGCGGGACTCTCCTGGTAGGCCAGGCTGAACGCCAGGGTGCGTACCGGCCGGAACAGCGGCGGCACCTGGCGTCCCGGAAAGACATCCAGCTCGAAGCTGTCTCGCCGCACGGGCTTCTTGAGCGGGAACCTGTGCTTGAGATCCACCGGGGTGCCGGACACCGTGGCCTCGAAGGGGTCGGTGATCGGGAAGACATACCCGGCCATATCATCCGCCCTTGCGGCCGGTGCGGGCATGGCGAGCAGCGTCGCCAGCAGCCATATCAGGCTGTATCGGGCGCGTCGCCTTGAGCAGGCCGGGTTGGTCAGTTGACGGTACATTCGAAAAAAACCGGTTCGTGGGGCGCTTTGCCGCTGTGTGGCCCGTGCTGTATCCAGCCTTCGATGCAGCCACCCGGCAGCACGAGGGCCGCCCGGGTCAACGTGGCGCGGGTTAATAGTAAAGAATAAAAGCCCTTTTCCTTAAAGTCCACGGTTAGTTGCGGAAGGTTATCGAAGACCCGGCAGTGGATGCAGCGGATCAAGGACCGGCTTGACGAGACCCATGGCCGGGGTCAGAACGATCTGTTCAGTACCAATGATTGCTGGCACTGTTGCGGGCTGTCCCGGATTCCGCTCCGCTCCATCCAGGCTACAACTGAAGGTCGTGCTACCCGGTTTTGGACGACCGGGTGGCGCACACGATGGTCAGGTCATCGGCCAGCGGCATCCTGAGGATCTTGTTCAACTCTCCGGCGAATGATATGACCAACTGTTCGCGAGGTGCCATTTTCAGGCAGCGGGCGGCCACGTTGATCACGCCCCGTTCCTCGAGGCGGTCGCCATCGCGTGTCTTGCCCTCGGTTATGGCGTCGCTGTAGAGCAGCAGGGAGCAGCCTTGCGGGAACGGCAGTTCGCGGTTCTCATAGGTGGATTCATCAAACATGCCCAGCGGATATCCCTTGCCGTCACCGACGAGCGGCTGCTCTTCGCCGGGCAGGAACAGCAGCGGGCTTAGCGTTGCGGCGCTGGCGTAGACCAGCAGGTCCCGCGACAGGTCCATGATGCCGTAGAACATGGTAGCGTACTGGCCCGACGGCAGCAGCGGCGCCAGACGCTTGTTCAGATGCTCCAGAAAACTCGCGGGGTCACCGCCGAATTCCTTTTCACTGTTCAGCAGGGCATGCAGCCTGAAGGTGTTGAGCGCGGCATTGATGCCGTGCCCGGAAAAATCCACCATCAGGATGGCTGCGTGCAGCGGATCCAGTGAACGCAATCCCCAGAAGTCGCCGCCGAGTTCGGAACTCGGCTGGAAGCGGGAATCGACGTGGATGCCATGTGTTTCTTGCAGGGATTGCACGGTGGCCATGTCGGGCAGCAGCACCGTCTGGGTTTCACGCGCCATTTTGAGCTCGCGCGCTACCCGGTCGCCGTATACCTCAAGGTCCTCAGTGAGTTTCTTCAGGGTATCGCGCTGCGCAGTGAGGCGCTTCTCGCTGGCCTGCAGGGCCTGCTTCTGCCGCTGGACCTGGCGAATCCAGAGCCCTGCCAGCAGCAACAATACCGACAGGGTGCCGCCGACTTTCCATAGCAGGCTGTAGTCAATCAACGGGTCGTACCTGACGTTGACCCAGTGCTGCTGAATGCTGGTATGTTCTTCCGCCGTGATCGTGTCCAGCGCCTTTTCCACGATCGGTACGAGGGGCCACCAGTCCTTGCGGAAACCGAAACGCATTTCCAGTGGCGGGACCCTGGCAGGCGCCGCGACCTTGAGGTTGGCGAGGTTCTGCTTGCGGATATAGTAGATGCCGACCGCGAGGGTATCGACGAAGGCATCGGCCTGTCCGACGGTAACGGCGTGTAATGCCTCCAGGGTATTTTCCATCAGGACCAGCTTGAGCTCCGGGTAGTCGCGAGCCAGGATGTCGGTAATCGAGTAGCCCTTTACGGCAGCCACGGATTTACCCTGCAGCCCATTGAGCCCGCTGATGTAGGGGTATTCCTCGCGGGTGAAGATGACCTGCGGGCTGGTGATGAAGGGCTTGGTAAAGGCCAGGTAGGTTTCCCGCTCCGGGGTCATGGAGATACAGGAAATGATATCAAGCTCCTTATTCCTGATACCGTCCAGCACCTCGTTCCAGTCCAGTCCCGGTACCAGCGCGAGCTGCAGGTGCAGGCGCTCGACAATGATGTTGGTATAGTCCTGGCACATGCCGGCATAGACGCCCTGCTTGTCCTGGAACTCGAAGGGCGGCCAGGCAGGATCGGCGCCGCGGCGGACCGGTACGGGCAGGGTGGCGAGCCATTGTGTCTCGGCCGGCGTCAACTCCACCGTGCCATGGTTGCCTTCACCGGTGCCGGGCGCGAGTATGGCGAGCAGCAGCGCGGCTGCAGTGAGACTGCGCCTCGGGCGGGTGTCGTATGGCAGGGCCGGATTCATCCGTGCAAAGATATCACAAGATCAACTTCACAGCCTTCCCACGGGAGTGCACGGACAGCAGTAGACCGGGTACCGATCCGCAGGATTGTTCCCGGATTCCGCGAGGGCTTGCCGAAAGCTGCCGCCCTTGCTTGAATATTTCCCTGTCTCTGGATTGCGGTTTTCCGCAGCTTCCGGCCGGAATGACGGGGTATTCATAGCTGCCTTAAACCAGTCATTGCATCAGGCTTCCTGCAGAAGTGGCCTCCTGGCCGCGAATCGCGCCGTGGACGGCACTCCTGCAGGATGTGTCAGAACCTCCCTGTCTACCGCTGGCATGAAGATTCCAGTGGCCTGTCCACTGGACGGACTGAAGGTGCCACCATCGGCAAATATTTGTCCAGCAGCATGTTTATTTCATCCAGCGCCTCACGGCTGTCCTCGTCAAGCGAGAATGACTTGCCATCGAAAAGATAGACAAGCCCCAGCAGCCGGGGCGCAAGCAATTCGTAGCCTGCATCAATGGCATCGAAAGCACCCGCATACTTGTCAGGGATCAGCTCATCTCTTATCCGAAACAGCATGTGTACATCATCGTACCCGTCGTTATTGAAGTCAGAGCGCTGAAAACGCGCCGGAAAGACCATTACGAGCCGCCGGGGATTACTGGTGACATTGTCATACCAGCGCACCAGCGGCCTTGCCTGCAAGGTATCTGTCGTCACAGTGGCCCAGAGAATTTGCCCGGTCTCGCCATTCTCCCGGAGGCTCGACTGATTGCAGAATAACGCCTGTCTTTCATCTGCCATTGGAAACTTCAGGCAATCACGCAGCCGGTATCCCTTCTGATATTGCAACCGGGACCAGCTGGAACCGGAGTGCCGCAATAAAACCATGCCACCCTCGCGATCCGCGCCGGATTCGCAACCTTTCATATTCAACAAGACTTCCTGTGCTCCTGCGGCCGTAAAGGAGCCTTGAATCATTCCCGCCATAGCGAACCCGGTCTTGTCACCTGCATGGGATGTATATGAAGGACATTCAGCACAGCGGGTAACGCCATCCCGCACCTTGATGGGGCCCCGGTCGCAGACACCACGCATCATCTGGCGTTCCCCGGTCACCGGGACAAGTTCGATCAGCCGCCGCAAGACAGAGGGTTCCTCGCCCGCCGCCAACGCGGTCTGCCACCAGAGCGGGATTCCTGCAACCAGCAGTAGAAATCCAGCCGCCCGCATCCAGCGGGAGGGGTTGAGAGTGCAGGAAGCCTTCAGCCACGGTCGGTATTTGAGAATTCCCCACGCTTCACTACTACGGTGCATCAACATTTCTGCCTCTGTTCATCAAGGGTAATAAGGAACTGCGAACCGGAATATACCTGTTTTCATAAAATACTATCGGCAATTTTCAATCTGCATGCGCGATACCGGACCTCAGCAGAATATCCTTCAATCCAGCCGGATGCGCATGTTTCCGATTTCCTTGTAAAGGATGGACAGGGGTTTTTGACTTGCCAGGGTGAGAATCCCTGTCCCGGTAGCGCACATAAAATGGGACGTTAAAGACAGACAGGAGTCACTGTGATTTTCCAGGATTCTTGTTCTCGCTGCGAGGCCCTGTTCCTCAGCCACCCCTGACAGCGGGTAATGAAATGTCCCGATCCGGGCACCCTTCCTGCTGAGTTCCAGTAGCGGTTTGTCATTTTCTCTCAGCACCTACAGGTACAGCGATTTTGTCAACGTACACTAGTACTTCTTCAAGATGATATTGCCGTGTTCAGCGCTCCTGTGGTGTTTCGCTGCAAGGCACCGTGCGCAGGCAATGGCCTGAGTCCTTGTCAAGCGCGGCAACGTCGCTGCGGGACACCACAGGAGCGCCCGAAGGGTTGGTCTGTCAGCGTCCATGGCTGCTTTTGAGGCGTTCTTTCTGGCCGGCCCTGGTGTTACGTTCATGCTCAGCAAGCTCTACTCACGCACGCCAACAACAGACCTTTAGCGCAACGCAAAACGGCAACCGAAGCCGCCGTCTCTGTTGATCAGATTGAAACAGTTTACGCTTTCTTTCTACTGGCTATCCCAACCAGGCCCAGCAGGCCGGAGCCGAAGAGCCAAACGGCAGCAGGTAACGGCACAACCTGAACCTGAACATCCATTCTGACATTCTCTACACCTCAACCCGCTTGGGAAACCTGAATTCCAAAGTTGTACTCACCGAGCGCATTGGGATCGAAAGGAGAGTACCTTGGCGCCACTATAAATCCGGTATTGTCACTCGCCAGGTAACCGAACATCAGATTCTCAGAACCCTCGACCTTCGTGGTCGTTCCCGCTCCCAGTAAGGCAACTATCGAGTTCGTAACATTGATCGTTCCTAAACCGGCTGGCCCGTTATCAAAAGCCGGATCAAAATCATAGAACAGAGTGATGTCATAGTCGTCCAGCGTTTCGGTTGGGCTATCTATATTGATGTAATAATTGAAGTGCCAAAGGGCTCCTTGGTCCGTTGTTCCAGACGGGATGTTACTACCAGCACCCGCGAAGCAGGTACCGGCTCCATCATTCGTCAAAGGCGGGTTGGTATATCTCTGCGTGGCGCTCATCGCAACAGTAATCGTAGATGTACCATTGGAAAACTGGCTGGATATTGCGACCTCATCATTCGGAATACCCGTGCCGCCAAAAGTGGCATCGTCGAGTGGACCGAAAGTATCGTATAAAGGTGATCCTGTAGCAGCATTAGGTGCCATCAAGGAAAATAGAAGTGCAGGGGCTGCCTTCCACGCCACGCCAAATAGATATGATTTTTTCAAGGATCTCTCTCCATAAAACCGGTTTTTATTCGTTCAGCCAAAAAATTATTTTTAAGCGGTAACTCTGCCATCTTTGATACTCAGTCAGTTACTTGCTATATAACTCGACCGCTGCCACTTTCCGGGACAATTAGTTGATACCAGCGGTAATTCTTTCGGAGGACATCATAAATGGATAGTATTACTGGCCACGCACTGTCAGTCTTCATGGGCTTCTTTGCCATCATGAACCCCATCGCAAACACACCTGTATTCCTCAGCCTCACAGCGGATGATTCGCCGGCCGTCAGAAGACGGGTTGCGGCGAAGGCACTGCTGACGACATTTGTACTTATCGTAGTGTTCTGCCTGCTGGGCAAGATGATCTTCAGCCTGTTCGGAATCACACTGCCGGCGTTCCGTATCACCGGCGGCGTGCTGGTGGCCCTGATTGGCTACCAGATGCTCCACGGCGAACAATCCAGTGTTCACCAGCCAACCCGGGAGGATCAGAAAAACAGCATGGATGCGGCCCTGAGTATCGCGGTGACTCCACTGGCGATACCGATTCTTGGTGGCCCCGGCACAATTGCGACGGCGATGAACTATGCCTCTACCGGCAGCGTGGCGGAGATGGTGACCACGATCGCCGCCTTTGCCGTTCTTTGCCTGATCACATACGGATTTTTTGTATTCGGCCAGCGCCTCGTGGGCTTTCTGGGCTCGGGAGGCCTGAATGTGATAACGCGTCTCATGGGGCTGATTCTGGCGGTGATCGGGGTGCAAATGCTGATTGACGGCATCACCGGCGCAATAGCGATGGCGAAATAGGCACCAACCAGGTAATGGCGGCATCTTGATGCTGATAGCTGCGGCCACGCCTCGCAACAGGATCATGGTTGCGTTTTCATCCGACTGCTTCTCAATGTATTTCAGGCAAGCCACCAGACCAAATACCTGACACTGCCAGCGAAAAGAGGATAATCGGAACCATGCATTATCCGACGCGACAGCAAATAGCGGCATGGATGAACTGTTCGACGCGCGCGGCCGGTGGATACACTCGCCACAGGACCGGGGCAATCCGGACAAGGCGCTGCGTAACCGGCAGTTCATAAAATTCTTCGAGCTCTGTCTTCAACGTCTCAAACCTGCACATGCGCAGGTTTTTTCCCTGAAGGACATTGTCGGACAGTCAACTGATGAAATCTGTAATGAACCCGGTATTACCGCGACCAACTGTAGTGTAATGCTGTATCGTGCCCGCATGGGTCTGAGGCGTTGCCTCGAGGTTCGCATGGCCGATGACAATCCAGGAGAACTTTAGTCATGCTGTCCTGCAAGGAGGTTCGTTATATCGTCGCTGCATCGCTGGACGGAAAGCTGCCATGGCATAAACGCCTCAGAGTGAGAATCCCCCTTTCAATGTGCAAGGCCTGCCGGTTGATGGCCCGCCAGATGGAGTTGCTGCCTGCTGCTGCCAGGCGCTATGGGTCGACTGAAGAGAAGGCATTGCCCCCCGGAACGGGGAACACTGTCAGAGGAGGCCAAGCACCCGCATACTGACGCGGCTGCAACAGGCGAAAGACGGTTCGGCGGAGCATGAATGACCGGTTCACCGGCAACCGCAACTTTCAGTACAACCCGCTCAACATTCTTCCCGCCGTGACACACGCATGTCTCGACGATAGACATCGACCCCTTGCACTCCCTGCAATCCTGACGGGGATGTAATCAACACGCCTCCAGCAGATAAATCGCAAACAGCCCGTCGCCATCCACCCAGTGGCGGACTTCTGTAAAACCGCTGCTTGATGCCAGACCGATGAACTCTTCCGGTGCATACTTGTAGGAGTTTTCCGTATGCATGGATTCACCTGCCTCGAATTCAAAGCAATGACCGTTGAGCCGCAGCGTCTGCCGGTATTTGCTGACCAGATGCATCTCGATGCACCCTGCCCGGGCGTTGTAGAAGGCGCAGTGCTCGAAGGCATCCGGGTCGAGGTCAGCATCCAGTTCGCGGCGCATGCGGTGCAACAGGTTAAGATTGAATTCCGCCGTCATACCCGCCGCATCATTGTAGGCGGTGTACAACACTGACTCGCTCTTTTTGGTATCGACGCCGATCAGCAGCATGCCATTGTCGCCTATTGTCTCGTGGACCATGCCAAGAAAATCCACTGCCTCGTCCCGGTGAAAGTTACCCAGGCTCGATCCGGGGAAGAACAGCAGGCGCGGCCCCTCGGGGGCCTCCTCCGGCACCGGCAGGGAATGGGTGAAATCCACACAGGCTGCATGCACCGGCAGCCAGGGAAATTCCCGGGCCAGATCCATGGCTGCGGACTTGAGGTAGTCGAAGGAGATGTCCATGGGCACGAAGGCGGCGGGGCGCAGCGCATCGAGGAGCAGGCGCACCTTGGCGGCGCTGCCGGCGCCCGGCTCGATCAGGATGCGACCGACGCCGGTCAGCGCAGTGATCTCTTCCGCCAGGCGGGTTAGCATGCGTCGCTCCACGGTGGGGGGATAGTATTCTGGCTGTTCGCAGATGCGGTCGAACAGCTTCGAGCCTCGCTCGTCGTAGAAGAACCTGGGCGGAATGGACTTCTCTTCGCGTGAAAGCCCTTCCACCACGGCATCGTGCAGGCTCAGCGTGGCGGGCTTGTGATCGTGAAAGGTGACATTCTCCATCAGACGTCCTCCGCCAGCCGCAGTCCTGTAAAGGCCCAGCGCTCGCCCGGATAGAAAAAATTACGATAGCTGGCACGGCTGTGGCCAGCCGGTGTAACGCAGCTGCCGCCCTTGAGCACCATCTGGCTGGACATGAACTTGCCGTTGTATTCACCCAGCGATCCGGCCAGAGGCCTGAAACCGGGATAGGCCGCATAGGGGGAACCGGTCCAGGCCCAGAGGTCACCGAACCATTGTCCCTGCTCGCCGGCCGGCGCCGGGTGCAGGCGGTCGCTGCCGGCGAAATTGCCCTGCACCGGCTGTTCGGCCAGTACAGTCTCCAGCTCCGCCTCACAGGGCAGTCGCTTGCCGGCCCAGCGCGCGTATGCGTCGGCCTCGTAGAAGCTGATGTGGCAGACCGGCTCGTGGGGATCGAGCGCGCGCAGCCCACCCAGGGTGAACTGCATCCAGTCGCCGTCGCGCCGCTCCCAGTAGAGTGGGTGCCGCCAGCCCTCGCGCTGGATCAGGTCCCAGCCATCGGACAGCCACAGGGCCGGACTCTCGTAACCACTGTCTTCGATGAAATCCAGATATTCGCCGTTGCTGACGAAACGGTCGGCCAGGCAGTGATCGCGGATCAGCACCTGATGACGCGGTGTCTCGTTGTCGAAGGCGAAGCCCTCGCCGGCACAGCCGATCTCCTGTAGCCCGCCGACGCGTTCCAGCCAGCGCATGGGACGGGAATTACCCTGCCCCGTTGTCAGATCGCCACGGTAGACCGGCTGCAGGGGGTTGGCCGAGAAGTTGTGCTTGACGTCCATCAGCAGCAGTTCCTGATGCTGTTCCTCGTGGTTGAGACCCAGGATCACGCGCAATGCCAGCTCTTCCCAGCGGGCGGCGTCGATGCTTTCCAGCAACTCGCGCATGTTGTCATCGATATGGGCACGAAAGCGGTACACCTCGTCCACGGTCGGGCGCGACAGGAGACCGCGCCTGGGCCGCGGGTGCATGCTGCCGCGGGTGTAGTAGTAACTGTTGAATATGAAATCAAAGCGGGGGTCGAAGGGATCGTAGCCCGGCCTGAAGTGAGACAGCACGAAGGCCTCGAAGAACCAGCTGACATGCGCAATGTGCCATTTGGGTGGACTGGTCTGCGCGATGGACTGGATCTGATAGTCATCGCTCGCCAATGGCGCGCAGAGGCTATCCGTGTGGCGGCGTACGCGATCAAACTCGGCGATCAATGCCTCGCGGCTGGATGTCGTTGTTAGCGCATTATCCATATCGATGTCCAAATCAGAAAAATCAGCCGAACTACTGTCACTCTACACCATCAGGCGCGCGCCGTGGGCCTGCAGGCTACGGAGATAGCCCAGCAGCAGCTCGATACTTGCGCCCGCCAGTAGCGCAGTGATCCGGTGACACAGCTCAGCCGTGCTTTGCCCGGTCAGCGGCAAGGCAGCACTCCAGCCATTGCTGCTGTCGGTCACCAACTGATGAGTCGTCAGGTCCAGTGTGAGCGCCAGGTTCTGCCCCGCGACAGGAAACGGTGCGGTGCCAAGTCCGCGGGCAGTCACACTGACGGTGACGTGCCGCCAGTGTTTGGACTTCGGCGCGTAGCGGCTGCGGATCTTGCCGATGATTCTGGCATAGCAATGGAGCGTATCCCGCGCAGGTTTTCAGTCGGTAAGCTCCAGTGCAGGAAGTTGTTGTGGCACGGCACCGGTCCCTTCGTTATCAGATGCGTTCCATGTCAATTGCTGGATAGAGAGGAGTTCAAGGGGTCAGAGTACTTGAACCCCGACGTCAGTCTAATTCCTACAGACTTCAGCCTGGCAGTGTCTTACCGTTACAGTTCCACCCATCAATCTCATCTCATCATCGCGCAAACGGAGCTGCATTATGCCACGCATGCCAAGGGTTGTTGTTCCGGGTCTTCCGCTGCATGTTATCAAGCGTGGTAATAATCGCCAGGCAATCTTTTTCACGGACTGCGCATGCCTGACTGGATGAAAAGCACGCGCTGGTGACGTGCACACACTTTAGCAGGCGGCGCACGGACCCGTCTTCAAAAATCCTCTGCTGCCAGGATGCAGGCATACGATCCCTTGCCGCCACGCGCATACACCTTGTCTGCAACCTCATGGATCCGGGTCAGCGCGGCATCGAATGCCTGCAGAAACCCCGACTCGGCGTCACTCATATCCGGACAGAGCCGTTTGAGCGCGTCCATTCCCACAAAGAATGAAATCTCGATCGTGCGGTCGTATCCCCAGAAACAGACGCGACTGCTGCTGACATCGAAACTACGGCATGGATTTGGAAAGCTCAGTTTCATGGCCGGGCACCCGCACGATGAGTGAAATCGGTATTGCCATCCGGACTCATCCCTTTCAGAAACTTGAACAGGTCACTGTCCGTCGACAACACCAGAGTCGTGTTGTCGGTGATGATGGACTTGTACGACTGCATGGTGCGTGTAAATTCATAGAACGCCACCGCTTCGGGGCTCTGGTTGTAGGCCCGTGCGTAGATTTCGGTAGCCTTCGCGTCCGCCACACCGCGAATCTCCTCTACCTGCCGGTAGGCCTCGGACTGAATCTTGTTCAGGTCACGCACTCGATTACCGCGGATCCTGGCGGCCTCACCGTTACCTTCCGACAGGAAACGTTCCGCGATCTGGCGGCGCTCGCTGATCATGCGATCGTAGATCTTCGGGCGTACGCTTTCGTTGTAGTTGATGCGCTTGAAGCGGATATCGAGCAACTCGATGCCAAACACCTGCACCTTCTCGGCCGCCGCGGCGAAGATCTCCTGCTCAACCTGCTTGCGTCCCTTCTGAATCGGCACCAGCGACCCCATGTCGCGCTCCGCCTCGGTCAGCAAGGCATCACGCAGCGGCACACGATCCTTCGTGGTGCGGATGATCTCGATCAATTCATGCTTGGCAACCGCGTTGCGGGTCTCACTGCCCAGGATATCGTCGAGACGGGACTGGGCACTGCGTTCATCGCGCAGGCGCAGGAAGTACTGGAGGGGATCAGTAATCCGCCAGCGGGCAAACAAATCGACCGAGATGTAGAGCTTGTCCTTGGTGGGCATATCCGACGGATTGCCGTCCCACTCGAGCACCCGCTTGTCGATCGGGTTAACTTCCTGGATGAAGGGCACCTTGATCTTCAGGCCGGCAGACGTCACAGGTTCTCCGACCGGTTTGCCGAACTGGGTGATGATCATCTGCTCGACTTCGCTCACCGTATAGATCGAACTCATCAGGAGGTACGCCGCGATGCCCAGCACCGCCAGTATAGCTATTTGTCTGTTCATGGCTGATCCGCCGTCCTGCTGTCGAGATTGAGTAATGGCAAAATACTGCGCGTCTGCTCATCGATAATGATCTTGGAGCGTATACCCGGCATGACATCCTGCAGGGTCTCGATATAGATGCGGCGGCGGGTGACCTCGGGGGCCTTGCGGTATTCCGCCAGCAAGGCGCTGAATCGGGCGACGTCGCCTTCCGCTTCATTAACCCGTTTGAGCCGGTAACCATCGGCCTCGCGAATGCGCTGATCCTTCTCGCCCTCGGCCAGCGGGATCACCTTGTTGTAATCACGCCGGGCTTCGTTGATCAGCTTCTCTTTCTCCTGCTGGGCCTGGTTGACCTCGTTGAACGATTCCTGCACCGGTTCGGGCGGATTGATGTTCTTCAATTGCACCTGATCGATGCTGATCCCCATGGCGTATTTGGTGGATAGCGCCTGCATCTTGGTCAGCGCTTCCGTTTCGATTTCCTGGCGGCCGATGGTTATGACCTCGTCCACGGTGCGATCGCCGACAACTTCCCGCATAACGGATTCGGAAACGTAGCGCAGGGTTTCACCCGGCTCACGCACCTCGAACAGGAATTTAACAGGGTCCGAGATGCGATATTGCACCACCCATTCAACCAGTGCAGCGTTCAGGTCACCTGTCACCATCTCGGTTTCACGCTTTTGCCGATTGCCGTCGCGAGGACTCTGGTAGGGATCGCTGGCACCGGGTGTGGTGAACCCGAATTCCTGCTTCAGCTGCCGTTTAACGGGAACAATGGTCGCCGCATCGATGCCCAGTGGCAGCTTGAAATGCAGCCCCGGCGGGACTTCCTTGAGATACTTGCCGAAGCGTTGTACGACAGCGACCGAGTCGCTTGGCACGGTGTAATAGGCAGTCCATATGCCCAGGCCGGCCAGCACTAGCAGGGCCAGGGCGATGAGGCCGCTTGAACCACCACCTGGCAGGAGTTGCCTGAGCTGATCCCGCCCCTGCCGGACCAGCACCTCGAGATCGGGGGGTGTACCCCGGCTGCCCCAGGGACCACCCTGACCGCCGTTACCGTGTTGTGATGTCATTGAGATCCTTGCTGATGTGTATGTTTGAAGTTGCGTCCTGGTGAACGATCATGCCATCGTCTTCGCCGCGCTCGATCGCCAGGTGGTCGGCCGCCTCCCGGGACTGGTCGCCGCTGGCGGTATTGTCCTGCGCTGGTTGTGCCTCGAAACCGCTCAATAGCTGGTACCAAAGGAAACATCGGTAGCGTTTGCGGGTGCGCGCAGGTTGGCCAGGCGGCTGCCTTGCGTCACCGGGCCGCCGGCAAACAGACCATAGAGATATTTGTTCCCACCCTGGGCGGCGAATTGCCTGTTGAGGGCGCGAGCCGTTGTCCTGGCGAATCTTGGCAGGCCGTGTTTGAGATACAGCCTGCGCAGGTAATCAATAACGTGCCAGTGCTGGTCGGTCAGGCTGATGCCTTCGTGCATTGCCAGCTGCTCGGATTTGTTTCGGCTCCAGTTCTGGTCTATCAGTTCCGCCAGGCGAATGCCGGCATGTTGACTGGATGTTTCAGTATCCTGGGCATTTTGTGTAAATTGGCTCATGGGGGCTTCCTGGTTGAATGCAGTAAATGGTGCGCCGTGCATGTTACTTGACTGTACAAATGTTTGCACACCGGTAGATGGCAGATCGTTGCCCGTTGGGAAGTGGGTATGACAGGCAACAATGACGGTTCAGTCATTGTTGTGCGGCAGAAAGACTTGCGTACTGACAGACGAAGTGCTCAGTGCAGTGTCCTCGCATTCTACCCGGAAAGCAAATCAACCAGGTTAATGAGGCGGGTTATCCCTGGCGCTGGAGCGCCAAATACCAGGCGAACGGCCGGCGTCCTGTTAAGGCTATCGCTGTTTCAGCGGGAGCGTATCCGGGGGGGCTGAACACCAGGAATTGCGAATGGTTTCTTTAATGATGGGAATCAATGGCGCTGCGATGCTGAATGTTCTGATCCCGCACTGCAGGAGCCTGGGGATGTGCTCCGGCCGACCCGCAAGCTCGCCGCACAGAGAAAGGGGGACATCGGGCACGTCATCGTGTGTCAGTTGCAACAATCTGAATATGACCTCCGAAGCATCCCTGTAATAGCGCTCCACCGCTGCATTCTCCCGATCTGCCGCAAACGCAAACTGGGTGAGATCGTTTGTGCCGAAGCTCAGAAAGTCAGCATGTTTGACAATCTCCTGTGCCGCAAGCGCAGCGGCTGGCGTCTCGATCATGGCTCCCAGTTTCGGTGGAGAAGATATCCGCAGCCGGGAACATAATTGTATGAGTTGTTCTCTCACCACCGAAACATCATCCGGCAGTGTTACCATGGGCACCAGAATACGCACGTCGAATTCACTGGCAAGCTCCAGCACGGCGCGCAGTTGTGTATTCAATAGCTCGGGGTGCTCGCGCAGGAAACGGATGCCTCGACGACCCAGGGCGGGATTCGTTTCTGCCAGGAACCCTGTGAAGGGCAAGGGCTTATCGGAACCGAGATCCAGAAGTCGAACATAGACGGGGCAGCCCCTGGCCGCTTCCAGCGTGGCGCGCATCTCCCTGACGAGTTCATCGACATCGGGCGGTACCACACGGCCCAGATAGGCCTGTTCCAGGCGGAACAAACCCACGCCCCCTGCACCGTTCAACATCGCTTTCTCTGTATCATCGCTGCAACCCACATTGGCAAGTACGAACATCGTGACGCCATCTTTTGTGATCGCAGGGGTCAGGGCACGCGAGCGTGCCAATTCATATTTTTGCTCTTTGTCATCAACCTTTTTGCGGAAGATGACTTTCTGTTTTTCCCGGGGACGGATGGTAACAATGCCTGTATCAGCATCCACCAGCGCCAATGCACCATGGGGCACTGTACCCAGGAGACGGGGAAATCCCGAGATGCATGGCAGGCCCATTTCGCGCGCGAACAGGGCTGCATGAGAGCCGGTACTCCCGTACTCCAGAAGTACGGCTGCAGTCGATCGGCCGGCAAGAAAAACAGTGTCAGATGGAAGTAAACGCGTAGTTGCGAGTACACAGCCATCCGGAATCTCCTCCAGGGGATGGATCGTAATTCCTGCAAGGGCATTACGCAGGCGTATCGAGATATCCCGCATATCGTCGCCCTTTTCCCTTGCTATCTGCGACTCCATCAACAGGAAGCGTTTTTCCCAGCGCAGGAATACCGCCTTCACGGCAGTGCTCGCGTTAACCAGGTTGTCCACGATTTCCTTTCGCAACTCCTCTCTCAGGGAGGAATCATTCAGCATCAGTTGATGGGTACCGAAAACCGCTGCCAGTCTGGAATCGATTTCCTGCTCCACCCGCGTAGCCAGGATAGAGAGATCATCCGAGATTCTCGAAGTCGCGGTATCAAGACGCGAAAATTCTTCTTTAACGTCATGTTGTTCTATATCCACCGGGGCATCGACAGGACCAAGCAGGCCGTGGTGCACATGTATAAGGCCTTGCGCCAGACCCGGTGAGATCGGTGTTCCCTGAATTATGACTGTTAAAGCTTTTGTGGACATAAAGTACCCTGCTGCGTGCCGACTTTATTGATATGCCGATTCCAGTACCTTATCAAGGTCTGCGCGGTCTCACCTTCTCCCTGGACACTGCGTTCGCAATGCATAAATACATAAATCAGTGAGCAGCTCACTGGCTTATATCCACCACGACGTAGTGCTCCTGGCGATCGTCCACAAGCGGGATCATACCCTGCGGTCGCCCCGCCACATCGACACCTGCACCATTGACTTCGGCGCCGTCCAGCATTACGCGGATCAGGTGATCCGGCTTTGCAGAGCCGTGTTTGACGGTGATGTGATAAACCGTCTCGCGATAGCGGTAGTGGATTTTGTATTTCTCCCACTGTGCCGGGATACAGGGCGTGATACGCAACTGGTCCACTTCCAGTTGCAGGCCCAGCAGGGTTTCCACGCTCAGCCGGTACATCCAGCCCGCCGCCCCGGTGTACCAGGTCCAGCCGCCCCGGCCGGTGTGTGGCGAGGTAGCATATATATCCGCGCACATCACGTAGGGTTCGACCTTGTAGCGTTCCATCTGCTGCGGTTGTCTGGCGTGATTGATGGGGTTGAGCATGGCGAACAATTCCCACGCGCACTCCCTGTCCCCCAGCATCGCAAACGCCGTTGTGGCCCAGATCGCGGCATGGGTATATTGACCGCCGTTCTCACGCACGCCAGGCACATAGCCCTTGATATAACCGGGTTCAAGATCGGATTTATCGAAGGGCGGATCGAGCAGCCGGATTAGCTGTGCATCGCGGCACACCAGGCGTTTGTCCACTGCCGCCATCGCCTGGCGGGCGCGCACGGGATCACCGCCGCCGGATATGACCGCCCAGCTCTGGCTGATTGAATCGATCTGGCATTCGGCATTACCGGCCGATCCCAGTGGCTTGCCATCATCGAAATATGCCCGCCGGTACCAGGCGCCGTCCCAGGCGTTGGCCTCGATATTATTACGCAGCAGTAACGCCTGTGCGGAGCAGACTTCGGCAAAGGTCGCGTCGCCCCGACCACGCGCCAGGCCTGCAAACAGCTGCAGGTTCTCGTACAGGAACCATGCCAGCCAGACGCTCTCGCCCTTGCCATCACGCCCGACGAGATTCATGCCATCATTCCAGTCACCACAGCCCATCAGCGGCAATTGATGCTTGCCAAAACGCAAGCCGTGCCTGATGGCACGCACGCAATGTTCATACAGGCTCGCCGCTTCAGCCGAACGTTGCGGCTGGTCGTAGTACGACTCCTCTTCCGGGTTCAGCTCCCGGCCCTCCAGAAAATGTACTGTCTCGTCGAGTACGCCCGTATCGCCGGTCGCCTGCACATAACGACAGGCTGCATACGGTAGCCATAGATAGTCATCGGAGAAATGGGTGCGCACGCCCTGGCCGCCGGGCGGATGCCACCAGTGCTGCACGTCACCCTGCAGGAACTGGCGCCCGGCGCAACGCACCAGTTGTTCGCGGGCGAGCCACGGTGTCGCATGGACCAGCGCCATGCTGTCCTGCAATTGATCGCGGAAACCATAGGCGCCACCGGACTGATAATAGCCACTGCGGCCCCAGAGCCTGCACGACAGTGTCTGGTAGAGCAGCCAGCCGTTTGCCAGCACGTCCAGCGCATCATCCGGCGTTTCCACCTGCACCGCGCCCAGCGTGTGGTTCCAGTACTCCCACACGGCTTCCAGTGCCTGCCGCGCGCCCGCCGTGCCGCCGTATTGCCGGATGAAATGCTGCGCTTCGTCGGTGTTGCGGGCCGCGCCGAAGACGAACACGATCTCGCGTTCCTGGCCATCGGCCAGTTCGATCCGGGTCTGGATCGCGGCGCACGGATCGAGGCCCGCACCTGACCTGCCCGACAAGCGCTCGCGGCGCATCGCTGCCGGGCTGG
>Ga0316194_10000945_pt1 | contig 19775 bp, 20 predicted proteins | sample CroRivsedime1_MG_FD_204936 | JGI IMG/M metagenome (GOLD analysis project Ga0316194, IMG submission 204936) | Coastal sediment microbial communities from Maine, United States - Cross River sediment 1 | ecosystem: Environmental > Aquatic > Marine > Coastal > Sediment | place: USA: Maine...
ACGACACGACGGCACCTGCCGACGGCAACCTGAACATTCGCGTGGTGCACGCAGCGCCTTTTGCCGCCAGCCTCGAAGCGACGGAAGTGTCCATACGGTTTGCCGATGGCACGCTGGTCAATGGCCTGACAGGTGTCCCTTACAATGTTGACAGCGGATTTTTTGAAGTTCCCGCCGGCACCTATGACTTGAAGGTTGCATCGAATGACGGTTCCGTGAACTACATCGATCCTCTGCCGGCTGCTCTGCCAGCTGGTGCTGACGTAACCATTTACGCCGTTGGCGATGGTATGAACCAGGCACTGGGCATCATCGCTTTCCCTGTAGGCGAATTGGAGACGCGCACTCCGGTCGACAGCTCTACCAACGGAACGTGGGAGATCATTGAAGGTTCCGGTACCGGCTTTATCTTCCAGCCGATTCCGGGCCAGAACCGCGCCACGGGCAGCTGGTATACCTATGATGCGGACGGCGCCCCGATCTTCTTCACCTTCGACAGCTGCCAGTTGATGGAAGATGACATGGGCGATGCTGCTTGCTCAAACCCCGGTGGATTTGACGGCATGATGGCGACTACCGACCTGTATCTGAACACCGGTGGCGGACCGTCAGAAGATGACGTTGTAGTCACCGAGAAAGTCGGCGAGATTGACTTTGAGTTCGACAATTGCCTGTTCGGAATGGCTACGGTTCGCCTCGACGGCGAAATGGCTGAAATGTACACAGCAGCCAATCTCACCGCAGCCTTCTGCGACGAAACTCCGTAAACTCAGTATAGACAAGGACACTTTGATGAGCACAGCCGCTAAAGCATCAAGTACCGTCCTTGACTGGTCAGAACGTGGCCTGGTGCCGGACAGCGTGTTACGCGCCGGCATCAGGCGACTCTGCCGTCAAAGATTGAAAGACATCAGGGCCGACGATATCGAGATATCAGGCCAGTTGCTGGAAGCATTTGTCCGTAAAATGAACCAATCCCCAGTCGCCCTGGTTCCTGAGCTCGCCAACGAGCAACACTACGAAGTACCTCCCGAGTTTTTCAATGAAGTGCTCGGTAAGCATGCCAAGTACAGCTGTTGCCACTGGGGTGAGGAAACAGCATCTCTGAGCCAGGCTGAAGCGGAAGCGCTTGACATAAGCTGTCAGCGTGCCGGTATCGAAGACGGAATGAAGATCCTTGACCTGGGCTGTGGCTGGGGGTCGCTCAGCCTGTGGATTGCGGAACACTACCCCGCCTGCAGGGTCTACTCGGTCTCCAACTCAAAGCCCCAGGGAGAGCATATCCGCCACCTGGCACGGGAGCGCGGTTTGGACAATATCCAGGTCGTCACCTGCGACATGAATGATTTCTCCCCCGATCAGGAATTTGACCGGATCGTTTCGGTTGAAATGTTTGAGCACATGCGGAACTACCGGGAACTGTTTGGCCGGATCAGCCAGTGGCTCAATGAGGACGGCCGGTTCTTCATGCACATTTTTTGCCACCGCAATAATGCTTACGAATTTCTCGATGAAGGGCCGTCCGACTGGATGGGCCGTCATTTTTTCTCCGGCGGGATCATGCCGTCCGACGATCTGCCTCTTCGATTCCAGGAGCATTTGCGTTTGCTCCAGAGGGATCGCTGGAACGGTCGACATTATGAAAAAACGGCAAACGCCTGGCTGAGAAACATGGATGCCAGGCGAGAACATGTCATACCCATCCTGGCCCGAACCTACGGTGAGGAAAATGCGGAACGCTGGTTTCAGCGCTGGCGCATTTTCTTCATGGCCTGCGCAGAGCTTTTTGGGTTCGACGATGGCAACGAGTGGTTCGTTAGCCACTATCAATTCTGTAAGGCAGAAAGATGATCCGTATGGCTTACAATTTTCTGGCTTCGGAAGCCGGATGGTTTGCCTGTGTTCTGGGCGCCGTCTACGGAATGCCCTTGTTTGGCCCGCTCGTCGTGCTGGTATTGATATTCATCCACCTTCGAATGGTCAAGCGGCCGGGTGCCGATATCCGGCTGATGCTGGCCGCAGTTGCGATGGGTTTGATTGCGGACAGTTTCCTGGTGGTAAGCGGATGGGTCAGCTACCCAGGCGGGACCTGGATCCCCGGAGTGGCCCCCTACTGGATTCTTGCCATGTGGGCGATGTTCAGCACCACTCTGAACACGGCCTTCAAGTGGCTACAGTCTCGTCTGGTCCTGGCCATGGTGCTGGGCGCAGTGTTTGGCCCGCTGGCATACCTGGCCGGCGAAGAACTGGGTGCGATACGACTCGAGGCTCCCATATCGGCACTCATTGCGCTGGCGGTGATCTGGGCGGCGAGTCTGCCGCTGATGCTGATGATGGCGTCACGCTGGGACAGCATGGCCGATCAAGTCAGACCCGATTATATTCTGGATAGCTGGCGGGTGAACTCCAGTGCCTGAGATTAGCGCCCTGGTCCTGGCGCTTGCGGCCACCTTGCTGGTCAGCGTGGTGGCGTGGATTGTCAGTCTCATCAAGGGAGATGTCAGCATCGTAGACAGCCTTTGGTCTTTGATGATCCTGCTCTGCCTTTTGGTCTACGTGGTATTGGCTGATCAGACCGGGTCCAGAACACCATGGGTCATCGGACTGGTGGCCATCTGGGCCATCCGTTTGTCACTTCATATCACGATAAGAAATCACGGAGAGCCCGAGGACAGGCGCTACCAGGCCATTCGTGCAAATAACCAGCCGCATTTTGAATTCAAAAGCCTCTACATCGTATTTTTGTTACAAGGTTTGTTGGCCTGGGTGATCTGCCTTCCCGTCGTCGCGGCTGTCAGCGGGGAGGCACCACCCGGGCCGCTTGATTACTTTGGCATTGCCTTGTGGCTCACCGGTATGTTTTTCGAAGTGGTTGGCGACTACCAGTTGTCACGTTTTCTGAAAGAGAAAAAATCAGAGACAGCGGTACTGGACACCGGTCTGTGGCGTTATACGCGCCATCCCAACTACTTCGGTGAAGCCGTTTTGTGGTGGGGGTTCTACCTGATGGCACTGAGTGCCGGAGCATGGTGGACGATCATTGCCCCGTTGTTGATGACTTTCCTGCTGTTGCGTGTTTCCGGCGTGGCCATGCTGGAGAAAGACATCTCGGGGCGACGCCCCGCCTACCGCGATTACATCAGGAAGACCAACGCCTTCTTTCCTGGGCCTCCCCAAAGTGTGAGCGGGGCCCAGTGAGATGAGCTTTGCCTTCTGGAATCCTAAAGCCCTGGAACAGGCCAATCTTCTGAATGCCCAGGACGGTGAATTACTGGAAGTTGAAATTTCCAACCCTGTTTTCGAGGAACTGGAGGTCCTGGGAGAGTCGCGTCCTTCCTATCGCTACCGCCTGGCGGCCGGCGCACTCAATCTGGACCTCTGGTACTCGACCAACAACGAATGGCTTGCCCTGGAAAGTGAAGTGCGGGCTGGCCGAATACTTAGATACGAGCGGATGTAAGTCCGCAAACACTTATTTATTGACAAGGAGACAGCCGCATCATGTCAATTCGAACCACATTACTGACGCTTTCGGGCTTTGCCCTGGTGTCAGCCTGCCAGGCCGCCCCGCCGCCGCTCGAGACCGTCGATTACGTCGATCTCGAACGCTTCATGGGTGACTGGTACGTGATCGCCAACATTCCAACGTTCGTCGAGAAGGGTGCACACAATGCTGTGGAGTCCTATCGGCTCGATGACGATGGTACCATCGCCACCACGTTCACTTTCCGCAAGGACGGATTTGATGGTAAAGAGAAGGCCTATCATCCCCGGGGGTTCGTCCGGGACACGGTGACCAATGCCGAGTGGGGCATGCAGTTTGTCTGGCCGTTCAAAGGTGATTACCGGATCATTTACCTGTCGGAGGACTACTCGACCACCATTATCGGCAGAAACAAACGGGATTATGTCTGGCTGATGTCGCGTGACCCCGAGATGCCGGAATCCGAGTACCAGGAGGCCGTTCAGTTCATTTCCGATGCCGGCTACGATATCTCGGAACTGCAGCGCGTACCGCAAAAATGGTGACTTTATGAAAATTGCAATCATAGGAACCGGAATTGCCGGCAACGTTGCCGCCTACAAACTGGCGAAGCAGCATGACATCACGGTCTTCGAGGCCGACGACCGGATCGGTGGGCATACCCATACTGTGGATGTAGAGCTTGCGGATCAGAAATGGGCTGTCGACACAGGATTTATTGTCTTCAATAACGCCACTTATCCTAATTTCATCTCTTTAATGGATGAATTGGGGGTCGAGTCGCAGCCGAGTGAGATGAGTTTCAGTGTGCGCAGTGAACGCCGGCCGCTGGAATACAACGGGGCTTCACTCAATGCGCTGTTTGCGCAACGCAGCAATTTACTCAAACCTTCGTTTTACCGGATGCTGCTGGATATTCTGCGCTTTAACCGGGAAGCAATCGCTTTACTGGATGAGCCGGAGAATACGATTACGCTTGGAGATTTCCTGTCGGATAACGGGTACTCAGAGCAGTTTGTCGAACACTATATCGTACCGATGGGCGCGGCAATCTGGTCCGCCATGCCGGGCGGGATGCGCTCTGTCCCGGCGGCGTTTTTTGTCCGCTTCTTCCACAATCATGGTCTGTTGTCCGTCAAGGACCGACCCACCTGGAGAGTGATCAAGGGAGGTTCCCGAAACTACCTTGAAAAGCTGGTTGCGGGTCATCGCGACCGGATTCGGCTTAATTCCGCGGTTGAGTGGATTCGCCGGCACCCTGAATATATAGAGGTCAAAGCCAGAGGCTCGGAAGTCGAATGCTTTGATCGGGTATTCCTGGCCTGCCACAGTGACCAGGCCCTCGCGTTGTTGTCCGACCCGACTCCGCAGGAGCAAGACGTGTTGGGGGCGATCGGGTACCAGCAAAATGAAGCCGTCCTGCATACAGATGAATCCCTGATGCCCCGCAGGAAGCGGGCCTGGGCGGCCTGGAATTACCACATTCCAAAAGGCCCGGCTGATCCGGATGGTAAGGTTGCGCTGACCTACAACATGAACATACTGCAGGGTTTGAACGCGCCGAAGCAGTTCTGCGTCACGCTCAACCATACTCATGCCATTGATCCGGAGAAAATACTCCGGGTCATTCAGTATTCGCACCCGGTGTTCACCCAGGAAGCCGTGGCGGCGCAGCAGCGTCAACGGGAGATTAACGGCGCACGGCGAACCTATTATTGTGGTGCCTATTGGCGCTATGGCTTCCATGAAGACGGTGTTGTCAGCGCCCTGGCTGCCGTCGATCACTTTCTGGAAGACATTCCGGGAATGGGATATCAAGATGACCAACAGCGCTATCTACTTAGGGCAAGTTAGGCACCGCCGCATGGCGCCGGTGGTGCATGAGTTCAGCTACCGGATGTTCATGATGTACCTGGACCTGGCCGAGTTGCCCGGGCTGTTCCGCAGTCGCTGGCTGTGGTCGGCTACGCGCCCTGCACTCGCCCGTTTTCGCCGTGAGGATCACCTGGGTGACCCCGCTGTTGCGCTGGATGAAGCGGTACGCGAACTGGTGACCTCGGAAACGGGCCAGCGCCCGCAAGGACCGATCAGGCTATTGACCCAGCTGAGCTATTTCGGCTACGTTTTCAATCCTGTCAGTTTCTATTATTGTTATAACGAGGACGACACCGTGCTTGAGACGATCGTGGCAGAGGTGAACAATACCCCCTGGGGTGAGCGCCACTGCTATGTATTGCCGCAATCTATGAACCAGGGGTCAGGAGATCACAAACGGTATTGTCCCGAAAAAGAAATGCATGTGTCCCCATTCATGCAGATGGATGTCGACTATGACTGGCGGTTCAATACCCCCGGTGAACAGTTAACAACGCACATGGAAAATGCGCGCGGCGGACGCAAAATTTTTGATGCGACCCTGGTGCTTGAGCGCAAGGAAATCAATGCAGGATCATTGGCCGGTGTACTGATTCGTTTCCCAGTAATGACACTGAAGATTATCGCGGCAATTCATTGGCAGGCTCTGAAACTATGGATAAAGGGCGCTCACGTTCACGATCATCCGGATAAAAGCCAACCCGTACTGGAGGAAATGAAATGAAATCCGTATCCCTGTCCTCTCCGCGTCACCTGGCCGGCACCGTGAAACCCAGTGCGCTGGATGGCCTGGCCAGGCGAATCGTGTTGCGTCAACTGGAGCGACTCGAAGTGGGAACCGTTCACCTGGTTGACGGAATGGAAGAACACTGGTTTGGCGCCGGTGGCGCTGGCGCACCCGTGGCGCACATCCAGGTCAGGGATCCCAGGTTCTACAGCGAAATCGCCTTTGGCGGCTCCATAGGGGGCGGCGAGGCCTATATGCATGGCTTCTGGAGTTGTGATGACCTGGTAGCTCTGATGCGTATACTTTTGCAGAATCGCGAGGTGCTCGATGGCATGGAAACCGGTGCGGCCCGTTTCACAGAGCCTTTGCAGAAGCTGTTTCACTGGGTTAATCGCAATAGCCATGAAGGCGCCCGCCGCAATATTTCCGCCCATTACGACCTGGGCAACGAGTTCTTCGCACTCTGGCTGGATGAAACGATGATGTATTCGGCCGCTATTTTCGAACATGAAAAGACCAGCCTTTACGCAGCACAACTCGCCCGCATGAAGCATGTTTGTGACCGGCTACAACTCACTGCAGACGACCACCTGGTAGAAATTGGAACGGGTTGGGGTGGTCTGGCCATTTACGCGGCTGAAAATTATGGCTGCAGGGTCACTACCACGACCATTTCGAAGGAACAGTATGACAAAGCGAAGGAGCGGGTTGCCGCAGCAGGGCTGCAGGACCGGATCACTTTGCTGTTCGAGGATTTCCGTCATCTCGAGGGGCAGTTCGACAAGCTCGTGTCCATCGAGATGATCGAGGCCATCGGCCATGACCTTTTCGACACCTATTTCAGTAAATGCAGCGATCTGCTCAAACCGGAAGGCGCCATGCTGATCCAGGCGATTACGATCGCCGATCAGCGTTATGACGAATACCGCAAGTCCATCGACTTCATCCAGCGGTACATTTTTCCAGGGAGCGGATTGCCTTCGTCCTCGGTGATGACCGATTCGGTGGCCCGTAACACCGATATGCGTCTGCTCGGCCTGGAAGACATCGGGCTGCACTACGCCACCACGCTTAACCGATGGCGGGAGAATTTCTTTGCCCGCCTTCCCGAAGTCCGGCAACAGGGATTTTCAGAGACCTTTATCCGGATGTGGGAATACTATCTGTGCTACTGCGAAGGCGCTTTTTTGGAGAGAGCCATTTCCGATGTGCAGATTCTCTTTGCCAAGCCATCCTGCAAGCTGAAGACGGTATAGGTCTGGAATTGAAAACCATCAGTGTCAATGACCGGATGCAGTCCGGCTATTCCTATCGCCTGGCGGAACCGGAAGGCGAGAACTTCCATCCGGATTTCAAACCTGAGCTTTCACCAGCCCAAATGCTGCGGATGGGCGTATTCAGTGGCAAGTACCTGACGGACTGCCAGGACGAGTTTCCAGCTGAATGGTTCATCGATGCCAAGCTGAGTCCTGAAAAGCCCGATCACACGCTAAATTTTTTTGGCGTCAATGCATCCAAACCGCTGGCCTACTGGCGTGAGAAGGGCTGGATATGGGCCGATGATCCCCGCGGCTGGTTCCAGTGGTACTGTAGGTATTACATGGGGCGGCGCTGCGAAGACGATTTGCGTCAAATCGGCCGGTGGAAGGCCATGACCCGTCACATTGCCCAGGTGCGTAAAAACTGTATGAAAGGTGATCTGCTTTGCCGGCCCCGCCAACGCCAGGCGCTGCTGCACTGGGCTTACGATTCCCGTAATTTTTAAAGGTGCTGCCGATGAACAGAATCAAGACCTCATGGCTGGCTGTGGCCATCCTGATACTCATAAGCAATGGTGGAAGTCTCATGGCGATCGAGGAAGCGGAGTATTCGCTCGTAGAGAAATCGGGTGACATTGAACTTCGCGATTATGCGGCTTCAATCGTTGCAGAAGTTCAGGTGGAAGACGATTTCGCAGATGCAGGCAACCGGGCATTCAGACCGTTGTTCAAATACATCAGCGGTGATAATGAAACCCGTGCTGAAATATCGATGACATCGCCGGTTTCACAGCAAAAATCATCAGAGAAAATTGCCATGACAGCCCCGGTGAGCCAGCAGGCGTCCGGCCAGGGCTGGGTGGTGAGTTTTATGATGCCTGGCAGCTACACGATGAGCACCATTCCCAAGCCAACCAATCCCGATGTAACGATCAGGGAGGTGCCGCCTTTTCGGGCGGCGGTCATCCGATTTTCAGGCCGCTGGACCGAAAAGAACTACACGGAACACCTGGGCAAACTCAACTCCTGGATTTCAGAAAACCAGTTGAACGTGAACGGAGATCCCGTGTGGGCCCGTTATGATCCGCCTTTCAAGCCCTGGTTCATGCGGCGAAACGAGATAGTGATTCCCGTTTCCTGAGCCGCGGGTCAGCCTCTTTCGTGGGGCTCCCAGAGATCCAGATTCGGACCTGCCGGGACGACCCCGGTGGGATTGATCATGTCATGGCTCTCGTAATAATGATGCTTGATGTGCTGCATGTTCACGGTTTCCGCGACGCCTTCGTGCTGGTACAGGTCGCGGGTGTAGGCCCACAGGTTGGGATAATCCACCAAACGGCGAATATTGCACTTGAAATGCCCCACATACACCGGGTCGAAACGAACCAGGGTGGTGAACAGGCGCCAGTCCGCTTCCGTCAGCTGGTCTCCGAAAAGGTACCGCTTGCTGGCCAGGCGGTGCTCCAGCCAGTCCAGCGTTTCAAACAACGGAAACAGGGCTTCCTCGTAGGCTTCCTGTGAAGTGGCAAACCCTGCCTTGTAGACGCCGTTGTTGACGCAGCTGTATATCCGCGCATTTATTTCATCAATCTGGTTGTGGAGCTCAGCCGGGTAGTAGTCACCCGGCAGCGCCCCCACCTCGTCGAAAGCGCTGTTGAACATACGGATGATCTCTGAAGACTCGTTGGAAACCACCGTGCCTTCCTGTTTGTCCCAGAGCAGCGGCACCGTTACCCTGCCCGAGTAGTCCGGATCGGCATGCGTGTACACCTGGTGCAGGTACTCCGCGTTGAACAGGGGGTCCGGTATAACCCCGTCGCCGTGCTGGAAGGTCCAGCCATGATCGGCCATGTACCAGTGCACCACCGACAGGCTGATCATTTCCTCCAGACCTTTGAGGTGACGGAAAATCAGCGCCCGGTTGGCCCAGGGACAGGCCAGCGAAACGTAAAGGTGATAGCGGCCGGGTTCGGCTTTGAAGCCTCCCCGGCCACTCGGGCCCGGGCTGCCGTCCGCGGTGATCCAGTTGCGGAACCGGGCCGCACTGCGAACAAAATGGCCCTTGTGGCCCTCGGTGTCGTACCAGCGGTCGACCCATTTTCCCTGAACTAGAAGTCCCATGTTTCTTTCCTCTCTTTATCCGGTTTCAAAAACGGTTATGACGGTAGTCGTCAAAAGCCTGGATGATTTCCTCTTTCGTATTCATCACGAAAGGGCCTCCACGGGCTACGGGTTCTTTGAGTGGCAATGCCGATACCAGCAGGAATCGTGCGCCTCGTGACGTTTGTACAACCACCCGGTCTCCCTCCGACAGTATCCCAAGCGTTCTGCGCCCCAGCACCGTCCTGCGATCGCCGGTTTCCAGTTCACCTTCAATGACAAACAGGAAAGTGGTGTCCGCTTCGTCCACGGACTGTTCGAAGGCCTGGCCTGCTGGCAGCGTCACATCCAGGTACGTGGGCTGTACGTACTCGTTTTTAACCACGCCCTGTGTTCCCTCGCTGGTGGTGCCTGCGATGACCCGGATTTCCGTTCCGTCATCTCGCTGTTCCAGCGGAGTTTCCGAGGGGCTGTATTCCTGGTAGCCGGGTTCTGACATCTTTGCCCCTGCCGGCAGGTTTACCCACAACTGAAAGCCCATCAGCAAGCCGTTTTCCTGCTCGGGCATTTCCGAGTGAACGATGCCCTTGCCTGCCGTCATCCACTGTACTCCGCCCGGTTCGATGACGCCTTCATTGCCGGCGTTATCTTTATGCCGCATGCGACCGGCCAGCAGGTATGTAACCGTTTCGAAACCGCGGTGGGGATGGCTGGGGAACCCGCCGATGTAGTCCTGAGGCTGGTCGGATTCAAAGGCGTCCAGCAACAGGAAAGGATCCAGCATGTCGAGTTCGTGGGAGCCAATGACACGGGTCATTCTGACACCGTCACCATCGGTTGCAGGCACACCGGGTGTCGTTGCTGCGACTTCCCGGATCCGGTTTGTTTTGGTGGAGTTCATGTCATCCTCCCCGCCTGTTATCCAGCGAATAGGCGCCTGCGCCCAGCGCAACGATCATCAGGAAGCCGCCAGCCAGGGCCAGGTTTTTCATGAACATGATCATTTGCATCTGGTCACCGAAATCGGCATGAAAAAGCACTGCGGACGAAAGGCTGAATCCCGCCAGCAGGAATGCGGCCAGGCGAGTGTGCCAGCCGAGAATAACGGCGATTCCGCCGAGCAGTTCCACAGCGATCACCAGCGGCAGCAGTGCACCAGGCACGCCGGCTGATTCCATATAACCCTGAGTTCCGGCAAAGTTGGCCAGCTTGTTGATTCCCGAAGTCACGAAGATCAAAGAAATCAGAAAGCGGCCCGCCGGTGCGGAAAGTGATTGTATCCATTGCATGATGTTTCTCCTGTTTGACTATGGTGAAAAGTCTATCCGTTGTTCTTATTGCTAAAAACAGCAATAATTAGAAATTATTGTTCTGAAAAAGTGAACTATGGGCCAGATCAGTGAAATGCAGACGTTTGTCCGCGTGGTGGAAGCCGGCAGTATCAGCAAAGCAGCTGAACAACTGGGCCTGGCGAAGTCAGGAGTGAGTCGCCGCCTGGCGGAGCTGGAGTCGCGCCTCGGTGTTCGCCTGATGAACCGCACCACCCGCCGGTCGAGCCTGACCGAATCGGGGCAGTCTTTCTACGAGGGCGCGGTAAAGCTGCTGGCCGACATTTCTGAGCTCAATACCGCAACCGCTGATACCAGCGCATCGCTGGAGGGCATGTTGAGAATCGCCGTTCCGCTTTCTTTCGGCCTGTGCCACCTGTCGCCGGCAATTGACGAGTTCCTGGGCCAACACCCCGGGCTCAATATCAATGTCGATTTTTCTGATCGTCATATCGACCTGGTCGAGAAAGGTGTTGACCTGGCCATACGCATTGCAGACCTTGGCGATTCCACGCTTCGCGCCCGCCGAATCTGTCCCATCCGGATCATGCTGTGCGCCAGTCCGGCCTACCTGGAAAAGAATGGCAGGCCAGTCATGCCGGCTGACCTGAAGAACCACCGGATCCTGCAGTATGACGTGGGCAGCGGTTCGGCTTTGCGACTGGAAGACCGGCAGGGCATGGTTCACAACGTGCCCACCCGACCGCATATCGTCGCAAACAATGGTGACTTTCTGCGGGACATGGCAATGGCGGGGCATGGTATTACGCTGACGCCGAGCTTCATTGCCTGGGAGGCCGTTGCGGCAGGTGACCTGGTGCCGGTCATGGCGGAATTTTGTCCGCGCCAGCTGAGCGCTTATGCGGTCTATCCACCCACCCGCTACCTTTCCCGCCGTAGCCGGGTTTTCATCGATTTCCTGGTAGAAAAATTCGGTGAAAATCCCTATTGGGACCAGTTCTCCTAATGCAGCCTATAATAAGGATAATCCCCTGATTGGACGGTAGGCGAAAATGCGATCAATTTTCCTGTGTTCCGCTGCAATTCTGACCTTGCTGATGGCCTGGGATGCCCAGGCAGAACAGCTGGTTCGTGAATTTTCAGGCAGCCGCAGCACCGAGACCCCCGAATTCGAGGTAAAAGCACCCTGGTTGGTCGACTGGCGGGTGAACAGTGACTTTCCCAGCTCGATGGGCGTTGCCGTGACGCTGGCCTATGGTGGAACTGAAGCCTTCGCAGGCAAAGTGTTCAAGACCAAGTCACCCGGCAATGGTCTGCGCCTGATCGAAGAAGGTGGCCGGTTCCGGCTCAAAGTGGACGCTGTAATCGCCGACTGGACTTTGAAAGTGATTCAACTGACGCCGGAAGAAGCCGAGCAGTATAAACCCAAGAAAGTGCTCGACTACTAGGCCCCGGGTTCTGATCGAGGAAGGTCATGCCGGTCACACTCCACAATGAAATCGAAATCGCTGTCCCGGCAAAAGCACTATTCAGTTACGTGACACAACCCTGGTTGTGGCACGAATGGCACCCCAGTTCGATTTCGGCCCAGGCAACAAACAGCGTCCTCGGAAAGGGCTATGAATTCGAGGAGCTCATCGAGGTGCAGCCACTTGCGCCACTACCGCCAAGGCTCAGGCGAGTCACGCGCTACAAGGTCATTGAGTTCGTGCCGTTTCATGGCTGGATGGCAGAAGGCAAAATGAAGGATGGCTGGATACGGATACGTTACGATTTGGAGGAAAAGGGCGGTGTCACGTTTTTTGCCCGAACACTGGATTTCAGTGTCAGTGGCCCGAATCGCTTTTTGATGCCGATGCTGAGGTCAAAAATGGAAACACTGTCGCTGGTTGCTTTGAACAACCTGAAACAAAAACTGGAGGCTAAACCCGATGAATCTTAAAGCGGCTCTTTTGGGCGGTGGCTCCTGGGGTACGACGGTGGCTTCGCTGATTGCCCGTAATGCACCCGTAAAACTCTGGGCCAGGGATGAATCCACGGTCAATGAAATCAACGAGCATCACACCAACAGCAAATACCTGCCCGGGGCCCGGTTGAATTCAAAACTGACGGCCACCGGTTCCATCAAGAAAGCGGTGTCCAAGTGCGATGTGCTGGTGATGGGTGTTCCATCGCAGCATTTCCGGTCAGTGCTGGAACAGGCCAAAGATCACATCAGGCCCTGGGTGCCGGTCATCAGCCTGACCAAGGGTCTGGAACTGAGCACACGCAAGCGCATGACCGAAGTCATCAATGAAGTCCTTCCGGGGCACCCCGTGGGGGTGCTGACCGGTCCCAACCTGGCCCGGGAAATCATCATCGGGCAGGCCGCTGCCGGGGTTATTGCCATGGAGGATGAAATCATCGTCAGCGAATTACAGCAACTGTTCCACAGCGGGCTGTTTCGCGTGTACACCAACACGGACCTGACGGGCTGTGAACTGGGTGGCGTGCTGAAGAATGTCATTGCCCTGGCGGTTGGCATGGGTGATGGCATGGGTGCGGGCGATAATACGCGTTCGGCCTTGATCACCCGGGGCCTGGCCGAGATTACGCGGCTCGGTGTTGCCATGGGTGGCCGGCCGGAGACGTTTTCCGGTCTGGCCGGTGTAGGCGATCTGATCGCCACCTGCACCAGCGCGCAGAGCCGTAACCACCATGTCGGCTTTGAACTGGGAAAAGGGCGGTCACTGGAAGAAATCATAGAAGAGATGGTCATGGTTGCCGAAGGTGTGAAAAGCGCGCCTACCGTTATGGCCCTGGGCGAACAGTACGGAATCGAAATGCCGATTACACGCGATGTCATGACGGTTCTGCAGGGTGAAAAATCACCCAGGCAGGCATTTCGTGGCTTGTTAAAATCTTCAGTGGGTGCTGAATCTGAGCCGGGTTAAAACCATGAAAGTACATAAGGACGTCATCGAGGAAATTGAAAAATCGCCGAAAGGGTCGCAGATCGGGGCGATTTTCGATTTTGACGGAACCCTGATTGCCGGTTTCTCTGCCACGGTTTTTCTGAAGGAGCAGCTTCGCCGTGGGGATATTTCACCCTATCAGTTCGTTGAGCTGGTTTCGGCCCTGACCCAGTTTTCGCTTGGCACGATGGGTTTCTCAGGGCTTATGACTTCTGCGGCGCAGTTCATGCGCGGTGTGAAGGAATCGGATTACATCGAGTTTGGGCAGGAGCTTTACGAACAGCAGATTGCGCGCAAAATCTATCCCGAATCGAGAGCGATGGTCCAGGCACACATGGCGCGCGGGCATACAGTAGCCGTCATTTCATCGGCCACGCCCTACCAGGTAGAGCCGATGGCCCGCGACCTGGGCATCGAGCACATTATCTGCAGTCGTTACGAGGTGGAGAACGGCGAGTTTACGGGCGGTATAGAGCGACCGCTTTGTTTTGGCGAAGGTAAGGTGCTGGCGGCTGAGAATCTTTCCAGTGAGTTCGGCGTCGACCTGGACCAGAGTTACTTTTACAGCGACAGCGATGATGACATTGAACTGTTGCACCGTGTCGGTAAACCCCGTCCGCTCAACCCCAACAACCGCCTGGCTGCCATCGCCGAAGAGCAGGGATGGCCGGTGCGAAGGTTCAGAAGCAGGGGCCAGCCTCAGATTGGCGACTACCTCAGGTCTGTCGCCGCCACGGTTTCCCTGATTCCTTCCGCGATGGCCGGCTTGCCAATCTGGGCGCTGACCGGATCGAAGAATGAGGCGCGGAATTTTGCCACCTCGGTGTTCGCCGACGTCAGCAGCGCCCTGATCGGGCTGAACCTGGTGGTCCGGGGCGAATATTACCTGTGGGAGAGCCGGCCCGCCGTCTTTGTCTTCAATCATCAGAGCAAAGTCGATGTCGTGATCATGGCCAAGTTGTTGCGTAAGGATATTGCGGGCGTCGGCAAGAAAGAGATTAAGCATATGCCCTTTATTGGCAAAACGCTGGAGCTGGCCGGAACGATATTCATCGACCGTGAGAATTCACACAGTGCCATTGAAGCCATGAAACCGTTGGTGGACGCGATGCGTAACCAGGGCAAGTCCGTGGCGATCGCCCCGGAAGGAACCCGTTCGATTACCCCGAAACTGGCGCCTTTCAAGAAGGGTCCGTTTCACCTGGCTATGCAGGCGGGTGTGCCGGTGGTGCCGGTGGTCATTCACAATGCGGGCGACGTAGCGCCCAAAGGTGATTTCGTTTTCCGCCAGGCGACCGTGGAGGTCGATGTTTTGCCACCTGTCGATACCAGCCAATGGCGCCGGGAGACAGTGGAAGAACATGTAGCGGAAGTGCGCAACCTGTTCCTGCGTGCGCTGGGGCAGGATGAAGAAACCGGTGGCGTTCCGGAGATGGCTCAACCCTCTGCGACACCGAGGAAAATGACCAGGAAGAAGAAAGCCATCAGAAAGAAGGCGCCGCGGAAAAAGGCGGCAGCAAAGGCAGTGGCAGTAAAAACAGTGCGTAAAAAAGCACCCGCGAAAGCTCAAACCAAGAAGAAAGTCCTGAAGAAGAAAGCGCTCAGGAAGAAAGCACGCAGGAAAAAAACGGTCGCCAGGAAGACTGAGTGAGCGAGGCCGCAGTTTCACTTGAAGGCCGGCTCCTGCAGCACGACGGGCCGCTGTTGTTCATAGCCGATGCCGGCAACCAGCTCGAAGAAAAACTGATCAGGGATTGCCTCAGCGGCATGGATGCTGGCGAAGACGCCTCGTCACCGAACGATATCATTTGGCTGTCTATTTCCAGCGACGAGCAGCTGCCGGATATGAAACGGTTGACCGCCCGGCTGAAAGCGCCGGGTAACACGCTCCTGGTGCCGGTACGCGTAGCCTGGCTGATGCCGGAAAGTGATGGGTCTTCCAAAAAACCCCTGCCTTTGCGTCACCTGATGTTTGGTGACCCGCGTCATCCGGGGTCCGTGAGAGGCCGCTGGATCCTGTTCCGCGATCCAACCCGGGCCCGCTGCATCAGTGGCGAGCCGGCGACGCTGTCAGCCTTGAAGTCCCGTTTCGAACACCAGGTGGATGCGAAAGCAGCCCAGTCACAGGACGCCTTTGCGGCTTTTGTCATGCGCCAGGCCGGGTTGTCGCTGGAAGTGGCCGAATGGGCGCTGATCGGCCGGCGCTATAAGGCGCCCCGATTCGTTGCCGCCAGTTTACGCAGCAGCCCGAGGTTTCGCTCGGCGTTGTCGGAGCTGGCGTCCGAGACCGGCCAGGACACCGCGGAATTGCAGAAGGAGGCTGATCAGTACATGAAGGAACTGATCGCGGTTCCCGATTCGCTGTTTATCGATTTGAGAGCGAGATTCGATAACTGGGTCATGTCCCTGAGCTATGGCGGGGAGGTTGTTTTCCGGGATAAAGACCTGGAAAGGGTGGGCGGCATCGTGCAAAACCATCCGGCCATGCTGCTTTTCACGCACAAGACATACATGGACAGTATTGCGCTGACATCTACCCTGTTTGAAAATGATTTTCGCATGCTGCACATCTTTGCCGGAATCAACATGAATTTCGCCGGCCTGGGCCTGTTGATGAAGCGGTCCGGCGGCATCTTCATTCGCAGGAAGTTCCAGGATAACCGGCTGTACAAGCTGGTATTGCGACAATACATCGGTTACCTGATGGAAAAACGGTTTCCGATGACCTGGGCATTTGAAGGCACCAGGTCACGCACCGGCAAGCTGATGCCCCCCCGGCTCGGTTTGCTGAAATATGTACTGGAAGGTGCGCATTACACGGATGCGCGTGATATTCACGTGATCCCTGTTACGGTCAGTTATGACCTGATGCGGGATGTGGAAGACTATGCCAGTGAACAAACGGGCAAAGTCAAAAAGCCGGAATCACTGAAGTGGTTTATTGGCTATCTCTCCAGTCTGCGCCGGCCGATGGGGCGTATGTATCTCGATTTCGGGGAATCTGTCGTGCTTGACAAAGCACCCGATCCGGCAGACCAGATGGCCTTGCCGAAAATCGCGTTCGAAGTGGCTGTGCAGGCGAACAAGGTCACGCCGATTACGCTTCCGGCAGTGGGTTGCATGGTATTGCTGGGTGCGGCGCCGCGGGCGCTGACGATCGAGGAGTTCCAGACTGAAGCCCTGTCTATCGTGCGATGGGCGCATGCCAGGGGCGTCCGGCTCACCAGTGATTTCCGGCCGGAGCGCCTGTCACATGTCCAGGACCTGGCGGAAGCGATGGTGGGAATGGGGCTGCTGATTCGTTATGACGAAGGGCTCGATACGGTCTTTGGCATTGAGCCAGGTCAGCATCCAATGGCTGGTTACTACCGCAATACCATTATTCATCACTTCGTCAACAAGGCGATCATAGAGCTGGCCCTGCTGAAAGCAAGTGATGTTGGTGGAGAAGGGGCCACGGACGTGTTTTGGAATGAAACGCTCAGGCTGAGAAATTTTTTCAAGTTTGAGTTCTTTTATCCGTCGAAAAAGAAATTCAAACGCCAGTTGAAGGACGAGCTTGAGCGATCGGAGCCTGCCTGGCAGGAAAAGCTGGGAGCCGGTGGCGAAGACATCATGAAAATGCTGGCCCAGATGCAGCCGTTGCTGGCGCATGCGACCCTGTTGTCTTTCGTCGAAGCTTACAGTGTGGTTTTCGACCTGCTGGTAAGGACGGGTAAGGATGGAATACCCGATGAAGAGGATTTCGTTGCGCAGTCGCTCAAAGCCGGAAAACAGGCCTATTTGCAGCGGCGCATCACCAGTGAGGCGTCGATCGGCAAAATCCTGTTCCAGAACGGGTATAAACTGGCAGAGAACTTCGAGTTGACCCGGACCGGAAGTGAAGACGTACTGAACAGGCGGATTCGCCTGTTGATGGATTTCAAGGAGTTGTCCAGAATGCTGGAACGAATCCGCTTGATGGCCTTATCGAGCCACGGTGAAAACTGATGCAACAACTTAGCGCGCAGGACGCCCAGTTTCTCTACATCGAAACGGGAAACAATCTGACACACGTGATGGGCGTCAATATTTACGATCCGTCAACGGCTCCCAACGGCAAGGTGCGGTTCACGGACATCATCGATCACGTGGAAGATCGGTTGGGCTCATCGCCGGTTTTCAGGCGTCGCCTGATGCGGCTCCCCTATGATTTCGATCACCCTTACTGGGTCGAGGATGAGTACTTTGACGCAGAGCACCACATGTTTCATGGCCGTCTGCCGGAACCTGGGGACTGGCGCCAGTTCTGTATCCACCTGGCGCGCCATTTCAGCCGGCCGATGGATATGAACCGGCCTTTGTGGGATATGTATGTCATCGAGGGACTGGACCGGATCAAAGGTATTCCCAAAGGATCCTACGCCATTGCAACACGGGTGCATCACGCGGCCATCGACGGCACGTCGGCAATGCATTTTTTCAACGCGCTGTCAGATATTGATCCGGAAGGAACGCCCGCCATTGAATTACCCGAATGGCCGGAAGAACCGGGCAGTTCACCATCTACGGTCACGGTGCTCAATCGCGCCCTGGTAAGCAATATGCAGTCACCGGTGAAAATGGCCGGAACCCTGTTGCGGTTCTCGCCGGCCATTTTCAACACGCTGATGAAATCACTTTCTTCAGAGGGCGGAAAAAGCCGAAAAGTGCCATTGACCCGCTTTAACCAGCCGGTTTCCCCACACAAAATGTTCGATGCGACCGTATTCAGCCTGGCGGACATGAAGCAGATCAAGGACAGCATCGAGGGCTCGACCATCAACGACGTGGTGCTGGCGATTTGCAGCGGCGCCCTGCGGCTTTATCTCGAGCATCACGAAGAATTGCCGGATGAACCGCTGGTCGCGATCGCACCTGTCAATGCCAGGGGCAAGGGACAGGATGCCGAAACGCCCGGCAACAGGATCAGCGCCATGTCTGTCGCGTTGCCCACCAATGTCGCGGATCCGGTTGAGCGGTTGTTGATCATCCGGGATACGACGCGGCAAACCAAGGCCGCAAAGTCTGGAATTTCAGCCCGCCTGATGACAGACCTGACCCAGCACGTGCCTGCCGTTACCATGGCCGGAGTGGCCCGCCTGGTTGCCGGCGGCCGGTTTACCTCCAAGCTGTGCAACCTGTTTATCTCCAATGTGCCGGGGCCCCAGGCACCGTTGTACATGAATGGAGCCCGTTTGGTGCACACTTACGGCCTGGCGCCGCTGGCTGATGGAATGGGATTGTTCATCGCCACTCCCAGCTACAACGGGGAGATGAGCTTCAGCATTATTTCCGCACGGGAAATCATGCCCGACATCGAGTTTTTCAGGGAATGCCTGGAGCAGTCGTTCGATGAACTGCTCGAAGCGACTGTATGAGTGCTTATGCTGTCGGGCTGCTGATCAGCATTATCGTTTATCTTGCGGTCGGCAATTATGCCGGGCGCAAGGTGAAACACCTCGAAGACTATTTCGTAGCGGGCCGTAATGCACCCACCCTGTTGATCGTCGGCACGCTGGTCGCCAGCCTGATGAGCACGAATGCGTTCATGGGTGAAACCGGTTTGGGTTATTCAGGTTTCCCGGCGGTGATTATTATCCTCACGGCCATCAACTGCATTGGCTATACCGTGGGAGGGCTGTATTTTGGCCGCTTTTTGCGCCGCAGCCGGGCACTCACTGTCGCCGAGTATTTTGGCCAGCGCTTTAACAGCCGGAGGGTGCAGGTGGTTGCCGGCGTCACTATTCTACTTGGGTGTACCGCTTACCTGGTCATGGTCACACAAGGCGCCGCGACCATTATCAGCGAGGTCACGGGGCTGCCGTTTTACGGTACCCTGCTGATCGCCTGGGCCGGTTATACACTGTTTACGCTCTATTCCGGATCCAGCGGCGTGGTGCTTACCGATACCATGATGTTCCTGCTGTTCGCGGCCGTCGCTTTCCTGGGACTGGCGTACATTGTGGATGATGCGGGTGGCTGGTTTGCCAGTATCCGTGATCTGGCCACCTACGAGGCCAAGCCCGGCATTATTTCCTGGCATGGAGCAACCGGCCCTGACGCCAC
>Ga0316194_10000946_pt1 | contig 19756 bp, 8 predicted proteins | sample CroRivsedime1_MG_FD_204936 | JGI IMG/M metagenome (GOLD analysis project Ga0316194, IMG submission 204936) | Coastal sediment microbial communities from Maine, United States - Cross River sediment 1 | ecosystem: Environmental > Aquatic > Marine > Coastal > Sediment | place: USA: Maine...
AGCTCGGGAATACTGCCGGCCGGGATCGTCACCCGCTGGTCGTTCGTGCCGTCGTATTCCAGGCGATACGGATCGCTCGGGACGCCCGTGCCCTGCCAGCCGCTGTTGGCATCGCCGGCGAAGTTGGCCAGCGTGCCGTCGTGCGCCAGGCCGGGGGGCGCGGTGAGGTCGATCCAGGGCGACGTGCTGCCCGGGATCGTGTAAGGAACAGTGCCGTCCGCCTGGTCCGCACGATATTCCACGATCTTGGCCGGCGGACCCGTCGGACAGGTGCAATCGGGCTGACAAAGGCCCGTACAGGCCGCATCGTCCGTGCCGTCGCACTCTTCCGCGCCCTCCGCGACGTTGTTGCCGCAGACGGTCGGCGGAACGGTGTAGAGCGCCACGTCGGCGGAGTACTCGGTCTGGACCGCCGCGGCGTCGAGTGCGCTGTCGAAGATGCAGAGCTGGGCGATCGCCCCGGACATCTCCCGGGTGTAGGTGCCCACGCCGCTCGAGACGCCCGCTCCGATTCCGATCTCGCTGATCTGATCACCGAGACAGGTCGAGAGCAGGTTCGTGTAGACGTTCACGCCGTCGAGATAAACGCGGACCTCCGAGGCGCTGCCACCGCCCAGATCCACCTTCGATACCACCAGGTGGTACCAGGTGTCGCCGGTCAGGGCCACGCCGGTGTTGATCCACCCGGCGCAGTCCCAGAAGTAGAGCCCGCCGTTGAGGTAGCTCACGCTCGTCGCCTCGTACGGCTGGGCGTACTGCTCGACCCACTCGACGATCATCTCCCGGTCGCCGTTGGCCGGAGGCGTTCCGGCGCTGGCGCTGGTCTTGAACCACACCGAGACCGAGTGGTCCCCCGTGGGGTTCAGCTCGGCGATGCTGCCGGCCGGGATCGTCACACGCTGGTCGTTCGTGCCGTCGTACTCCAGACGATAGGGGTCGCTCGGGACGCCCGTGCCCTGCCAGCCGCTGCTGGCATCGCCGGCGAAGTTGAACAGCGAGCCGTCGTGCGCAGACGCGGTGAGGTCGACCCACGGAGAACCTGCGCCCGGGATCGCGTAAGGAACGGTGCCGTCGGCCTGGTCCGCGCGATACTGCACGATGGCACCGGCGCAGCTCGTCGGACCCGTTCCAAGACACGTGCAGTCGGGCTGACACAGGCCCGGACAGGCCGCGTCATCGGCGCCGTCGCACTGCTCCGTCCCCTCGGCGAGGTCGTCGCCGCAGAGCTGCAAGCAGATGTCGTAGTTCTCGTCGGCTCCGATGTCCGCGTTGCCGTCGGGTCGGACTTCACGGTCGTAGTCTTCGCACTGCGACCCAGGGCAACCCAGGCCGGTGTTGTTGCCGGCCTCCTTGGCCACCGAGCACCGCGTCAGGTGGTAGTCACCATTGGGCTGCAACGGCCCGAAACGGACGTCGATGAAGTTGCCGCCCTCGTCAAAGGCCGGCTGGGCCGTGATGCTCGTGCCGACCTCGGGGACGGCAATGGTTTCCCCGCGGCCGCCGTTGACGTATTCGCTGACGAACAGGTCGGCGCCGAACGCCGTGTAGCTGTTGTTGTTTTCGTACGGAAGGGCCGTCACGCAGTCGTCGAGATTGCGTCCACCCGCGGGGTGCTCGGTCAGCAGCGAGAACTGCGGATCGAGACACGGATCGGGATCGCCGACCGGGGGCTCGACCCCCAGGACCCCGAGATCCCAGTACAGCTCGTCTGCGGCGCTCGAGATCTGCGGCCAGACGCCGAAGAATTCGGCCGTCGGACACTCGGCGGGCGAGTCCGGCGCACCGCAGACGATGAACTGGAACGTGCGGTTGCGCCGCACGATGTTGTTGAGCAGCAGGGGGTTCGAGTACTCGGAGAGCTGGAGGCTCCCCGGATCGGGCGTCAGCACCTGCAGCAGCTCGTCGCTGTGCTTGCGCGAGACGATGCCCGCCGGCTGCCGGGTCGATTCGTTCGGACTGCCGGGGGCGAACGCCTCACCGGCGGTCGCCGTGCTGTCGTTGTTGGCGACGGTGTTGTTGATGATGTCGATCTTGGGCACGTCCTGCAGCGAGACGGCCCCGGCCAGGCCGGAGACGTTGTCGACGATGATGTTGTTGCTCAGCAGGACGGAGTTCCAATCGTCGGGGTCGCCGCTGTTGAACACTTCCTGCCCGTGGGTCCGGGTCAGGCGAACGCCGCCCCCGTCGCCGGCGCCGGCCAGGTTGCCCTGGACCAGGTTGGCGTCGATGGTGACGCGGCCGGAGCCGGGGCTCAGCGAGTCGATGGTGAACGGTGGCGGAGCCACGCAGGTGTTTGCACCGGCGCAGTCGGCATCGGTGGTGCAGATGGTTTCCGGGAACAGCGTGCAGCGCCCGCCCGTTCCGCAGAGGTCCACGCCGGGACAGTCGGTATCGGCGGCGCAGGCGATCTCGGCGTTGAAGGCGCAGGTTGCCGTGGTGACGTTGAGCGCCACCGCGCCGCCGACGAAGATGCCGCCGCCGGAGACCGACTGGCCCTGGTTGAACGACTGGTTGAACAGGATCTTGTTGTGGCCGATCAGGCCGTTCTGGCTGAAGCCGTAGTGGCCAATGCCGGCGCCCTCGCCCTGGGTGAAGTTGCCGCAGACGTAGTTGTCGGTCACCTGGTAGCGGTCGGTTCCGTGGTTGATGCTGATGCCGCCGCCGAAACCGCCGGTGCCGCCGTTCTCGATCACCTGGTTGCGGTAGATGCGTACGTTGTCGTTTTCGGCGTCGTTGTAAGCCAGGAAGTTCACTCCCTGTGCCAGCCTCTCCTCGACCAGGAACGGATGGCCGACGCGGATCCCGCCGCCGTAGAGGCCGGCGTTGCCGAAGACCCGGTTGTTGCTGATGCGCAGCTCCCGGGCGAAGGCGTTGACGAAGATGGCGCCGCCCTGGTCGGCGCCGGTAACGCCGAGGCCGTCGATGCGCGCGTTGGGCTCACCGTCGACCAGGCCGAAGCCCGGCAGGTTGCCCGCGTTGGGGTTGCGGTCCTTGGCCAGCACGATGATGCCCGGGCCTTCCTCGGTGAACAGGAAGGCCGGCTCGGGCAACCCGAAGCCCAGCTCCTGGGACGGCAGCACGTCGATCGCCGGGTTGGCTCCGGTAGCCAGCTGTTCGACCTTGTTGCGCCAGGAGACGATTTTCTCCGACGGCGCCTTGACGGCGTTGATGGTGGTCGAGGCCGCGCCCCAGCCCTGGAGCTTGAGCGGCTTCCACATGATCACCAGCTCTTCGTAGGTCCCCGGGGAGACCAGGATCAGGTCGCCGGGCTCCGCCATGTCGATCGCGGTGTTGATCGAACCGCCGGGACCGACGGTCAGCACGTGGTCCTGCGCGACCGATGACGGGTGATCGGCCGGGTCGCCGTCGTCCTCGAACCAGACGGTGACGCCCATCTCGCTGGCGACGCCGTCGGCCCGCTCGACGATCAGCGTGCCCGAGGGGGTGCCCAGCGGAATGCAATTCAGGTTCGCATTGTTCTGGGGACAATTGCTCCGCGTTTTGACCACGCCGTTCGACCAGCTCTGAATCGTAAGCGATGATCCGGGCGCGGGTGGGGTCCGCGAGCCGTCCTCGTGGAGGATGTAGACCTTGCCCGGCGTGTCCCCGAATCCGTAGTCGCGCAGGATCGTCTGCTGCTCGAAGGTCACACCGTCCCAGTCCGGATTCGGGACCGGAAGCATACCGGCGGAGACGATTTCGAAGCCGTTATAGCCGGAGCCGTTGCCCGTCTTGCGGGACCACGGGCCGCCGCCGACCCCGTTGCCGACACCGGAAACCGTCCAGATCACCGGGGTGCCCTCGGGGTACTCGCAATCGAGCCCGTCCTGTCCGGGACCGGCGAAGGCCGCGATCGGAACGACCGGCGTGTCGAGGTAAGTCGTCGACCCGGGCATGTACTGGAACTGGTAGCAGAACTGGCTGTAGTTGCGCTTGAAGAACGGATCGGTGATCGTCTCGCGCGGGTCGAAGGCGGGGTTGGGGTCGAGACACGGGTCCCCTTCGCCCGGAGGCGGATCGTCGAAGCACGACACCGGGTCAAAGACCGCGTTGGAGATCGGCCCCGGCGAGTTCATGCACGCCGTCAGCATGTTCGGCCCCATGCCCGAAGGCATCGGCAGGTTCGCCGTGAAGGTCGAGGGGACGAGCATGTTGTACGCGCCCCAGCGGTCGGAGTAGGTCCGGCCGATTTCCGTGCCGGTCCAGTCGCGGATCGACACCGGCATGAACGGCGGCGAGTACTTCTCGCCGAAGGCCGGCGCGTTGGGATCGAACTCGTTGGCCGTGTCGTCGAGGATGAAGCCGGTCACGTTGGCCGCGATCGGTACCTCGGTGAACATGAAGAAGTCCGCCGCGGTGTTGGTCCCGCTCTTGACGACGACCTGCTTGCGGTCGCATAGCGGGCGCTCCAGGGTCGCAAAGCCGGCATCGACCTCCTGGTCCGGGAACATCGTGAGGAATTCCGGAACGGTATGCAGGTCGCCGACGCAAGGCGGCGGCAGCTGCAGCTCGCTGATCGTGTACTCGTCGCCGAAGTCGACGTTGCGATCCTCTTCCTTGATCGTCCCGTAGATCGCGTGCGCCCCGCTGCCGACGATGTAGGTGCCCGAGGGTAGCCCGTCGGTCTCGACGTCGGTGGCGGCCATGCCGCCCTCGAAGTACGAGTCGAAGGCGTAGCCACCGTCGAACACGGCCGGTCGGGCCTGGTTGAAGTTGCGCAGGCCGTCGAAGCAGTCGGTGGGAATGTTTTCCGTCCCTGGATCGACGACGAACACGTCGCCCTGGCAGCCGGTGGGAAGGCTGTCATCCCAGCTGTCGGTGGTCACGATCTGGATCGCGTCGCCGTAGTCGAATACCCCGTTGCCGTCGGTGATGCCGTCGGCGCCGACGAAGGTCCCGTCGTCGAGATCCTCGGGGCCGGGGGTGCCGGTCCAGCCGGGCTCTCCGGAGTAGGCCGGGGCCCAGTCGAACGGGTAGTTGTCCACGTCTGCGGTCGTCGGGCCGTCCGGCGGGTCGCTCAGGTCGTCGATCACGCCGTCGCGGTTGCGGTCCTGGTACAGCGCCAGCTGGATGCGCGGGATCCCCGGCTCCCAGGGCTCGGCCGCGGCGTAGGCCGGGTCGTCCTCGGCGCGGGTGATGGCGTAGTAGACGATGCCCGAGATGCCGCCGTTCTCGCCGCGGTCGTAGGCCTTCTTGCCCCACTCGAACAGGCTCGTCTGGCCCAGGAACTGCTGGTAGCCGTAGGTCAGCACGACGCCCGGCTCGGTGCGCGATAGATTGTTGTTCGTGTTGGGGTTGATGATCGGCTGGCCGAGGACGCAAGGCGTCTCGACGTCGTCGTCGGTATATAGCACGCCGTCGACGCCGGGGTCGATCGTCTGCGCCGTTCCGGCGGCGACGTCCGCGGCCGTGCAGTATTGCGGCATCGGGTTGAGCTGGCCGCGGGACGGCATGTTCCAGCCGTCGTCCGGCGGAACCTCGCCGCCGGCGTCGACGACGTAGGTCATGCCGGTGGCCTTGAAGCGCGCGAAGTCGACCTCGGTCACGAACCAGTTGAAGAACGGGAAGATCTCGTCGAACGGAACGAACCCGTCCAGGTCGGTGGGGAAGCTCTGGTACACCGTTCCGTCACGGAAGCGCAGGTTGATCGCCTGCTCCGCCATCGGCGGCTCGCCGGGATCGCGGAAGCCGTTCTCGTTGAGGTCGTTGAAGACCATGTTCTCGTGCCGGGCGAACCAGGCGAACACCGGCACGTTGCCGTCGCCCCCGAGCACGATCGTCGCGTTGCCGTCGGCCTCGGCCGTCGAGACCGTGAAGCCGTACCGTCCGAAGATCAGGCCCAGGTTGGCGTCGAAGATCGCCAGCTCGTAGCTGCCGGCGGGCACGTCGGGAATCGAGAACGTGCTGTCTTCGTTGCACGGTCCGGCATAGATGCCCTGGCCGTCGCCGACCGCCAGGTCGTTCAGCGCGACCCAGCAACCGGGGAACGGAGCGCCGGAGAAGAACGTGAACGCTGGAGGGCGGGACTGGTGCAGGTTGGTCACGGTGCCCGTGACCGTCGCGCCGCCGGTGAACACGCTGTCGTTCTTGCAGTCCTGGGTGAAGCCGATGAATACGTGCGGGCCGGGTGGGCCGAACTCGACGAAGAAAGGCGGTTCGTTGGCCTTGACCCAGGCGTCGATGGTTCTGGTTCCCTCGAGGGTCGAGGTTTGCTGCCACTCACCCGATCCGGACCAGCCGGCGGGACACTCCCCCCCCGTGGGCGGGATGACCTGGATGCCGTACTTTGCCGGCGCCAGGTTTTTGATCGTCACGTAGCCGTTTGCGTCGGTGACGATCGGCCCGCTCGGAGGAACCGGGCAGCTGGGGTCGCCGCACGGGTAGGACGTGCCGAGTGTGTTGCCGAAGGCGTCAACCAGCATGACGCCACCCGAGGCGCCGTACTTGCCGCCGGCCTCGCCGAGCTGGATCTTGAAGCCGGCGAGTCCGGCCTCCTGCGGCATGTCGGGAATGTTGTTGATCGGGTTCTTGTCGTCGAAGACGAAGATCCGGATCTGAGCGGTCGGCAGCGGCTCGGCCTGGACGACGACCTGCACCGAGGTCTGGTCGATGGCGACCATGGCGCCGCCGAGCGCGAATCCCGAATCCGGCAGGATCGAGACGTGGTAGCGCTTGCCGCCAGGCACGACAGGCGTCGCCGAGTCGGACGAATGGCCCTGCGCCACGGGTGGCGCGTAGCTGGAGTGGAAGTTGACCGACAGGCAATCCTCAACGTTGCCGTTCAGGCAGCTTACTCCCGGTTGGATGTTCCGGGTGGTGTCCTCCTGGACGAGCCAGCGGTAACCGACGGCGACCGGCACGAAGCCGTTGTCGAACGTGCCGTTACCGTTGGCATCGGTGTCCTCGGGACCGGGGAAGTTCCCCTGCGGTGTTCTGTCGATGTCCGTCGACACCACGCTGATATTGAAGTCGGCCTTGGCCGGCGGTGAGACCAGCGCTCCGGCGATCAGCACCGCGGCCACGACGATGAAAGCTGCGAAGCGCGTTGCACCGGGCCGGTCGTAGTGAGATCCAGGTCGGTTACGAATCACGGATTCCTCCGGACGGCTCACACGCCTCTGACGCGGCCATTCGATGCCGTGGGCACGGCCCAGCACGCACTTTTGTGTCTGTGAAAACTGCATTGGACCCCCCTAAGTCAATGCCCGATCTTGGCTGCTGAGACTATCCAGCGATTGTCTCAATTCCACAACCCGGTGCTTTTCCTGAATCGGCCATCGGGGTTTAGGAGGATGACCTCCGGGGGAATCCACCATGGCGATGACGACCGGCCGTCGTGGTCGGGTCCGAATCGTCGTGCACTGAGATCGCCCGAGGGAGCCTGAATCCTTGTTGGGAAGGATGATTCTGGTGTGGTTGGACCAGAAGAGAGCTGTGCGGGTCGGCGATCGCGGGATGATCTCCGAGGCGCGGATCCGAGAGTACCTGGCGCTGGGAACTTCGGCCTAGTGTTCGTCGCGGTGGAGAACCCAGTGCATCGCGGCTCGCGTCAGCTGGATGAGGTCGACCAGCGCGAGCTTGCGCTTGATCCGCTCGTAGTGGGTCTCGACCGTCTTGGGGCTGATCTCCAGCTCGCCGGCGATCCGCCGCGTGGTCAGGCCGCGGCCGATCAACAGGAACACCTGCTGCTCCCTCGCGCTCAGGAGGTCTGGAGGGTTGCCGATCCGGCGGCGGGCCGAAGACGGTTGCCCTCGGAGTCGGCCGGCCAGTTTTTCACCGAAGTAGGTCTTGCCATCGAGCAGCGCGCGAATCGCGACCAGGACCTTCTCGGCAGCCTCGCGCTTGGTCAGATAGCCGCTGGCCCCCGACTGGACCGCCTGGTGCACGATATGTGCCTCGTCGTGCATCGTGACGACCAGGACCGGCAACCCGGCGAAGCGCTCGCGCAGGACACGGATGAGTTGGGTGCCGTCGTGCTGCCCCAAGGAGAGGTCGACGATCACGAGGTCCGGGAGCAACACGGCGATCCGGCTCTCGGCAGCTTCGGGGGTGCAGGCTTCGCCACAGACGGCGAGGTCGGGCGCGTGGTTGATCATGGCGGTCAGACCTTGACGCACGATCGGATGGTCGTCGACGATGAAGACGCGCGCGATTCGATCCACCGCTCCCCCCGGACTGTGGTTGGGGCGTGCTAGTCGATCACAGTATGGTGCCGTTCTCGGAGGAGGGAGTAGAGGGGGAATTGCTGATTCTCGTATCGGGAAACCCGAGGCGGGAGAGTGTCCCTATCTGCATTTGCGCACGAGCATCGCTCGGCCGGCGCCCGAGCGGCCGATGCGGTCCACCGGGCGGGGTCTAGTCGCGACCCTGATCGAGGGCCCAGCGAATCGCGTACTTCATCAGCTGGCGGGAATCGCCGAGACCCAGCTTGTCCTTGATGTTCCCGCGGTAGGTCTCGATCGTCTTGACACTGAGGTTCAAGTCTGTGGCGATCTCCTGAGTACCCTGGCCTTTGCCGATCTTGAGGAAGACCTGCAGCTCGCGATCGCTCAGCCGCGCGGTCACCGGGTCGTCCTCGTCGGTATTGCCGGTGATCAACCGCTCCAGGAGCTGCGGCGAGAGGCGCTGGCTGACGTACAACTTGCCGCCCAGAACCTGGCGCACGGCGTCGAGGATCTTGCCGCTGGCCTCCTGCTTGGTCAGGTAACCCTGGGCGCCGGCACGCAACGCCCGCTCGGCGTGGAACGACTCGTCGTGCATCGTCAGGACGACGATTCGGGCGTCGCTCCCTCGAGCACGGATCTCCTTGATCAGGTCGATCCCGTCACGGTGCTCCAAGGAGATGTCCACGATCACCAGGTCGGGCCGCTCGGCCTCGAGGGCCTCGAGGGCGGCGCCGAGCGATTCCGCCTCGGCGCAAACCGAAAGGTCTTCCTCCTGGCCTAACAGCTGCGCGAGACCACTCCGGACCACAGGGTGATCGTCGACAATCATGATCCTCGTGACTTGATTCACGCCCTTGACCTCCTAGGCGACCGCCGTGCTCGGGTCGAACCGACACGACACCTCGCTGCCACTGCCCCGTCGTCCGCGAAGATGCAGGGTAGCCCCGATGACGGAGGCACGGTAGCGCATCAGGCGCAGACCCATGCCGTACTCGAACCGCGTCGGTAGACCGCTGCCGTCGTCCTTGATCGTCAGGCGCCCCATCCGTTCCTCCTGGGCCAGTGTAATCTCGATGGTCGAGGGGCTGCCGTGCTTGAGCGCATTGTTGACTGCCTCCTGGGCGATCCGGTACAGGTAGAGCGCCGTGAGCCGGTTTGAAGGCTCGTCGGGCTGGCCGGCCGTCGAGAAGCTGCACGTCACCGGGGCCACCGCCTCGACCCCCGAGGCCAGGTCCTCCAGGGCGCCGCACAGACCGGCGTCTTCGAGAACCACCGGGAACAGCCCGCGGGACACCCGGCGTGTCTGCCCGATGGCGTGGTTGACGAGCCCTCCGATCACACGGGCGTCGTCCGCCTCGGCAGCCCGCCTGGCCTGAAGTCTCGTCTCCAGGCTCTTGGTCAGCAGGGCGATGCCGGTGAGCGCCTGACCGACACCGTCGTGCAGTTCCTGGCCCGTCCGCTTGCGTTCGATCTCGCTGACCTCCAGAATCTCCTGCTCCAGCCGCGCTCGCTCCGTTCGCACCTTGGTCAATCGCTTGCCCATGAGGTTGAACGAACGGGCAAGATCCTCCAGCTCGTCGCCTCCTTCCTCGCGGAGACGGTAGGCAAGGTCGCCGCTGGCGATCCGGGTGGTGCCGACGCTGAGAGCGCCGATCCGCGCGGTCAGGTTGCGAGCGATCACGAACGACGCGCCGGCTGCCAGCCCCAACCCGAGCACGGCGGAGTTGAGCACCGCGCCGACCAGGTCCGAGACCGCCCGGCCGGCCACCTCGCTCTTCAAGACCGCGACGATCCGCAGGCGCGACTCCGGGTCTGCGGAGCCGATCGACCTCTCGTAGCGGGCGGCCAGGTAGGTCCCGGCGGCCCCGAGCTCACGAACCTCGACTCCCTCGCCCCCCGCGTGGGCCAATACCCTCACGCCCGGGACCTGCTCGACGAGATCGGGCTCGCCGACGAGCAGCCGGCCGGACCCATCGAAGAGGGTGAGGAAGCCCGACGCGTCCTGGGGTCGCTCGCCCAGCTTGGCGGTGCTGACGATCGCGACGATCCCGTGCCAGGCCACGTCGGCGACCAGCCAGCCGATGGGCTCGGACCGGAAGCGCGAACGGATCGGGTGGGCCACGACAATGGTGGGCTCGATGGATTCGTCGCCCTCGGGATAAGGCCCGAGCCAGAAGTCGCCCGCGCGGTCCGTGACGACTCGCAGGGCGCTCAGCTTGCGCTGCGTGCCGACCCGTAAGACGTCGGTGGACGCGAGGACAACGCCGTCGATGTTCAGCACCTCGAGCTTCGCGAAGCGCTCTGGATCCTCGCGCTGCCATTGGATCAGCAGGGTCTCGATGTTCAGCGTACGGTCATCGGTCAGCACGGCGTCCATCACGCCCAGGCTCGACCACAGCCGGATCTCCTGCCCGCAGTCCGTCAAGTAGCGTTGCACCTCGACCAGGGCGGTCTGCGCGTGGAGGGCGAGGCCGTCCTCGACCAGCCGGTCCAGCGGACCGTGGATGGCCCGGATTGTGAGTGCGGCGTTGCCCGCGAAGGCGAGCGTGAAGACTAGCAGGAACGCGAAGGCGAGCTTGGGGAACAGGCCGAGACGACGCATCGGGCGTCTACCTGCGCAACGCGTAGCCGTCGGAGCCTGGCAGCTTGCCGTCGATCGAGAGCATCTTGACCGGGGCGTCCCGCAACTCGCTCACCGGCACCACGGCGATCACGCCGTTGCCCCGCCCTACGTAGACCGAGGTTGATCTGGCGGCAACGACCTTGGGCGGTAGGTCGATCTCCCTCTGATAGACCTTGCTCAGGATCAACTGTCGCAACCCGGCGGCGTCGGTGCGATAAAACCAGGAGAGCAAGAACGAGCCGGACTCCAGGTCCGTCTCGGAAAGCAGCAGCTCGATTCGTTGCCCCGGGGACCAGAAGCGCCGTTCCATGTAGAGTATCTGGCGCAACTCGTCGGTCGTCAGGTCGGCCGTCGCCACGTCGGGACTGACGATGACCGCGTAATCCTCGGCCCAAGCGAAGTGAGCGGACACGGCCAGAAGCGCCAGAACAAGCAGGGGCCGCGGCGGCCCGAACCTGCACGATCCGCTAGCCCGAAACAACCAACTGCTCGGCCACGGCATGAGTCTCCCCGTCCGAACGATCCTCACGGTCCCGGGACCGCGAGACAGTGCGACTTTTCTCGACGTTACGGCCGCCTCATCGCGCGATTGGCAATGCAGGCGCCACCCTCAGCCGTCAAAATCACTTAATACCCGAGAACATACCTTCTAATTTCTGAACTACCAACACTTTTTGTGCCTCATTGTCGGAGCAGTGCAGATTCGTTCTTCGGGCCGCTATCGGACACTTCCCCGATGGAAGAATCAGGGTTCCGCTCCGTTGCGTTGCCCGGGAGATCGGTGGATATTGATGGGGTTTCGGCACCTAAAAATTTAAATTCTCTCATGATTCGCCCCCGGGCGCCTTGTGAGTCGACCCGCTGGGGAGCGGTCGGGGGCAGGTATGAGTTCTCGGCTATTGACGCTCGCGGCGCTCGTGATGGCCCTCGCCGCCGCGCGCGGTGCCGACGCGAGTTGCGTCACGGCGCGCACCTTCGGGACGCTGAACCCGGCCCTCGAGGCGTACAGCTACGTCTACACTCCGGGCGTCTGTGACCAGGGGGAACCCTGCCCCGGCGCCAGCTCGGTCACGACCGGCTTCCTCGGCGCGTTTTGGGCCATCGGGCATGGCGACCCGATCGTCGGCTCGGGCATCGACAACGGGGCGTTCCCCGCCGTCGCGGGCCAGCCGGGCGCACTGACGGATGGCTGGGTCAAGCTGAACGACCCGGCGCCGGCCTTTGTCGAGGGCGCGTGGAACGCCGATCCCGGGATCGATGGCTGCATCGACGACGTTGTCGGCCAGCGCTGCATGGCGCTGCTGGGTACCGACCAGGACGGTGCCGGCGGAGCGTTCTTCGTCCTTCTGACCGCGGAGGCGGACGGCCTCGAGAACTACCACCTGGAGCGATTCGGCGGCGCCCCGATCCAACTGGCGTCGATCCCGGTTCCGACCGTCGTGAGCGCGGTCCCTTCGGGCCCCGGCACGGTGGAGATCAGTGTCGCGGGGCCCGCTGTCGGTGACGTGTCGGAAGGACTGCTCCTCGACCCCGCGTGCCCGACCGAGGTCGTTACCGGATACCGGGTTTACGCGCGGTCGGTCGACGCCGGAACGGCCTCGCCGACAAACCGCGACCGCGGCGGCTGGACCGCGCTCTCGCCGGTCCCGGTGCCCCTGGGTCAATCGACGCTGCTGCCCGCCGACTGCCCGGTCGATCAGGAGCTCTACCTTGCCGCCGCGCTGGTCTTCGACAGCGGCTTCGAGACCTCGCACGTCTCGGCAGACTCCACCATTGTGAACTGCTGCTTGCCGGCCGACGACGGCGACGGCGACGGCTACTGCGGTGCGGCCGACTGCGACGACGCGAACCCGAACGTCCACCCCGGTGTCGCCGAGATCTGCAACACGGTCGACGACGACTGCAACGGACGGGTGGACGACGACGCGGCCGGAGAGGATTCGGACGGCGACACGGTGCACAACGTTTGCGACAACTGTCCCGCCGCCGCGAATCCCTCGCAGAGCGACGGTGACGGCGACTCGGTCGGGGACGCCTGCGACAACTGCGCGACCGTGGCCAACCCGGGCCAGGCCGATCAGGACGGCGACCAGCGGGGCGACGCGTGCGACGTCTGTCCCGCGACCTTCGACCCGGGCCAGGCCGATGGCGATCTCGACGGAATCGGCGACGCCTGTGACAACTGTCCGGCGAGCGCCAACGCGAACCAGGCCGATGGCGACTTCGACGGGGTGGGTGACGCCTGCGACAACTGCCCCGGCGACGGCAACACGAACCAGACCGACGGCGACGGCGACGGGGTAGGTGACGCCTGCGACAACTGCCCGGTCGACGCCAACGCGAACCAGTCGAACCTCGACGGCGACGGGTCGGGCGATGCCTGCGACCCCTGCCCGCTGGACCAGGCCGACGACGCCGACGGCGACGGATTGTGCGCCGACGTCGACAACTGCCCGAGCGTGGCCAATGCCGGGCAGCAGGACGCCGACCTCGACGAGATCGGCGACGTCTGCGACGACTGTCCGCTGGACCAGGCCAACGATGTCGATGCTGACGGCGTGTGCGGCGACGTGGACAACTGTCCGACCACCGCCAACGCCGGCCAGGCCGATCTCGATGGGGACGGCACGGGCAATGCCTGCGACGACTGCACGGACTCCGATGGAGACAGCTTCGGCAACCCGGGCTTCCCTGCCAACACCTGCACGCTCGACAACTGCCCGAACGTCGTCAACGCGGGCCAAGAGGACCTCGATGCGGATGGCCTGGGCGACGTCTGCGACAACTGTCCGATGGTCGGGAACGCCGCGCAATCCGACGCCGACGGAGACGGCGTGGGCGATGCCTGCGACAACTGCTCCGGTGGACCGGTCCTGCTCGCTGGCTCGGACTTCGAGACCGGCAGCACGGGCTGGGTCAGCGCCGCGCGGCCCGGAGGCGTCAACACGTGGCACCTCGACACACAATCGTGCCGCGGCGACGCGCTGGGCAGCACGATGGTAGTCTCCGACGGCAACGACGGCCCGACCTGCACGGCGAACAGCTCGATCGAGGCCAGTCTGCTGCTCAGTCCCTCGATCCAGCTCCCCTCCATCGGCCCACTGGGGCTGTCGTTCGGCGCGCTTTCTTTCGACGAAGCGGGCAACTGCATCACGTCGAGCGGCTTCGACATGCACGACGTCGGGATCAGTCTCGACGGTGGCCTGAGCTACGACCTGCTCAACGACTGCACCGCGTTGGCCGACGGCACGGGCGGCCTGATGACGCTCGAGTTCGACATCAGCGCCTACGCCGGCCAGACGGTGCGAATCGTCTTCGTCTACGAGACCGGCGACGATTTCGGCGGGCACACCTTCGCCGTCGACGATGTCGAGCTGCTCTCGCTGGTCGTCGATCCGGGGCAGTCTGACGGCGATGCCGACGGCGTCGGCGACACCTGTGACAACTGTCCCTTCGATGCCAATCCGGCGCAGCTCGACGGCGACCACGACGGCGCGGGCGACGTCTGCGACCTCTGTCCGGGGTTCGGCGACTGGGGCCGCGGCGACGCCGACGGCGACGGCGTCGGCGACGCCTGTGACACCTGTACCGACTCCGACGGCGACGGCTTCGGCGATCCCGGCCACCCGGCCAGTACCTGTTCGCCGGACAACTGTCCGGGAACGTCCAACGTCGATCAGGCCGACGGCGACGGTGATGGGGCCGGCGACGTCTGCGACAACTGCCCGACGCTGTTCGATCCGTCCCAGGCCGACTCCGACGGCGACGGCGTCGGCGATGTCTGCGACACGTGCACCGACTCCGACGGCGACGGCTTCGGCGATCCCGGCGTCGCCGCCAACCAGTGCGCTCCCGACAACTGCCCCGCCACGGCCAATCCGACCCAGGCCGATGCGGACAGCGACGGTCTTGGTGATCTCTGCGACAACTGCGCCGCGGCGGCCAACCCGACGCAGGACGACTTCGACGGCGATGGCCGGGGCGACGCGTGCGACAACTGCATCTATCTGGCAAACCCTGCGCAGCAGGATGGGGACACCGACGGGTACGGCGATCTCTGCGACAATTGCAGTGTCGATGCCAACCCCAACCAGGCCGACTTCGACGACGACGCGGCCGGTGACGTGTGTGACAACTGCCCCTTCGACGAGAACTTCGACCAGGTTGACGGCGATCTCGACCGCATCGGTGACGTCTGCGACAACTGCCCCGTGCTTCCCAACTCGAGTCAGGGCGACACGAACACCGACGGCGTGGGAGATCTCTGCGACCTCAACGACGGTCTGATCTACTTGCTGGCGCCGGACTCGGATCATCTCGAATGGCAGGCCGAGAACGGCTTCGCGACCTGGAACCTCTACACCGGCGACCTCGCCGAGCTGCTCGCGGGCGGTTCCTACACCCAGCTGCCGGGCTCGAATCCGCTGGCCACGCGGTTGTGTGGACTGGCGGCGACGCTGACCGTCGACGGGCTCTCACCCCTGCCGGGTGAGTTGGCCTTTTCGCTGGTCACCGGCACGACGGCCGGCGGGATCGAAAACGACCTCGGCAGCGACAGCTCTGGAACGCCGCGGCTGAACAACAATGCCTGCGTGCCTTGAACGAGCGAGGAGGGGTGGATGCAGGGCGGAGCGTACGACTGCGACCCGGCGACCCGGCCGGTCGGTGTGATGGGGTGGAAGCGATCTTGCCCGGCGACGTCGCGCAGGGGCCGGGAGCGCAGGAACGGAAGGGGGTCCAGATGAAACGCACAGGTGCTTTGGTCTTGCTGCTGCTGGTCGCCGGGGTCTGGCCCGCGGCAACTCCGGCGCGCGCCGACGAACCTTGCCACGGGGCAGGCGGCGAGCAGACCGGCGGCGATGTGCCCTTCACGACGAGCTACCAACGCTACGAGGTACCGCCGATCCGGCTGACCGATCAGGACGGACGGCAGGTCGATATCTCGCGGCTCGGCACGGACCGTCCCGTCGCGGTCAACTTCATCTTCACGACGTGCACGACGATCTGTCCGGTGATGTCGGCCTCGTTCCTGCGGCTCGAGGAGGCGCTCGGCGAGAAGATCGGCGACTTGCAGCTGGTCTCGGTCTCGATCGACCCCGAGTACGACACGCCGAGCGTGCTCAAGCGCTACGCCGAACAGTTCGGCGCCGGTCCACGCTGGAGCTTCCTGACCGGCGATGCCGCCGACGTGACCACGGCGCTGAAGTCCTTCGACGCGCTGGTCGGCAGCAAGATGAACCACAAGCCTTTTACGCTGTTCAAGTTCCCCGAAGACGGGCGCTGGGTTCGCGTGGACGGGCTCGTCGGGGGCCCGACGCTGGCCGAGGAGTACCTCCGCCTTGCGAGAAACTGAAGCCGCCAGGATCGTGCGAAGCTCTTCCGCCGCCGCCGGCGCCCTGGCTGCGCTGGCCGCGGCGGCGCTGCTGTGGCCGGCCAACGCCGCTGCCGCCGGTGCGCCCGACCTCGAAATCGGCAGGCGCCTCTACCGGGACGGCATCCGCGCCTCGGGGCGGCCGGTCAAGGTCATCGTCGCAGGCGACACCGAGTTCGAGGGCACACAGTTCAACTGCCAGACCTGTCACCGTCGCAGCGGCCTCGGATCGTTCGAGGGCGACGTGGTCGCGTCCATGGTCACGGCGGCGGCGTTGTACGAGGACAAGACCTCCGGCCCGCGCAAGCGTCGGGCCTACACCGACGAGACGCTGGCACGCGCCTTACGCGACGGCGTCGATTCCGATGGGCAGCCGTTCGATCCGATCATGCCGCGCTACGAGCTGACCGATGTCGAGGCCGAGGGACTGATCGCCTACCTGCGCACGCTCTCGGCGCAAGTCTCCCCCGGGGTTACTGAGGAGCAGTTGCACCTGGCCACGGTGATCACGGGGGACATCGACGCCGGACCGATGCTGGACGTGCTGCAGACTTTCTTCGACGAGAAGAACAACCAGCGCCGCAACCCGGAGGGGCGCAGGAAGGCAGGACCGTTCTATCGCGCCAACGTCGACCAGGCCTACCGGCGCTGGGAGCTCCACCCGTGGCGGCTGACCGGCGGAGCGGCGTCCTGGCGTGCCCAGCTCGAGGAGCATTACCGCCAGCAACCGGTCTTCGCCCTGATCAGCGGTCTGGGCGGCGACGAGTGGCGGCCGATCCACGAGTTCTGCGAAGCCCACGAGATCCCCTGTCTGCTGCCCAACATCGACCTGCCCCCGATCGAGACCGGTGACTATTACTCGCTCTACTTTTCGGAGGGATTAACGCTCGAGGCGCGGGCGATCGCCAGCCAACTGTCAAGCGGCTCCCACGACCGGCGCGTGCTTCAGGTGGTCCACCCCGACGCCCGTGGCGAGACGGCTGCAGCCGCGCTGCGCGGCGCGCTCGATACACGCGCGGGGAGATCCGTGGAGGAGATCCGGCTCGACAGGCAGTCGTTCGACGCCGCGGAACTGGAGCGTAGGATCGACGCCAGCGACGCCACCGTCGTCGTCCTGTGGCTGACGCTCGACGAGATCGAGGAGCTTGCGCCATGGATTGCCCTCGGCCGGGCGTCGGCCGCCGGGCCCCGGATCTACCTGTCCTCGACTCTGACCGGCGGCTCGCCATCGGCGATTCCCGAGCCCGTGCGCCAGGCGGCGCACATCGCCCATCCGTTCACGCTGGACGACGAGCTCCCAAGCAGGTTTGCCCGGGCCAAGGTCTGGCTCGAAAGCCGTGGGATCGAGATACGCGATCCGCGGATCCAGGCCCAGACCTATTTCGTCTGCATGCTGCTGGGAGAAGCGCTGATGCACGTCAAGTACGACTACTTCTTCCGCGACTACCTGATCGAGTCGATCGATCACATGACCGTCCTGTCCAAGTTTTCCATCGCCCACCCGTCGCCGAGCTTCGGACCCGGCCAACGATTCATCTCGAAGGGCTGCTACGTGCTCGCGCCGGCGGGCACCGCGGCGGACGGTGCGGAGGACGCGGTGACCTGGATCGTCCCCGGTCACACGGCGCCGGGGTCACCCGTCGGACGGAACAGGAGCGCGCCATGAGCCGGAAACTGGTGGTGATCGCAATGGTGTTGACGGTGCTGGCCGTGAGTGCGGCTGTCGCCGAGGACTCCAGCCCTACCGCCACCCCGCTCGACGTCGTCAACGTCGAGGGTTGCCCGATCCGCATCCTGGAGAAGAAGTCGCGGGTCGTGGATGCTCGCGCGCTGAACGCCCGCGGCGATCAGGGCGGGGCCGCCTCCGGAATGTACGCCCGCAAGAACTGGGGCGCGATCGAGCGTCAGATTGTTTTCGACCTGGCTTTCCGCAACGAATCCGGCCAGTCCGTTCTGGCCGCGGAGTTCGTGTGGGAAGCCTATGACGAGGAGGGTGTGCAGATCGATCGCCGGACGCAGACTTACACCGGCCATGCGGTCGGCGCGGGCCAGGTGCAATCGGCCCACGATCTCGGCCTGCCGATCGCGGACGGCGCCGGTCGTTACCGGCTGCGGGTCCGCGGTGCTCTGCTCGCCGACGGCTCGATGTGGACGGCCCCGGTCGACCCGCAGGAGTCGCACCGCTCAACAACCGATTGATCGCATGGCCGGGTCATGAAAGGTACGGAATGAACAAGGCCGTTGGTGGGAAACGTGCGGCTCCGATCGGCCTTGCGCTGGTGTCGGTTCTTTGTCTGATCCTGTCGGACCCGGCGAACGCAGTGCAGTTCGAGCCTCTCACGCCCCTGCAGACGGGCATCGGATCCACGGGAGTCCTGACGCTCGGGCCCGAAGATCCGGACCCTGGGAGCAACAAGGACGGCTGCATCTATGCGGTCAATGCCTTTGGTGGAACGGTCTCCCGCATCTGCTTCGATTCGAATAAGCAGGTCACCGGTGTGGCGCCGTACACCGCGAGCGTGGTCGTCGACATCAACGGGCCCGGCGGCGGCGTCAACGCTTTGCTGGGAATCGTGTTCGAGCCGGCCTCGGATCCCGGCGGGACGATGGTTCTGTACCTCGCATACTCGGACGATAACGGGGCCCCGTTCAACGGCAAGATCGGACGGGCCGTCAGTACCGACGGAGGGCTGACCTATTCGGTCGACGAGGACTTCATTACGGGTCTCCCGCGAATGAACGAGTCTCACCAGACCAACGGGCTTCGCTTCGGGCCCGTCGACGGTTGCCTGTACATCGCACAGGGGAACAACTCGAACGCCGGGTACGACTATGCCTTCGCCGAGTCGCGGCTGTCGGGCGCGATCCTGCTCGCCTGCTTCAACACGGCTCCTCTGACGGTCGACCCCGGCTTCGACCGCAACTGTGGCGCAGGGACCTCGCAAGAGGGATGCGACATCGAGGTCTACGCCTCCGGAATGCGCAACCCCTTCGATCTCGTCTGGCACTCCAACGGCAATCTCTACTCCAGCGACAACGACGCGAACAGTACCTTCCGGCAGGCGGATCCGCCGACCTGCAACGTCCCGGCGAACACCTTCGGCTGTCCCTGTCAGGCGAACCCCGGAGACCCCAGCGACGAGCTGAACCTCGTCGAACAGGGCAAGTACTACGGCTCGCCCAACCCGTACCTGGCGATGCCGACCGGTCTGCAATGCCAGGGTGGGACGGCAGGCGGCGACGCCTGCGCATCCGAGGGCTCGGATTGTCCGGGTGGCGGTACGTGCATGGATCTGTCCGCGCTGTGCACCGATATGAACTGCAGTGACCCGCTCCTGTGCACGTACTTCGGCGGTGACACCGCTTCGCCGACGGCGGCGGAAGATCCCGGGGGCATCTACCGGGCGTCGATCCTCCCGCAGAGCTCGACACCGGGGAATCTTCTGATAGCCGGCCTTGACGAGTACAACGGCGCGTTCTGCTCGGACTGGAGCAGCGACCTGTTGGCCTCGGGGGCGCCCGGCTCTGTGAACCGCCTCAGGCTGGTCGCCGGCGGCACGGCGGCAACGTTCCAGGGTTCGGCCAACCTCAACGGCG
>Ga0316194_10000947_pt1 | contig 19733 bp, 15 predicted proteins | sample CroRivsedime1_MG_FD_204936 | JGI IMG/M metagenome (GOLD analysis project Ga0316194, IMG submission 204936) | Coastal sediment microbial communities from Maine, United States - Cross River sediment 1 | ecosystem: Environmental > Aquatic > Marine > Coastal > Sediment | place: USA: Maine...
CGGCTCATCCACAGCGGCAGGCGCTGGTTGAAGCGTTGCCTTGTCAGCAGCAGTGCCCGGCCTGCAGACTCGCGAAAACGAGCGCCAAAGAATCCTGAGGATTCCAGCGTTTGCCTGAGCAGCGGTTCCAGGTTGGCCCCGTTGACAAGCGTCAGTACCCTGTCCGGGTCCAGTGGGACCCGGGTTGTGATGACGATGGCATTGTCGTCAGCGTGGATCTCGGGAGGCGCATCGGACGCAGAATTCCGTCGCCCGGGGCTGGGCTCGGTGCTTTTTTCAGAACGCTTCGTTTCCGAAAGGCTGCCGGCCAGCGCGGCGGCCAGGGCCAGTGCCCAGGGTCGGTTGACCTTTCCGCCCCACAGGCTGTGGATCACCAGTTGCTGTATATCGGCCGGCCCCCGATAACCGCCAGGCCCGGTGCGCACCTGCTCGACCAGCAGATGGCCACGATGGGGCAGGGGCGCCCGGGTCTCGTCCCGCTGACGCTGCAGATACTCGACAAGCTCCGCCGACGCGCAGGGATCGAACCCGCGCTGCGCCAATTCAGCGGATAGTGCGGCCGAGCTTTCGGCAGGCTTTGCCGAGGCGAATACTTCTTCAGCCCGCTCGAGAAACCTCCCGATGCGTTCTGAGAAGTGAAAGCTGCGGTTCTGAGATTCCGAACGCCAGAACGGCGGCATCGTGGCCGCCGCTGACGAGGGTTTCACCAGCACGTCGTTGTGGGTAATGCGGTTGATCTGCCAGTTCTGAGTTCCCAGGGTGAAAACCTGGCCGAGGGTGGCTTCCCAGACGAATTCTTCATCCAGCTCGCCTATGACCACACCCGTGTCTGAGTGGCGAAGCTGAAAGTAGCCTCGGTCCGGGATGACGCCGCCGGCGTTGTACATGGCCAGAACAGCGCCCCGTTGCGCTCTGATCACCCCGTTGATGCGATCGTAGCTGATACGCGGCTTCAGCTCCCGGACCCGGGACCCCGAGTAGCGACCGGCCAGCATCTCCACCACCAGCTCCAGCTGATCGCGGGTCAGGGTCTCATAAGGGCCGCTTTGCTTAAGCAGCTGGAGGATGTCTTCAACGTGCCAGGGTTCGCTTGCCGTCATCGAGACGAGTATCTGCGCCAGCACGTCCAGCGGGTTGCGCATCGGTGTCAGGGGTTCGATGTCGCGTTCCGCCACGGCCTCTGCCAGGGCAGCGGCGCTGACGAAGTCCTGCGCGTGAGTGGGAAAAAGCGAGCCGCGACTGACTTCTCCTACCCCGTGCCCGGCTCGGCCGATCCGCTGCAGGGTCGCCGCGATGGAAGGCGGCGACTGAACCAGCACGACCTCGTCCAGATTGCCGATGTCGATGCCCATTTCCAGAGAGCTGGTGGCGACGATGGCTTTCAGCTCTCCCGACTTCAACCGCTGCTCCACGGCCAGTCGGATATCCCGAGCCAGCGAGCCGTGGTGCGCGTAGGCCAGGGGTTCTGGCTGTTCCTCGTTGATTTTGAGGGTCAGCTTTTCCGCCAGACGACGGCTGTTGGCGAAGACCAGGGTGGCGCGGTTGGTGGCTATGTGCTCGCGGAAGCGCTCGGCAAGCGGCTCCCAGATCTTAACCCCCCGTTCTGCCGCCGATCTGGCCGCCGGTGGAAAACACACGCGCAGATCGATTGCCTTTGAGCCCGCGGCCTCGATGACCCGCATGGGGCGAGGGGCACCCGTAGCGTCGCGGCCGGCCACGTAGCGGGCGATTTCCACCAGCGGCCGTACCGTGGCAGACAGCGCGATGCGTTGAAATTCCCCGGCGATGCTGGCCAGGCGCTCCAGCGCCGTGAGCAGAAGGGTACCGCGGCGGTTGTCTACCAGAGCATGTATCTCGTCGAGCACCACCGTTGTGACACCAGCCAGCGCCAGCCGACCCCGGGCTGAGGTCAGCAGCAGCATCAGGCTTTCCGGTGTGGTGATGAGGATCTCCGGTGGCCGGCGCAACATGCGCTGGCGGTCGCTTTGGGGCGTATCACCGGAGCGCGTCTGGACCCGGATCTCGGGCATGCCGCCGCGCTCGACCAGAGCGTCCAGCGGCGTCAACAGATTTCGCTGGATGTCGTTATTCAGGGCTTTTAGCGGCGACACGTAGAGCACACGGGTGGCGCCGGTTTCCCAGCGTCCGGCTGCGAACGCGTTGAGCGACCAGAGAAAAGCGGTGAGGGTCTTGCCGCTGCCGGTTGGGGCCGTCACCAGGACGTGCTGGCCAGAAGCAATGACGGGCCAACTGGCCCGCTGGGCGGCCGTTGGGGCGGCAAAGGTCTCGTGAAACCATTGACGAACAGGCAATTCAAAGGCTGCCAGTGGGTCTGGGGATTCTTCGTTGCTCTGATTCGTCACCGAGTAGTTCATACCAGGATTATTGCCCTTTGAGACGGCGGACGGAAATTGCCCAACGGTATAGGCAGCCATATAAAATAAGGGCTTTATCACCGGCGGAAACTTTCACCATGACGGACCCTGCAACCCTGCTGCGCCCGGGGCAGAGAATATTCGTGGCCGGCAGCGTGAACGAACCCAGCGGCCTGCTGGAACTCCTGCGGCGCGGTCCTCTGCCGGAGCGCCTGCACTTCATCCAGTTTCCCATCGCCGGTTACAACCGGCACGATTTCACTGACTATCACCCCAGCGCCGAGTTCACTACCTTCTTCATGACGCCGCAACTGAAGCACGCGGACCCCTCCCGATTGCATTTTCTGCCTATGCAGATGCGCGCCGTTTACGACTACCTCGCACAGGATGTGGACGTGGTTCTGCTGCAGGTGGCGAGAGGCGCAGACGGCCGTCTGCGGCTGGGTCCGAACGTTGATTTCCTCGGCTCGGCAATGGCCGCCGCGGGCACGCTCATTGCGGAGCTCAACGAAAGCGTCACGGCTCCGGCCGGCTGCCCCGTGGTGGAGGAAGCGGATTTTGATCTGCTGGTGCCGAGCCAGCGGGGGCTGCACGAGATGGCGCCACCTGTCATTGATCCGGCAGCCGATGCCATTGGCGAACTGGTCGCGGGCTTGATCGAGGATGGTGACTGCCTGCAGACGGGCATCGGCGGCATCCCGGCGGCCATTCTCAGCCGCCTGAGGGACAAGAACGACCTGGGGCTGCACGGCGGGCTCGTTGATGACGGGGGCATGGCGCTCATTAGGAACGGCAACGTCAACGGCAGCCGCAAGCCCATTGATACCGGACAGCACGTGACAGGCATGGCGCTGGGGTCAAAGGCGCTGCTGGACTGGCTCGCGGATACGCCAGCGGTTTCGTTCCGCGGCGCCAACTACACCCACGAGGTAGGCGTCATCAGGCAGCTGCCGGGTTTCGTGTCGGTAAATTCCGCAGTGGAGGTTGACCTTTTCGGGCAGGTCAACGCCGAGATGGCCGGTGGGCGGCAGATATCGGGGACCGGCGGCTCGGTGGATTTCATGCGGGCAGCCAGGGCGTCGACAGGCGGGCGTTCCATCATTGCCATGAACGCCACAGCTCGGGATGGCGCAGTCTCGCGCATCGTACCTAAGGTTGAGCTGGTCACTGCCCTGCGAACGGACGTTGATATCGTAGTGACGGAATTCGGGGTGGCGCGGCTGAAGAACCTGCCCGTTCGGGCGCGCGCCGAAGCGCTGATAGAGATAGCTGCCCCGCGGTTCCAGGACGCGCTGCGAGAGCAGATACCGACGTGATCGGACAGGGTGGCGCAAAACCGGATGGCCTGCAAGCTGGCCAGAATGCAGATTCGCACTAAGATTAAGTCCGTGTACATGCTTTCGCTGAAGGGAGCGGGCGATCATGAAGTATATTGGCATCGATCCGGCTGTAGGCCTGGAATGTTCGCACTGCGAGCATGTGACCCGGTTGCGGTACAGCGAACTGCTGAAGCTGGTATCGGACGACGAGCAGGTCCCCTGTGAGGGCTGTGAGCGCCTGATGCTTCATGACTGGACCACCGTCAGCGTTGTGCAGAATATCATCAGACGTCGTATGCGCGAAGCCCACGAAGGTCGCGTCGAGCCCGCCACCAGCAGTGCCTGAGGCGCGGCTATCGCCGGCTGCGCCTCGCGCGCACGTACAACCTCAATCGGCTTGATCTGCTGCTGCCATTCCCAGGCTGATCAACATGAACGCGTACTCCTCCGCCAGCTCCAGAAGGGCATCGAAACGTCCGGACTGACCGCCATGTCCGGCATCCATGTTTGTCTTCAGCAACAGCCAGTTGTGATCCGTCTTGAGCGTGCGCAGCTTGGCCACGTACTTGGCTGGCTCCCAGTAGGTCACGCGGGGATCGTTGAGTCCGGCGGTCACCAGCATCGGAGGGTAGGCACCCGGCCGCAGCTGATCGTAAGGTGAGTAGGCGAGGATAGTTTCGAAGGCGCGTTTGTCCTCGATAGGGTTACCCCATTCCGGCCACTCGATGGGCGTCAGCGGCAGGCTGGCATCCAGCATGGTGTTGAGCACGTCCATGAACGGAACGTGGGCAGCGACAGCCCCCCAGAGTTCGGGGGCCTGGTTGACGACGGCGCCCATCAGCTCGCCGCCGGCGCTGCCGCCGGATATCGCGATGTGCCCGGCACCGGTGTAGCCGGCGCTGGTGAGGTGGCGAGCGACGTCAACGAAGTCGTTGAACGTGTTTTCACGCTTATCCAGCTTGCCCGCTTCGTACCAGTGGTAACCCAGATCATCGCCCCCGCGGATGTGGGCTATGGCGAAAGCAAAGCCGCGATCCAGCAGCGACAGTCGGCTGGATGAGAAGCCCGGCATGATGGCATTGCCGTAGGCGCCGTAGCCGTACAGATACAGCGGCGACCCGGGCGCCTTCGGTCGATCTTTGCGATAGACAATGCTGACGGGTACGTCGACACCGTCCCGTGCCTTTGCGGTAAGCCGCTCGGTGGTATACAGGGTCGAATCGTAGCCTGTTGGAATACTCTGCACTTTGCGCGTGATAAGAGCACGCCGGCTGAGGTCGTAGTCGAACACCGTGGCGGGGGTGACCATGGACTGATAGTGCACTCGGAAAAGGTTTGACGCGTATTCCTCGTTGGCACCGGGACCCAGGGTGCAGGTTGTTTCTGGGAAAGCGATGTAGTGGCTGTCACCGTCGTCGTCGATGATTTTTAGGCTGTCCAGCCCCTTGACCCGTTCCCCGAGCATCAGACGCCCCTGGCGTCTCAACAGCCACGTCAGATAGTGCTCGTCGGAGCCGCTGATCAGCGTTTGCCAGTTCTCCTCGGTTGGCGTGGCCTCGGCTGTTCGAACCACGCTGAAGTTTTTGTGATCGCGGTTGGTCAGCACGAAGAAGTAGCCATCGCCGTGGTCCACGCTGTACTGATGCCCCTGGCGGCGAGTCGCCATCAGTAGGGGCTCGGCCAGAGGATCGTCCGCTGGCAGCAGGCGGGTCTCGCTGGTGACATGATCGCCGCTGCTGATGATGAGGTACTGCTCGGAGCTGGTGATGTCGAGTCCTACGAAGAAGGCCTCGTCGGTCTCCTCGAACAGTACCCGGCTCTGCTCCGGGGGCGCTCCCAGCTTGTGAAGTCTGGCCTGATACGGACGCCATTGCTCATTGACGGCGAGATAAATCAGCTGTTGGCTGTCTGCGGTCCACTCAGGAGATCCCAGGGTGTCTGCAATGGGCTCGCCCAGCGGCTGTCCAGTCTGCAGATCCCGGATGCGCAGCGTGTAGCGCTCTGAGCCGTTGTTGTCGTCGCTCCAGGCCAGATAGCGGCCGTTGGGGCTGACGGACAGCCCTCCCAGGCGGAAATAGGCGTGGGGTGCTGCCAGTGCGGGCTCGTCTAGAAAGACCTGCCACCGGGACGACGTCGCATCAGGGGGGGGCTGTTCGGCGTCGTCGGCGGGCACACGCAGCCACACGCGATACTGAGCGCCTGCTGCGTAGCGCCACTGGTACCAGTAGCCGTGCTCGTAGTAGGGCACGGACGCATCTTCTTCCGGTTGCCGATTCTTGATCTCATCGAACAGGGTCTGGACCAGGTTGCGGTACGGCGACATCCGGTCTTCGAAGTACGCGTTCTCCTCTTCCAGATAGCGAAGGATTTCAGGGTCTCTGACCTCGGGATAGTCGGGATCCCTGAGCCAGGCATAGGGGTCTTCCACCCGGACTCCGTGGTGGGTGTAGGTGTGAGGTTGGCGTCCGGCGATAGGAACCTGGGGCATGGTTAGGGCGCGGGGGCGAGTTCCTTCTGAAACAGGGGAGCGTTAGTACGCGAATGCGTGAGCAAACGCAAACGGCTATGATCAATCGTTGCCGCAAAAGGAGCACTTGAGTCTATGGCGCATCTCAATCCGCCGGATATGGATGAGCTTCCTGAACTTCAGGCGATCTTTCAAGGCGCGCGCGAGGCCATGGGCTTTGTTCCCAACAGCATGCTCACGATGGCTCACATGCCCCAGCTGCCCGTCGCGTTCTCTTTGCTTGCCAATGCCATCCTCGGCGGCGATCTGCGGAAGCTGGTTCCGACCGCACCGGAGCCCGGCGACGCGGAAGAAAACCTCGAACCTGCGCTCGCCCGACTGGTGGCTTTCGCCTGCAGTCTGAGCGCCGGTTGCCGTTACTGCCAGGCGCATACTTCGCACAGTGCTCACCTTTTGGGGGCCGCTGAGGACAAGCTGAGTCAGCTTCTGAACTACGAGACGTCGGATCTTTTCAGCGAGCCCGAGCGTTCGGCGCTGGCGCTGGCCTTCGCGGCAGCGCGGGTGCCTAACGAGACGACGGCGGCACACTTTGAGCGCCTTCGCGCCCACTACAGTGAGCGGCAGATCGTGCAGCTGGTGGGAGTGATCTCGCTGTTCGGGTTTCTCAACCGCTGGAACGACACCATGGCGACGGAGTTGGAAGCGGCACCGGTTGCCTTCGCCGAGAGCGCCCTCGGGGCGGGAGGCTGGAATGCGGGCAAGCACGCGCCCCCGTCCGGTCGCACCTAGCGCGTAGCGGAGGTTCTGGCGGCCCATGTGCGGACGTTTCAACGTCACTACCGACCCCCTTTCCAGGTTGCTCATGGAGCTGTTGGGGATGCCCCATCCCGGCCCCGACAACTTCAACGCCGCACCCACTGAATCTATCGTGGTCGCCCGACTCGGCGAGGATGGCGCGCCCGAGCTGGTTCCCATGCGCTGGTGGTTGACGCCGTTCTGGGCCAAAGAGATGAGCACCCGCTACAGCATGTTCAATGCGAAATCAGAAAGGGTGCATCAGAGCCCGGCTTTCCGGGAGCCGTTCCGCGCCCGTCGCTGCGTGGTGCCGGTTTGCGGATTCTACGAATGGGCTCGCACCGCCGGTCAGAAGCTGCCGTACTATATCCGGCCTCACGAATTGCCCGGGTTGCTCCTGGCCGGCATCTGGGATCGCTGGCGCAACCCCGAGACCGACGAGATTCTCGAGAGTTTTGCAGTCCTGACGGCGCCGGCCGACGCATCGCTGGCGTTCGTGCACAGTCGCCAGCCCGTGATGCTGTCCCTCGCGGAAGCCCATCGCTGGCTCAACGGGGATACGCCGGAGGACGAATTGCAGGCGCTGATGAATTCCGCACTGCCGACGACCCTGGACGCCGTGCCGGTGTCTTCCTACGTCAACAATGCCCGGCACAAGGATGCCCGCTGTACCCAGGCCGTTGCTGATCCCGTATTGGTTCCCGCCGAGTCCGCGCCTGCGGGTGATGCAAGCGAAGGTGCGGCGCCATGAACCTCCAGCCTGGTCGCTGGCTCGGCAAGGGCAGCCTGCTCGCGGAAGGGCAGAGTCTAGGCCACGCCGTCACCTGCGATGTGCGGGTGCAGAAGGACGAGGATGGTTTCACGCTGACAGGAACCTGGCAGGGCGGCGAAGCGGCCGCGTGGGAATTTGTATTGCGGATTGTCGCCAACGATGTAGGCACCTACACCCTGGGCATGCGGCTGGCTGGAGACAGCCTGCAGGGAACGGCCAAACTGGACAGCCCGCCCAACCTGGGCCTGATGTGGAATGACGGTGGAACCGTCCACGCCACATTTGCTCTGTTTCCGTTGACTCGGGGTTATGGCCTGCGCGGGTTCGTCAGGGACGGCAGGCACGTCTATACCTGGGAGACATCTTTCTCGCTGCACCAGGAAGCTATCAAGGCAGACAACGTGATCTCGCTGCGCCGTCGACCTAGATGAAGCCCCGGCGCTGCTGAAGTGCTGGCGCTTCTTAAGCGCCGCCGATCAGTCTTCCATGTTGAGCCAGCGCAGTTGGTCGTCCGTGAGCTCAATGGCAAGCGCGGACGCGCAGCTGCGGACCTCCGCGAGCGTCCTGGGCCCGATCAGGGGAAAACAGGGAAACGGTTGGCGCAGCACGAAGGCCAGCGCCACATTGATCATCTCGACACCGAAGACGTCGGCTAGCTCTCCGGCCCGTTTGCGGCGCAGCAGGTTGTCCGGGGCGAACCATGTGCGCCGCAATTCCGCCACGGTCGGTTGCATCGTGGTGATCACTGGATTCTCCCGGGTCTCTTCGGCGATTACGGCGCCGGCCCAGGGCGTGAAGAAGCCGCGGGCCTGGGACGACCAGGGCAGCAGCGCCATGCCGGATTCAACCAGGTAGCGGCGGAACTCGGGGGTAGACGCCGCTTCGACCCCCGGCCAGATTGGCGTAACCATGCGGGCCAGGCTGAAATTGTTGGATAGGGCGCTGAAACCCTGCAGGCCGCTTTCGGCCGCGTACTCGTTAGCGGCGCGAATTCTTGCGAGGGTCCAGTTCGAACCCCCGAAGGTCCTGATGCGGCCGGCCTTCAGTTCGGCGTTCAGGGCATCTACGAACTCGGATACTGGAACGTCGGTATTGTCGCGATGCAGGAAGTAGACGTCCACGTGATCCGTCTGCAGACGGTCCAGAGTTTGCGTGAGCTGAGGACTGATCCTGTCTGGGAAATTGTCAGGCGTATGTGCCCCCTTGCCGACGATGACCAGATCGTCGCGCAAGCCGCGGCTGCTGTGCCAGTGCCCGAGCAGGGTTTCCATCTGCCCGTCGCCGTAAATATATGCAGTGTCGAAAGCGTTACCCCCCAGCTCGAAGAACTGGTCCCACATGATCGACGCGTGGCTCATGCCTGGCTGGTTGTCGCAGCCCATGACCAGATGGGAAACGGTTTTCTCCAGTCCGGGGATTGTCCCGTAGCTCATTGGCGCGTCCTGCCGCCACCGCGGCGGTATGCCAAGCAGAGGTCCCGGGTGACTATCCGGTCGTTCCTGCCGGAACTCGAGGCCGATGGCGCTTCGCCAGGTGTCCAGCGCCAGCGCGTTGTCCCGGCTGTCCTGCCAGCTCATCAGTGGTGACTCGAGAGCACCCTCGTGAATCTGCGCGGCGACATGCTGGGCCTCCAGCACGTAAAGCGGCGGGGCCTGCCCGGCGATTCGCTCTGGCTCGCGACCCGCGCGCTCGAGCTCGAATGACCAGTTGCCCGCGCGGTCTGCACACAGCCAGGGATTGGCCAGCCGAATCCGGCCCGCGCTGCCATAGAGGTTCAGACTGTTGTCCAGGTCCAGCGAAACGGCTGTGGCGATATGGGCAGACAGGCCGTTGTCGAACTTGAGCAGCGCCGCTGCCCACTCGTCGACGTTGCTGGCGCCGAGATGGCCGTGTGCTTCAATGGAAAGGGGTTCGTCCCCGGCCAGCAGCCGAGCGGCGGACAGGGGATAGCAGCCGACGTCGAGGATGCCGCCGCCGGCGAGATCATTGTTGAACAGACGGCTTTCTGCATCGAATGACGCGTGAAAGCCGAAGCTGGCTTCGATATGCCGCAGCTCGCCAATGGCACCTTCGTGAACCAGCTCCAGCAGTCGGTGGGTCTGGGGGTGGCACCGGTACATGAAGGCTTCCATCAGAAAACGCCCGCTCTGCGCGGCTGCATCCGTCATGGCCATGACTTGCGGATGATTGACGCCCAGCGGCTTCTCGCACAGCACGTGCTTGCCGGCTTGCAGCGCGCGGATGGTCCATTCCGCATGCTGTGGGTGCGGCGTGGCGATGTAGACGGCGTCCAAGTCAGAGTCTTCGAGCAGCGACAGGCAGGTCTGACGGGGGAGGACGTCGGGATATGCCTTGGCGAACGCCGTTGCCGTTTCAGCTCGCCGACTGGCGACCGCCACGAGACGATTGCCCTCTGCTTCCATCAGAGCGTTGGCGTATTCCCGGGCAATGCGTCCGGTGCCGATGATGCCCCAGCGGATTTCCTGCACGATATGCTCTCCCCGCAATAAACCCTGAAGCTAAGGGTTAGCGCCCGATGTAACAACCAGATAGGGCGTCAGAACGATTTCGAGCTGCCGGCGGACTTCGTCCGCTACCTCGTCCGCATCAGCTGCCGGGAGGGTGATGACACGCAGCGCTGCGTGATCGATGAGATAGATCACCACCTGGGTCAGCGCGTCGAGATCGACGTTTCCGGCAATTTCGCCGCGATCGCGCGCTACCTGCAGGATCCGCGCGAAACCTTCCCTGAATTCCGCGTCCAGCAGCCCTATCAGAGAGCCGAAGGTTTCCGGTTGGCGAATCATCTCCGCCGTGATGGTGCGCCAGTAACCCGTATCGTGAAGTTTGAGCATTCGGAATACGCTGATCACCAGTTGATCGATGGCTGGGCCCAGGCCCGGCCAGAGGTCACTGCCAGGGGCGAGGGCGGTGAAAATCTGCTGTTCGGCGCTGCGCGCTTCGCGGAGCAGAATTTCGTAGAGCACACGGGCTTTGCCGGGGAAGTAGTTGTAGACCGTTTGATAGGAGACGTCCGCAGCGGTCGCGATGTCGCGCATGGTTACCGACTCGTAGCCGTCGCGGTCGAACAGTTCGGATGCAGCAGCAATGATGTTGTCTTTGGCCTGAGCTTTTTTTCGTTCCCGGAGGCTGTTCATCGCGCTTTTGAAGTGGTAATTTAGACTAAGTCTAACTATAGGTTTAGTCAAAAACAATCTCGGGACGGGCATCCCGGGAATGCAGCGTGGGTAGGGCGTGTTGGAGGCTGCCGCGTATGAGCAGGAATTTTCTGGTTCTGATGGCCCTGTTGCTGCCGCTGTTTGCGGTTTCGGCAGAACAGCCGGTTGCAGGCGCAGACTCGCAGCTGGAGGCGACCCCGACGGCGCCGTCTGTCACCGCGAGAGAGCTTATCGCCGGCGCCATCGATCTTACCCGGGGTCGGACCTCCTACGCCCGCATGAGCATGATGGTGCATCGTCCGGATTGGGAGCGTAAGTCCAGCCTGGTAGCCTGGACCCGTGGCCGGGAAGATGCGTTGATCCGCTTTACCGAGCCGGCCCGGGACGCCGGAAATGCGACCCTGAAGCAGGGCAACCGGATGTGGACATTCACCCCGAAGCTCAACCGGACCATACGCTTGCCCTTCAGCCTCATGTCCCAGAGCTGGGCCGGGTCGGATTTCTCCTACAACGATCTGTCCCGCACCGACAAGCTGCTGAAGTTTTACGACCTCGAACTTATCGGTACCGACGAAGCCGACGGACATCTGATCTACACCATCGAAGCCGTTCCGCTGGACGACGCGCCCGTGGTCTGGGGCAAGGAAGAAATCGTTCTGCGTGACGACTACGTCCTGCTTTCTCAAACGTTCTTCGATCAGAGCCTCATCCCGCTCAAGCGGATGGAAACCCTTGATATCGGCGAGCTGGGCGGCCGCGTCTTCGGCGTGAGGATGCGCATGGCCAAGCTGGAGGAGGCGGATCACTACACGGAAGTCCACTATCAGCAGGCGGATTTTGATCTGTCGCTGGGCGACGAGCTGTTTACCCTGTTTGCGCTGAAGAGTGGGGCCACCCCGGAAAGCCTGGGTGGTACTGAGATTGAATGAAACGCCCGCCAGCTCCATGAGTGGCTCCTACCCGGCTTCTCATGCCGCTTCCGGTGCGGCTGCAAGTGCGGCTGCAAGTGCGGCTGCAAGTGCGGCTTCCCGATGGCTGACGGTGCGGATCGGCTGGCGCAATCTGGGACGTAACCGGAGGCGCACCTGGCTCACCGCGGCCGGCGTGGCTTTCGCCGTGCTGCTGGTGGTGACCGCGATGTGCATACAGCTGGGCGGCTACCAGACGATGGAAGAGAACGCCACGTCGCTGGTTGTCGGTCATCTTCAGGTTCACAACGCCGCTTACGTGGACAATGATCGGCTGGAGAATAAGATCGCCGATGCGTCGGCCATTTTGCGGGAGGTTGCCAAGGTCGACTCGGTGGTTGCCGTCGCGCCGCGCGTGGAGACCTTTGCTCTGGCTTCAGCCGGCGAGCGCAGCTTCGGCGCCCGGATCATGGGAATTGATCCCTCTGCGGAAGCTCAGGTGGTCCGACTCGAGGAGCGTATCATCGAAGGACGCGGCGTTACGGACGGGAACGACGGCCTCGTCGGTGAGGGATTGGCGCGTAATCTCGGGGTCGGAGTTGGCGACGAGATCGTCGTCCTGGGGACGGCAATGGAGGGTGGGGTTGCCGCCATGGCCATCGACGTCGTGGGTCTGTTCCGCTCAGGGCAGAGCGAGCTGGATCGCGCGGTGATCTGGGCGCCTCTGGCTGCCGTGCAGAATGCGTTCGGGCTCGGTGATGAGGTACATACTCTGGTCGTGCGCAGCGAAGATCTGGGCAGTGTGGATGCCACTGCAGCACAGGTCGCGGCAGCGCTGCGAGGCTGGCCGTCCCGGGATGTGAGCCTGTCGGTACGTCCCTGGCATGAAGTGCTGCCGGACCTGCGGCAGGCCATCGCCGTTGATCGCATCAGCGCCGCGTTCTTTTACTGGATTATCATGATTCTGGTGGCGTTCAGCGTCGTGAACACCTTCATCATGACCGTTTTCGAACGTACCCGGGAGTTCGGCGTGCTGCTCGCCATAGGCATGCGACCTGGTCGTATTGTGCGCATGCTCCAGTGGGAAGCGTTTTTCGTATGGCTTCTGGGTACGGCAATCGGTCTGGGCCTGGCGCTGCTCCTGGTCAGCTGGCTGAAGCAGGTGGGTATCTATCTCGGTGAGGATATGGAGCGACTGGCTGAACAGATATACATGCCGACGCGGATGTATCCGGCCTTCGTTCCGGAAGCCCTGCTCACCGCGCCCCTGGTGATGCTGCTGGGTACTCAGCTGGCGGCGCTGATTCCGTCCTGGCGGGTGCGCCGGCTGGTGCCTTCTCAGGCTCTGCGAGGCTCAGGATGACCGGCAGCACTCTGGCCGAAGACCTCCGCCCCATGGATGCCTCTGCGGCATCGCGCCGTGGTCGCATGTCGACCTGGCGTCTGGCCTGGCGGAATCTGTGGCGTAACCCGCGTCGAACCTGGCTGACTGCCGGTGGGATTGCGTTTGCCGTCTGGATGCTGGTGTTCGCCATGTCCATGCAGGACGGCAGCTTCGGCATCATGGTGGACAACAGCGCGCGCCTTCTAACAGGCCACGTGCAGCTGCAGCACAGCCAGTTCCACGACGACCCGGCGTTGGAGAATACCCTTACCGGCGTCTCTGAGCTGATGGCGCTGGCGGGTGGTCAGCGCGGCGTCGCTGCGGTGCTGCCTCGCGCTCAGGCCTTCGCGCTGGCCTCGGCCGGGGAGCGCAGCTTTGGCGCGCAGATCGTGGGCGTCGATTTTTCCCGAGAGCGGTCGGCTTCCAGCCTGCCGGGCATGGTAGTTGCCGGGCGCTATCTGCAGGGCCCCGGCGAGGCCTTTGTCGGCGCCGCGCTGGCCCGGAATCTGGGTCTTGCCCCGGGCGACGAACTCGTCCTGCTTGGCACCGCGCTCGAAGGCGGCGTGGCGGCGACCGTGGCACAGGTCGTTGGCCTGTTTGACACCGGCCAGCCGGCCGTCGACCGCGCTTTCCTGCAGATTCCCCTGGCAGACTTTCGCGCTGCCTGGAATCTGCCGGACGATCAGGTTCATGTGCTGGTGCTTATGCTCGACAACGTTTCTCAGAGTCCCCCGGTTGTCCGGGCGCTGGCGGGTCCAGCACGGCGGGTCCTGGAGTGGGCGGATCTCATGCCTGAAGCCCGGCAGACCATTGAAATGAAGAAGATCGGCGCTCAGCTGTTCTTTGCGGTGATTGCCATCATCGTCACCTTCAGCGTCGTGAACACGTTTCTGATGACTGTCTTTGAGCGCACGCCGGAAATCGGCATGCTGATGGCCCTGGGCATGCGCCCCGGGGCCATCATCCGCCAGCTCAGCGGTGAGGCCTTCTGGATGTGCGCGCTCGGCGTGCTGCTGGGGCTGGCGTTGTCGGGCGCCCTGGTTGGCTGGCTGAGCGGCGTGGGCTTGCCGCTGCCGGCCGATGCCGGCGAGATACTGGCCCGCTACAACATGCCGGATCGCATGTTTCCTGAGTTCAGCTGGCCGGCGGCGCTGATTGCGACGCTGGTGATGTTCGCGGGGACCCAGGTGGCGACCTGGATATCGGTGCTGCGCATCCGGCACCTGCAGCCGGTCAAAGCCCTGCGGGCTCTGGAGTAGGCGGATGCCCTTCAGGTTACTGCTGCAGCTTTCTCGAAGAAACCTGCTGCGCCATCGGCGCCGCACTTTCATGCTGCTGCTTGCAATCTCCGTGGCTGTCAGCGGCGTGACCTTTATGAACAGCCTGATTCGGGGCTTTCAGCACGACATGCGGGAAGCGGTGGTGGTCAATATGACCGGAGACATCAAGGTGCTCGCCCCCGGCTACCGTGACGATCCCAGCATCGAAAACAGCTTTGTTCTCGCGGACGGCTGGGTACCGGACCTGCCCGCGGGTCTGGTGGACGGCTGGGCGGCACGGATCAAGGTGCCCGCAGTAATCCTCAGCGAACGAGAGACGCGGGGAATACAGCTGGTGGGAGTGGACCCGGCCAGCGAGCGCATATCGTTTATTGGCAGTGTCAGTTATGCCGGGGAGCCCCTGGCGTCGCCGGAGGATGCCCGGTTGCTGGTGGGAAAGGCGCTGGCAGAGCAGCTGCAGACCGCGGTGGGAAGGCGGCTGGTAATCATGACTCAGGGCAGCGACGGTCTGAACCGCGAGGCGGGGTTCCGTATCGCCGGCATCTACGACGCTGACGGAACAGGCCTGGAGAAGGCCTTCGTATTCACCGGCGTATCCGCGCTTCAGGGTCTGCTGGACGCCAAGGTCGTAACCGAGGTTTCCATCCGCTTGCTGGAAGAGGGTTCCAGCGCTGCGGAAGGCTTCTCAGCACGCGGGAGGCTTATGGATTACTTCACAGGCCTGGACGTGCTGCGCTGGCAGGAGCTCGAACCCCAGGCAGCTGCCATGTTCGCATTCGCCGATAGCGCCGTCTTCATCTGGTTTCTCATCATGATGGGCGCGCTGATCTTCGGCCTGGTGAATACCCTCATCACCTCGGTCATGGAGCGGGTGCGCGAGTTCGGCATGCTGCGCGCGCTGGGCATGCGGCCAGGCTCGGTAGTGGTTCAGGTGGTGCTCGAATCCACGCTGGTCATGGCGCTCGGGGTGCTCATCGGCCTTGGTGTCGGGTCTCTTCTGGTCGAGTGGCTGGCGGACGGCATTGACCTTTCGGCATGGGCCGAAGGGGTGGAGCTCGCCGGGATGCGCAGCCTTCTGGTACCGCGGCTATTGCCCGGCGATCTGCTCCTGGTGGCGCTCATGAGCCTGGTTTTCGGCGTGCTGGCGAGTCTGTATCCCGCTTGGCGGGCTGTGAAAGTCAAACCTCTTGAGGCGTTACGTCGATGAATGATCTGGTGGTGAATTGTCGTGGCGTTACCCGGATCTATTCCGATGACGCTGTTCCGGTGCAGGCGCTGCGCGGTGTGGACTTCGAGGTTCGAACCGGGGAGTTCGTCAGCCTTTCGGGCCCTTCGGGTTCGGGGAAGTCCACCCTGCTCAACATCATCGGTGGGCTGGATCGCCCGACCGCCGGGTCCGTAGAGGTGGACGGGGTCGATCTCAGCACTCTGTCCGAGAGCCAGCTCTCGGACCTGCGCTTGCGCAAGATGGGCTTCGTCTTTCAGGCGTATAACCTCATACCCGTGCTTTCAGCCCTGGAGAACGTGGAGTTCATCATGCAGCTGCAGGGCGTTCCGGCCGCGCAGCGCCATGAGCGCGCCCAGCGCATGCTCAGCGAGCTGGGCATCGGCGATCTGCTGCACCGCCGCCCCGGTGAGCTCTCTGGAGGGCAGCAACAGCGGGTCGCCATTGCCCGGGCCATAGTCACCAATCCGGTACTGCTGCTGGCGGACGAGCCCAGCGCCAACCTTGATTCGGCAACCACAGAAGATCTGCTGCAGACTTTGCGTCACCTCAACGAGTCGCACGGGGTCACGATCATCACCGCGACTCACGACCCCATGGTCATGCAGATAGCCAGGCGTCAGGTCAAGCTGCGAGACGGTGCCATCGTCGAAGATTCGGCAGCGGTCGAAGCCTCCGCGGCCGGCGTTTAGCCGGCACTGAATCTGCATGGGGGTTCGCGTGGAATCCAGGCACCGTTTCCGAGGCTGGCGGCCGCTGCTGTTGATGCTGCTGTCGCTGCTGGCAACCCTGCCTGCGGCTGCCTGGGAACTGGATGCCCGCCTGAAGTGGTTCGGCAGTCTTACGGCCCTGCCGGAGGAAGATCTGCAGCGCCAGCAGACGGGCACTCCGGAATATGCTGACGACGTCGACCTTCGACTCATGTTTCGGCATCGCCGGGGCCCGGCGCTCCTGATCGTCGACCACAGCACGACGCTTTCCAGATCCGACTTGGCCAGGTTTCCCGGCGTGCCACTACGGAGTCTGGATCGGACCCCGGAAACTGACAAACGACGGGTCATGGATCTCACCTGGGAGCTCGACGAAGGCAAGCGGCACCGTCTGTTGCACCGCCTCGATCGGCTGGCGGTGCGCTACAGCCCAGGTGCTTGGAGCCTCACCCTGGGTCGTGATGCGGTTAGCTGGGGTAACGGGCGCGTCTTCCAGACGCTGGACCTGTTCAATCCTTTTGCGCCGACGGCCGTTGATAAGGACTACAAAACGGGCGACGACCTGATGCTGCTGGAACGTCTGTTGCCCAGCGGTGGCGATCTGCAGGTGCTGGCGGTGGGCCGGCGGGACATGCAGGGAAAAGTCTCTCGCGATGCCGCCAGCCTCGCCGGCAAATGGCGGCTGTTTGCTGGCGAGGGAGAGGTGGAGTTACTCGCTGGCAGACACTATGAAGATCAGGTTTACGGGCTCGCTTTGCGTTGGCCGTTGGGTAACGCGATGGTTCGCAGCGACCTGGCGGCGACCCGCCTGAACTCGGGAACCTGGAAGCTCTCGGGGCTTCTGAACATGGACTACAGCTTGGTGCTGGGTGGGCGCAACGTTTACGTATTCGGCGAGTACTTCCACAACAGCTTCGGAGTGCGCGAGCTGCCGGATGCGGCAATCGATTATCCGGAGCCCCTGATCCAACGGCTGGGTCGCGGCGAATTGTTCAACCTGATGCGCGATTACCTCGTTGCGGGAACCAGCGTGGAGTGGCACCCGCTATGGAACCACTCGACGACGCTCATTGGCAATCTGCAGGACGCCAGCCTGCTTCTGCAGACGCAGGTGAGCTTTGAACCCGGCGACAACCAGCTGGTCGAGCTGGGGCTGGTACATCCCATTGGCGGTCGCGGCGACGAGTTCGGCGGCGTGCCCCTGGCGCGCGACGAGGCTGGGTCTGTGCTGACCGTGGGTGGTGGTACTTCGGCGTATTTACGCTGGGTGTACTATCTGTGACCGACAGCCTGTATCGGGCAGCGATCGGCAGTGTCCAGAGCGGGTTTTTGCAGCCGCCGATCCCACTCGTCTGGGTCAGTCAATGTTGACCGGAATCGACGACTGTCTCACCCCTTCGTCGTGCATTTTTTTCGCCGCCATGAGCTGTGGCACATGGCGGTCCAGCTCTGCCATGGTCCACACCCCCGAGGATTTGTGAAACTGCTTGATGATGGCTGGCTGCTGCATGATGGCGATTCCGCCGCGGCCGGTGTGGAAAATCTGTGAGGTGATCCGGGCCGCGGCATCCGTTGTCAGCCACACGCAGATGGGGGCTATATGGTGCGGTCCGCCCTGCTCCAGATCATCGTCGGCTACTTTTTCTCCCCGGTTCTCGCGCAGCGAGATGGTCATCCGGGTCAGCGCCCCTGGAGAGATGGTGTTGACGGTACAGCCGTACTTTGCGAGTTCCAGGGCCAGGACTCTGGAGAAGCCGGCGATGCCCGCTTTCGCCGCGCCGTAGTTGGCCTGGCCGAAGTTGCCGATCAGGCCCGAGACGCTGGAAAAATTGATGATCCGACAGCCGGTGCGGTTGTTTTCCCGGATGTAGCGGGCGAAGGGCCGCGAGCAGGCGTAGTGACCTTTAAGATGCACTGCTTGCACGGCATCCCAGTCTGCTTCCTCCATGTTGAAGATGGTGCGGTCACGAAGGATGCCGGCGTTGTTGACCAGGATATCCATGCCGCCGAAAGCTTCCAGAGCGGTGGCGGTCAGCCTTTCACCGCCCTGCACCTCTGCGACGGAATCCAGGTTTGAGACCGCTTCGCCCCCCAGGTCGCGAATTTCCTCGACCACGTCGTCAGCGATCATGCCGCTGCCCGTGCCGTCCTGATTGCCTCCCAGGTCATTCACCACGACGCGAGCGCCCTCCCGGGCCATCAGCAGCGCAATTTCGCGGCCAATGCCCCGGCCAGCGCCCGTAACTACGGCAACCTTGTCATCCAGCCTTCCCATGTTGTCTCCCCCCCGGAAAACTCCCGTAAAACGTCTGCGAGGCAGCGTCCCCGGTTCTCATCGGTAAGGCTCAGCCCCGATGGTCGTCAGCAGCGCCGCTTTCGTGGGGCCTCTTTTGGCTTCACCACCCCGAGAAGCCCCTCTGTAAACGCTTCTGAATGCTCGCGCAGCGGTCAGGTTCCCCAGACTGCGGTCCGCACTTCGTCGATGTCCGGATATTTGCCCAGTTCCATCCGCGCGACCGTCCGGCGATGCACCTCGTCGGGCCCATCCGCCAGGCGCAGCGTTCGCTGTCCAGAGTACATCTTGGCAAGCGGGAATACCTGAGATACCCCGGCGCCGCCGTGCATCTGGATGGCGTCGTCGATCACCTGAAGGGCGATGTTCGGTACTGCGACCTTGATCTGTGCGATCTCGCTTCGTGCCACCTTGTTGCCCACCGTGTCCATCATCCAGGCGGCTTTGAGGGTCAGCAGCCGGGCCATTTCGATGTTGATGCGGGCATCCGCGATTTTGTCGACGTTTCCGCCCAGGTCGGCGAGCTTTTTGCCGAAAGCCTCTTTGGACGTCGCCCGTCGGCACATCAGTTCCAGCGCGCGTTCCGCCACGCCGATGGATCGCATGCAGTGATGAATCCTGCCCGGTCCCAAACGTCCCTGAGCAATTTCGAAGCCCCGGCCGGAGCCCAGAATGATGCTGTCTTTGGGCACCCGGACATCGGTGAAGCGCACGTGACCGTGGCCGTGGGGCGCATCGTCATAACCGAAGACATGCATCATCTTGAGGACTTCTACCCCGGCGGTGTCCACGGGAACGAGAATCTGCGACTGCCGGGAATGACGAGGCGCGTCCGGTTCTGTCACGCACATCACGATCATCACTTTGCAGCGCGGATCGCCGATGCCGGAGGTCCACCACTTCTCGCCGTTCAGCACCCACTCATCGCCTTCGAGTCGAGCTTCCATGCTGATATTGGTGGCGTCGGACGAGGCGACCTGCGGCTCGGTCATCGCAAAAGCCGACCGGATCTTGCCGTCCAGTAGA
>Ga0316194_10000948_pt1 | contig 19724 bp, 13 predicted proteins | sample CroRivsedime1_MG_FD_204936 | JGI IMG/M metagenome (GOLD analysis project Ga0316194, IMG submission 204936) | Coastal sediment microbial communities from Maine, United States - Cross River sediment 1 | ecosystem: Environmental > Aquatic > Marine > Coastal > Sediment | place: USA: Maine...
ATCCCCGTGTATCCCTCCCGGAAATTTGTGGGGGCTATATCGCGCATCTTGTCACGCAGGAATGACAGCCCTGTTCCCAGGCTGTTGGGCGGCATCATGATGCCCTGAATGGTGGTGCTGTTGAATTGCTGGTACTGGGTCAGGTCATTGGGCTGTACCTGCGATTCCAGGTCGATCACCGCTGACAGGGGCACCAATTCATCACTACTGGTGCGCAGGTAGTAGGCCTCCAGTGCTTTTTTGGTCAGGCGGAAGCCGCGGCCTGCCTGGGGTATTACCTTGTAGGAACGCCCCTCCAGGTTGAAACGGTTGATTTCCGCCTCGCCCAGCATAACCGCAAGGGTTTCACCGATATCGCGCATGGAGATGCCCAGCCGGGCAGCCCGCTCCCGGTCGATATTGACGGAAATTTCCGGGCGATTGAAGTCCAGGGTCTGGTTGACGAAGATGAACAAGCCGGACTCGCGGGCAGCCTGTAACAATTGCTCCCCTACCTGCAGGACGTTCTCGTAAGGTGCTGTGGAAGCAACCACGAAACTGACTGGCAGCCCGGCGTCAGATCCCGGCAGTGGCGGCGTGCCAAAGGAAAATACCTCCATGCCGGAGATGCTGCCCAGTTTGCGCTGGAATTCCGCATGCACTTCCTGCTGGCTGCGCTCTCGCTCCTGCCAGGGGTGCAGGGTGATGCCACCGAAGTTGCTGTCGGCGCGGATCACCTGCCAGGAGTGACTGAACTCGGGGATGTCCTGCCAGATTTTCACCACTTCGTTGAGAAAGTAGTCGGTGTACTCCAGGTTGGCGTAGCGCGGGGCGGTGCCGGTGACGTAGAGGCTGCCACTGTCTTCCTCCGGTGCCAGTTCCTGCTGGGCCAGGGCGAACAGGACGGGCAGGCTGGCCAGGATGCAGGCCGCGAACAGCACTACCGCACCGCGATTTGCCAGGCAGGCGGCTAGCAGGCGCTTATAGTGTGAGGTCAGCCAGTGGAAACGAAGATCCAGCCAGTCGGCGAAACGGCCCTGGTGCGCGCTATCGCGCAATACCCGGGAGCACATCATGGGGCTCAGGGTCAGCGCCACCACGCCCGATACCACTACGGCTCCGGCCAGGGTGAGGGCGAACTCGCTGAACAGGGTGCCGGTCAATCCGCCGATGAAACTGATGGGCGCATAGACCGCCGCCAGTGTCAGCGTCATGGCGACTACCGGCATGGCCACCTCGCGGGCCCCGGTTATGGCGGCCTCCCTGGGCGTCGCGCCGTTTTCAATATGCCGGTGTACGTTTTCCACCACCACGATGGCGTCGTCGACCACCAGTCCGATGGCGATCACCATGGCCAGCAGGGTCAGCAGGTTGAGGGAGAAGCCCATAGCGAGAATCAGGAACACCACGCCGATAAGCGACAGTGGTATAGCGACCAGCGGAATCAGCACCACGCGCAGCGAACCCAGGAACAGGTAGATCACCAGGATAACGATAAGGGCGGCTTCGGCCAGGGTGATCAGCACTTCCCCCAGGGCTTCCTGGATTACCACGCTGCCATCCCAGTCCAAAAGGAGTTCCATATCCACGGGCAGGTTCGCCCTGATGCGCGGCAGCGCCTGGTGGACCTCCGCGGAGACGTCCAGGGGATTCGCGTCCGGTGTCGGGGTGACAGACATGAAGACCGCGTCGCGACCGCTGGAGAGCGTTTTCAGCTGGGTGGTTTCTGCCGACAACTCCACGTCGGCAATATCGCCCAGGCGCACTCTCTGTTCACCCACCTGGCGCACCACCAGGCCCTCGAAATCCTCGGTGGTGTGTAAATCAGTGCGCGCATCAACCGTGGCCTTGACCAGGTTTCCCTCGGTCGAGCCGCTGGTGGAGATAAAGTTATCGCGCTGTATCGCCGCACTGACATCTGTGGCGGTAACGCCGAATGCCGCCATGCGCACCGGGTCCAGCCAGATACGCATGGCCAGAAAGCGACCGAAGATCCTGGCTTTACCGACACCGCGCAGCGTTGCCAGTTCGGGCTGCACGTTGCGCACCAGGTAGTCGGTGATCTGATAGGGTGTCATTTGCTCGCTGTAGAAGGCCAGGTACATCATGGCGTCGCCGCCGGCGGCGGTCGATACCACCGGCTCCTCGATATCCTGTGGCAGGTCGCCACGAGCCTCGTTGACCTTGGCGATTACCTCGGACAGTACATCGCTGCTGTTCTCACCCAGGCGCACAAAGATCTCGATGTTGGACTTGCCAGGATTGTTGCTGGAGGTCATATAGTCGATGCCGCGAGCGCCGGCGATGCTGATTTGTAAGGGTGTGGTCACGAACCCCTGCACCGTGCGGGCACTGGCACCGCGGTAAACGGTATCGACATAAATAACGCTGCTCTCAAGCTCGGGGAATTCGCGAACCCCGACCTTGCCCAGGGATGCCAGACCCAGCAGTAGCAGCAGGCTGCTGACCACGATAGCCAGTACCGGGCGCTGTATGAAAATATCGGTGAATTTCACGGTAGCTTTACGGTCTCGTCGATCACTACCTGCGCGCCGCGATGTAATTTGTTCTGACCCACGGTAACCACCTGCTCACCACCCTGCAGGCCTTTGGTTATTGCGATTTTGCCCGCCCTGGCATCGCCGGTAGCGACCACCCGGGGTTGCACCTGCAGCCCGTTCTCTCCCGTATCTATTACGTAGACTGTGTTGCCATGCAGGGAGTAGGACACCGCCGTTTCGGGTACGGTAACCACGTTAACGGGCTGCCCCAGGTTTATGGTGATGCGTGTGAACATGCCCGGCAACAGGCCGTCGCTGTCTGTGAGATTTGCGCGCAGTGAGATGTTGCGCGTTCCCGCATCGACCCTGGCATCCATCGCCTGGAGCGTGCCGTGAAACGCACGCTGCGGGAAGGCGGCGGTATACACTGTAATATCCTGCCCTTTGCGCAGCCTGGGGAAGTAACGGGCCGGGACAGAAAAGTCCACTTCCAGTTCGCTGAGATCCTGCAGCGTGGTGATGGCGGTACCCTGTTCAATATAGTCGCCCACTTTTACCTTGATGATGCCAGCCGTCCCGGCAAAGGGGGCGGTAATCCGCTTGTTTTCCAGGCGTGCCTCGGTTTCGGCCAATTGCGCAATAGCGCTGTCCAGATCGGCCTGGGAGCGGTCGTACTGGCTTTGGGGAATCGATTTTTGTTTGATCAGGCTGGCGTCACGCTTATACAACAGGCGTGCCAGGGTCAGGTTGGCCTCCTGCCGCTCGCGGCTGGCTTGCTCCAGAGAGTCGTTGATAGTCAGTAACAGGTCGCCGGCGCGCACCTGGGCTCCGGAATCGATTGCAATGGAAATTATTTCTCCACTGGTTTCGGCGCTGAGTTCTGCACCCCGTACTGCGCGAATAGTGCCCACGGCTTCCAACTCTGTTGGCCATGTGGCCGTCTCTGCCACTGCGGCGGCCACGGTTATAGGGGGTGGCGTAAAGTCCATTCCCGCGAAGCGGGTGAATGTGTTGTACAGGTAGCCGGATATGCCGCCGAAAATAAGTATCAACAAAAAGCCGACAAGCAGGTATGCGCGCAAAAATAAAACCTCATTGTTTAAACGGTATGATACGTCAGGGAAAGGCTGGCGCAAATCGCTGGTAAGCGTGAATTCTACCCATTGTAGGGTGTTTATGGTCGCCGCGCACACCGTTCTTGCCGGTCTGCGACCCGCTGGATTTGTATAAAAATCCAGCATAGTTTGATGCGTGTCAAAAGTAGCAGTGTGCAGCGCCAACAAAGCCCTGTGCGGAGGCGATGCGATGCATTATGCTGTTGGAATGGCTGGCACTGTTTTATGCCACAGGAGAGGTATCCCTTGAAGAACTCACGCAAACTGAAAAAAATCGACAAGCAGATGTCCAGGTGCACCACCTATGAGGAGTGGCGCCAGGGCGCCACTGATCACGACGAGCTTTCTGGCCAGAAACGCTGGCGCGAGGTAGACCAGAGCAGCCTCTATGATTACGGCGAGATCCGCCTGCGCCTTGACCGATTGCGCAGCCTGCGCGCCCGGCATGACTACCATGGCCTGCTGTTTACCCTCAACGAGGGTATCCATGGCAATATGGGCGGCATGGGGCGCAGCGGGCTTTACAACCGGGCCAAATTCGGCACCAAGAAGTTGATAGAACAGTACATCGATGAAATCGATGATTCCCTGCGCTTTCTCGCTGAGTTGGAGGACGATGCCATCGATGTGCAGGAGAAACTTGATTTTTTCTATCGCGCCAATGTGTGTTTTGGCCGCTCCGCGCTAATGCTCAGCGGCGGTGGCGTGTTGGGCTTTTACCACCTGGGTGTGGTGAAGACCTTGCTGGATCAGGGCCTGCTGCCGCGGGTTATTTCCGGTTCCAGTGCCGGTTCCCTGGTCGCCGGCGTGGTGGGTACGCACAATGACAAGGAACTGGAGCACTTCTACGAGCCTGCCAATGTGCACTTTGAAGCGGAGCGTGAGGCCAGTGTCTTTTCCCAGATGTTTTTTGGTGCCAATCCGCAAATAGATGTGGGCGACCTGGAGAACCTGGTGGCCCGGATGATACCTAATATGACCTTCCAGGAGGCCTATGAGAAAACCGGCCGGCAGATCAGTATTACGGTTGCACCGGCGGAGTTACACCAGCGCTCACGATTGCTCAATGCCATCACATCACCCAATGTATTCGTGCGTTCGGCGGTAATGGCTTCCTGTGCGGTGCCGGGGGTGTTTCCACCGGTCATGCTGATGGCCAAGAACGCCCATGGTGAGGCACAGCCTTACCTGCCAACGCGCAAGTGGGTGGATGGGTCTATCGCGGACGACCTCCCTGCCAAGCGCCTGCAGCGCCTGTACAGCACTAACCACTATATTGTGAGTATGGTTAACCCTATCGCGATTCCCTTTATTCGCAAGAAGAGCGAATCCGGTGCACTGAGTTCCGCCCTGGGCAGCCTGGGTGTGGGCATGGGTCGTGAGTTACTGAATTTTTACCGCGGTATGGTGCAGAAACAGGGTGATACCTGGCCGCGTTTCAATATGCTGATGAACAGTGTGCACGCCTTGATGGACCAGGAGTACAGCGGCGATATCAATATCGTCCCCAGCTTCCGCTGGTACAACCCGGCGAAGCTCCTGTCACATCTGTCAGAGAAGGATCTCATCGAGTTGATGGAAGGTGGGGAACATTCGGCATTCCCCAGCGTGGAGTCGATTCGCATCTGCACCAAGATCAGCCGCACTATGGAGGAAATCCTGTTGCGCTTCGAGCGGGGCGACCTGCGCCCGGATGCCTCCGAGTACCACCGCCCCCGCGCGTCCCGCCGCAGGCCGCCGCCCACCCGGGCGGACCGTGAGGCGCAACGGGAGCATCGCTTGCACTCGGACAAGACGGAGCGAGCACCCGCAGCGAAGAAAAAACCGGTAACACGGAAAAAAGCTGCCGCAAAATCCCGGCCGGCCAGGAAGGCCCCCAAGACCGCGGAGGGTGACAAACCCGCCCGTGCCGCCGCTTGATAAAACGGGGCTCAGGCCCCGTTTTTTATGCTCTGCTGCGGATTAAAAAAATACAGCCATGCTGTTGGTGTAGGCCTGCGCCAGCAGCGTTTCCACTGGTATTTCCTTAACTTCGGCCACCCGCTCGGCGATGAACGGAAGGTAGAACGGAGCGTTGGGGCGGCCCCGGTAGGGCACGGGAGTGAGGTAGGGCGCATCCGTCTCCAGCAGTATTTGCTCCAGGGGGGTAGCGCTCACCACGGCCCGCACATTATCCGCCGCGTTAAATGTAGTGATGCCATTGAACCCGAGCATAAAGCCCTCCGCCAGGCAGTACTCCGCCAGGGGCAGGCCTGAGGTGAAACTGTGTATTACACCCTTGCGGGCAAGGTCCCGGCTGAAGTTGCCAAGAATATCCCGGGTGTCGTCATCGGCGTCTCGGGTGTGTATGACCACCGGCATGTCCAGGTCCACAGCGGCCTGTAATTGTCTTTCAAAAGCGCTGCGCTGCACGCCGCGATCGGCGTGGTCGTAGTAGTAATCCAGGCCGATTTCGCCTACCGCCAGAATACGCTCATCACCGACGCGTTCGCGTATCAGGGCGTCAACATCATCGTTATAGGTTGCCGCTTCATGGGGGTGTACGCCCTGGGTGCCCCAGATAGTGTCGGCTTCCCGGGTCAGTTGCATTACCCGGTCGAGGTTGTCGGGTGATACCGCGATGGTGATGATGCGTTCAATACCTACCTGCCTTGACTTCTCCAGGGTGTGGGTGAGTTGTTCCGCGTCCAGGTAATCCAGGTGGCAGTGGGTCTCGATAATCGGTGTATCGAAATGCGGTATCTCACGCCGTGTTTTTTTGCCCATGATTATTCCTGGTTCCTGTACTTTAGGTAGCGTCGTCGCTGCTGGCCATCAGGCGCTGGCGTATTTTTCGTGTTGCCGGGGTATGCAATTCGCCGATGGTACTTGTGATCTGCCCCCACAGCCAGTTGTGCATGGGCGAGTTGGCCGTGCGTGTATGGGCAACCAGCACGTAATCCAGTTCGTAGTAGTCGCCTTCTGGCACCGGCAGGGCCGCGATGCCGCGTGTGGCAGCTTCATTTTGCAGGATGTAGGCGGGAGCGGGCATAAAGTAGTCGCTCTCGCGAAGAATCTCCAGCGCGGTCAGCAGATGGGAAATTTCCAGGGCGCCGCGCGGATGATCGGGTATATGGGTGCCGGCTTTGGTGTGGCGCTGGATCTCGGCCTGCTCCCAGTCGGATACATACAGGCGAATCAGCGGAAACCGGGCCAGTTCCGGCCAGCTGGTTTTGCCTCTGGTCAAAGGGTGGCCCTCGCGTACCAGGATAGCCGGAGGGCTGCGGCCCAGGGGCTCAAGCCGAAAGTCTCTACTGTAGTGTTGTTGTTTTATATGCACCGCGAAATCCAGGTTACCCCTGGACAGTTCTTCCAACTGGTTCTCCACCCGGGTGATCACCCGAATAGTCAATTGCGGGGCGAGATGTTGCAGTCGCTGCATCAGTGGCGGCAGCAGCGCTACGCCAATGTATTCCGATAGTGCCAGGGTGACCTCGCCCTTGAAGCTGGCAGGATCAAATCGCGACCCTGAGACCAACTGGGTGATATCACCGAGTATCGAGCTCAGACCTGCCCCCAGCTCTGTGGCCCGGGGCGTGGGTTGCATACCGTGGCTGCTGCGAGTGAAAAGAGCGTCACCGAAGACCTGGCGCAGCCTTGAGAGGGTTTTGCTCATGGCAGGTTGGGTGATATACAGGCGCTCCGCAGCCCGTGAGACGTTCTTTTCTTCAAGTAGAATTTGCAAGGCAATCAACAGGTTAAGGTCTATTTTTGCCAGTTCGCGGGTATCCATAGATCGTGATATAACTCTAATTCATAGTAAGCATAATATAAATACATTAGATGTATATCATACTCGGGGATAGTCTACTTGCAACTCGAAACAATGCCCTGAAATGCCAGGGCGCGGTTGCCTTTGTGCAATCGGCGATGGCAAACCCATCCAGGTCCTCAGAGTTATTTTTAAACCCGCCGCAAGGCGGGTTTTTTTTGGTTCATCGCGCATTGGCGGGGATTTGCCGGTTGCGGAGGCTTTAAAGCGAGCTCGCCAGCCGGTCGGCCACATTGGCGTATACCGCGATCGAGGTGGCCGTATAGTGCTAAAGATCACTTAGCGAACCGCAACCACCCCGCTAATAAGCGATGCACCTTTTTTATGCCCCAGGCCAACTGGGGCAGGGCGACCGATCATCAAGCCTTGAGTTTGGGCCTGGCTTTTGCCGCTGCACGCCGCTTGACCTTGGGCCGATTCGGGGCGGCTTTGACCTTCGCCTTCGCCTTCGCTGCGCTCGCCACTGCTTTGCGCTTCACCGGGGCCTTGCTCTTGGCCGCGGCTTTGCGTTTTGCCGGTGCACTGGCGACTTTAGCGGTCTTGGCTGCCTGCTTGCGCCCGGCGGCGGGTAACTTGCGCTTGGCTGCGGCGCTCTTCGCTGCCCCGGATGCTTTTTTGGCTTTGGCTTTGGCTTTGGCTTTGGCTTTAACTTTGGTTTTGGTCTTGGCTTTCGCCTTGGTCCTGGCTTTCGGCTTCGGCGCAGTGCTATCAGCGGCGCGCTTGCGCCGGGGTGATATTATCTTGGCCTTGGCGGCAACTGCTTTGCTGCTGCGCCCCTGTGCATCCAGCACCGCGGCCGCGTACAGTTCCTCATAGGCGGCAACCAGGCAGTCGTGGTAGAACTCCGGGTCCGGGATAATGTCCCGGTCGGCCAGCACCGACAGGGTTACTTTGCCGGAATAGCTGAATACCAGGTGGAAGATACCCATGCCGGGGGTCAGGACACCCAAGCCGAAATAATCGACCATTTTCGCACCGGCGCAGTACAGCGGAAAATCTGGTCCCGCGACATTGGAGATGCAGGTGGATACGTTCATCGGGATGAAGCGTGATAATTCGTTGCGGGACCACAGGCCCGCCAGGGTCTTGGTGATGGCAGGGGAGAGCACACCTGCCAACATCATGGCGTCGACCATGGGGCTGGATTCGCCACTGATCTTGGCCTCTGCGGTGGATTCCTTGACTGCCGCCAGACGTTGTAGCGGGTCCTTGATATCGCTGTGCAGAGAGGCAAACACTGAGCCTACCTGGTTGTTATCATCGGTCATGCTGCGCCGCGTCCGCATGTTCAATGGCAGGGCGGCGGCCAGCGAGCCCTCCTCCGGCAGTTCGCCCTTGGCCTCCAGATAACGTGCAAGGGCGCCACCAACAACCCCCAGGGCGACGTCATTGATGGTCACGCCAGTGGCGTTCTTGATATCCTTGAAACCTTCCAGGGGGAATTCGGCTGCGTCGAATACCCTGTGCGGACCAACCGATTTGTTGAGTATGGTTTTGGGTGCGGACACATCGGGGGCCGGGATTTCCTCGCGCATAATGGCGCGGGCATACTTGCCCAGTTCCCCGGTCGTCCTCAGAGTGCCCCTGGCCAGTTGCAGCGCGTTCTTGACGCTGTTGACTGAAGCCTTGGTCAGCAACTCCGCCATCGCCGGCTCGGTGTCTACCAGGCGAGGTTCCGTATCCGCTTCGTCCATATCGCCCGGATCTGCTACCAGGTCGTGCAGGGCGGCCATAAAGGAGGAGCCGCCGGCACCGTCCACCAGGGAATGATGCATCTTGGTATAGACGGCAAAACAGCCATTGGGCAGGTTCGGTATGTTGTCCAGCCCTTCTATGATGTAGGCCTCCCACAGCGGTCGTGACATATCCAGGGGGCGCGAGTGCAGGCGGGCCACCTGGATGCACAGCTGGCGCCAGTCTCCCGGCTCGGGCAGGGCGATATGGCGCAAGTGGAATTCCACGTCAAAATTGGCGTCTTTTACCCAGTAGGGGCGATCCAGTCCCCCCGGCACTTCTACCAGGCGGGTGCGAAACAGTGGCATGCTGCCCAGCCGTCGCTCAAACCCGGCGATCACATCCTTGAAGCGTACGAATCCGCCGGGTGCGGTAGAGGGGTCATAAATGCCCATGCCGCCAACATGCTGGGGCGTGTTGGTCTGCTCCAGGTTGATAAATGCGGCGTCCAGAATTCCTAGCTGTTTCATAATCTCTCAATGCCTCAATGGGCGATTCCTGTACTTTAAAGATAGCCGTGTTTACGTGGCTTGCCCCGTCATTACGGTGGCACTTGCGAGTGCGGCCTGTGCATGGCATGTTGGTCATTTCAGCGTTGCCGGGGCGGGCGACTTTATACCATTGATGGCTTTGGGGTTCTAGGACGGTTGGTTAAAAATTGTACATGAATGTGAATAGTTGTGCCGCCGGTATAGTGGCCCGTCGTCACCCGGTGCTGATATTGCTGCTCTGCCTGCTTGCTGCGGCGGACGCCAGGGCGGACAAGTATGCCTATGGGGAGGACTTCGCGCGTGTGGGCCACAGTTGGGCAGACGCGGGTCCACCGCTTGCCGCGGCAGTCCTCTACAGTGATCCCGGTGTCGATCAGAGCGACAGCTTCCGCCAGCAGCTTGCCGCCCTGGAGGATAGTGAGGGACCTTACAGCGATGCCCTGGCGGAACCCTTGACCAGCCTGGGGCGCTATTATCGCGCCAGTGGTGACCTGGAGCAGGCGACACGCATGTACCGCCGTGCCCTGCACCTGGTGCGGGTCAATGATGGACTTTACAGCGAGCGCCAGATGCCTGTGCTCAGGGAATTACTGGCGGTCTATCGGGACACCGGCGACCTTGGCGCGCTGGACCAGCGCTATGAGTATTACTTTCGTTTATACGGCAAAGGGCAACCGCCCTACACGGCAGTGCGCCTGCAGGCCGCCCTGGGTTACTTACGCTGGCAGCGCGAAGCACTACGACTTGATCTGGACGGCGACAGTGTGCGGCGCTTACAGCATCTCTATCGTTTGAATGAAGACCTGTTGCAGGCAACTGCTACCGACCCTTCGGTGTCCCTGGCGCATTATCGGGATGTGGTGCTGAGCCAGGTGCGTAACCTCTATCTGCTGGAAGACCGGGTGCGTCCGCGCCTGGAGGAAGTCGGGAGAGTCTCCGGCGCTCCGCAGTTTGCACAACAGTTTGACCAGCAGGATTTTGACCAGCGCCGGCTGGAGAATTTGCAGCGTGGTGCGCTGTCCCGTGGCAGCGAGCTAGTGCAGGAATTGATTGGTCGTTACGACGCAAGTGCAGAACCGCAGCAGGTCGCGCGCCTTTACCTGGAGCTGGGTGACTGGTACCAGTGGCATAATAGCGAGTCGCGCGCCTCGCAGTACTATGCGCGGGTCGTTGAGTTGCTCACTGCAAACTCAGATCAGGCACTGTTGCGGGAGTGGCTGGGGCAGCCGGTTGAACTGCCCGACAATGGTGCTTTCTGGCAGCCACCGCCCCAGGTGAACGACCAGCCGCCGCTGGTGCTGGAAGTAGCCTACGATGTGTCTGCCCGCGGGCGGGCCTCGAATCTGCAGTCGATTGAGGAAGATCCCGCTCACGCGGGCAAAGCTAATCGTTTAAAGCGCGCGCTGCGGAAAATTCGGTTTCGCCCGCGGTGGGTAGACGGTGTCGCGGAGTCCGCCAGTGTGCGGCGTGACTATCAGCTGTTTGACTAGCAGTACGGCCTAGGCATTCTCAATGACCATGATAGCGCCGCGCGCCTTGATCGGCGAACGGGTCTGCCAGTCAATGACGTCGGCGCAGTGCTTATCAACGCAGCGTTCAGCCATTTCGTGAAAAGTCGGTCGCTCCGGGTCGGCGATCAGGATGTGCTTTACCCCGGCTTTTACCGCACGGTTGACCATGTTGGTCACCGGCTTTACCAGTTCATCCCAGAAGCAGATATCTGCGGCGATCAGCATGTCGAACCGGGACAGCTCTTTGGTGCTGAGCTTTTCGAAGCGGGACACCAGATGCCTGGTCCGCACCTTGTTCAGTTCGGCGGTGGCCTCCAGGTAGGGGAACACGTCGGGATCAGCGTCGACTGAGGTCACTTTTGATCCCAGCTTTTTGGCGCACCAGATACCTGACACGCCCCAGCCGCAGCCCACATCGATCACCCGGCCGCAGTGCTGCGGTTTGTTTTTGTTCAGGTAGTCCATCAGCAGGCAGCTGGATTTCCACAGTTTGTCACCGTGGATAGAGGGGTGTGCACCCTTGCGCGTGACAGCGCGTATAGCCGGGTGCGAACGGGTGGGCATGATGACACCGCGAAAGCGGTTTTCGGTACGGTTTTTTTTGCTCAAGGTATTTCCTTGTCTTCCTGACGGGGGTTGATCCATATTGGGGAGGTCCAGGCGCGTTCCTGAATAGTAGGAGAATAGAAAGCTTGTTGCGCCGGGTCAAGGCAGCAGCGGCCAAAGACGTCCCCGATGGCACCTTTATCCTGTAATTCTTCGGTTTTACCCACAGCCTGTTCCGCGCAGTTTTTCGCGAAGGGATTTACCCCGGCGGCCTGGCACTGCAGGGTGCTCCAGCGGCAGGAGGGGTTTTCCAGGACACGCACATAGTAGAACGCGGATTGCGTTGCGTCGTATTCGGGATCCTGCCACACATTGCATAGAGCTTTATGGCCGCTGCCCGTGGGCGCGCAGCTTTGCGGGTCCACGCCGGCACCATTGTCCGCTGAGCCCGCTATATCGAATACTTTCTCGTGGGTGTTTCCCGCTGGATCCAGCCAGCCCTTGATTACCTGGATACGCTGCAAATCAATACCCGGGTGCCCGGGATATCCGGGATCTTTGGCGGCGCTCACCAGAAAGTTCGGGGATTGGTCAGGTGCGGACATTTCCCCGCCCATGGGTATACCTGTGGCGTAGGCCTTCTCCAGCATTTGTGGATCGTCACACAGGTTTGCCGGCAGCTGCTGGCCGGCAAAGAAACGCACCACTGGACGGGTGCCACTGGTGGCATAGGTCTCGCGTCTGCGCATCCCCTCGAAAATACTGTCCCTGGAATTTTCTTCCGCCCACACCACCGCCAGGCCACCCGGATTATCGAAAAAGTGATCCTGTAGGTTGCGGTAGCCCGCATCGCGCCGGCCCAGGTGCCCGACATAGTTGTCTTCCTCGGCGCCGCCCGGGGTTGCGCTATGGGTATCGGTACTGCCTATAAACCCTAACTGGAAGGGATTGATTCCGGTGTCACGTTGCAATGCCAGGCCGTCCTTGAGCACGTTGCGTACCATATTGCGGCGCCCGAAATCCTCGAGTGCAACCGGTGCTGCTTCGTCCGAGCGGACCTTACCGAACACGGTGCCCAGCATGGCGAGGTTGTCAGCCTCTACCTGCTCGAAATCACACAGTTCGTCCTCTGTGGCGACACCTGCGCCCAGTAGTCGGTCAAAGCGACACTCACTGGCAGCTTTGTGCTGCACAAGTTCCACCAGGGGCTCGAAGAACCTGCGGTTTTCCGCTTCCTGCCGATTGCGGGGATCCGGAAACATCAGCCCACGGCTGAGATTGGGATTGTGGGGAATGGACATGACATCGCAGCCTTTATCGCCTTCGATGCATTGCTCGCGCAGTCGTCGCCACAAGTCGGGGAAGTTCATGGAGCCGGTGTCGTAGGTCGAGATCGCTGTTTCGGTCACGTGCTCGTTGCGAAAAATCACGTTGCGGTGCAGGTTGGAAAAGTTTGGTGCGTCGGTGTATTCGTAACCCACAAAGGTAGTGAAGCTGCATTCGCTACTGCGGTCGTAGTGCTCTTCTGCAGCGGCCTGTATGCGTTTCCAGCTTTCCCTGTGGGCGGCGTTGCAGTCGTCTATGGCGCACACAAAGGACGCTTCCTTCTGTGCGGAGGTGTCAGTCACACCCAGGGAGACCCAGTAATTGGCTGCCAGTAACTGGACATAAAAAATTTCACTGCGCGATGCGATACAGGCAGGAAACCAGTATGACAATTTCGATGAGTCCTGGGTGCAGAGGTTGATCGGTCCGAGGAATTCCGCGTGGTCGGTGACCGAGGTAAAGTCCAGCGGCCTTTGGATTTGCGCCTTGATGGACTGGTTGGCGTCCGGGTCGGGCAAGATAATGGGCTGTCCTTTTGCGTAGCGGTAGGCAGCCCAGGGGTCGTTGCGCTGGCTGGAAACATAACTGTCGAATGAATAACTGGTGTGTACGTGCAAATCGCCAAACATCGGCCGCTTGGTGACACTGTATTGCGTGCAGGGTTCGCGTTGTTCGGTGCGCTGGAAGGCGTGCTCAGCCGAGAGCGCGGGGCAGTGTACCGAGGTGATCAATAGCCCGGTGGCGGCAAGTGCGGAGAATGTTATTTTCATGTGTGTATTCCGGGGTTGTGGCTTCTGGCCAGCGGTGCCTATTGTGGCATTTGCCGTGCTGGCATTTCCAGCATCCAAACTGCCGCAACGGTGTGCCATGGTGTACTGGTGCGACCTGTGCAACTGGGATAGGATGGCTGATTAAAATCGGTGAGCAATGATTCACCGGGCGCACGCAAGGATAGGGTATGAACGCCGTTCGGGAACAGGTAGAACTGCTGGAGAAAAACAAACCTCGGCAGGAGCGGGCCAAGCGTACCTATGAAGGTATCTTGGCTGCCGCCGCAGAACTGCTGGTGGAAGTGGGGGTAGAGCGAATTTCCACCAACATTATGGCCGAGCGCGCGGGTATTACGGTGCCCGCGCTGTACCGTTATTTCCCCAACAAATATGCGGTGCTAAACGCTCTGGGTGCGGTGCTGATGGACCGCCAGAACGAGGTGTTCCAACACTGGTTCGACCAGTATGCGGATGAACAAAACCCTCTGGCACTGTTGGATAGGCTGTATGAGCTGTTGCAACAAACCTACGATCTGACCCGCGAGCAGACCGGTGGGTTGGAAATTATACAGTCATTGCGAGCGGTAGCTCCACTGCAGGAGTTGCGTTTGGCGTCCCACCGCCTGGTGGCCGACCAGTTTGCCTCGCTGCTTGCGGGCGTCCTGGGGCGGGAGCTGGATGTGGAAATGGCGGTGCAGGCTCGTTTGTCTGTGGACACAGGATACGCTGTTGTCGAAATGGCCCTGGAAGATCCGACCCTGCCCGCAGAGCTGGTGCTGCGCCAGGGCGCAAATATGATAAGGGTCTACTGGCGAGATACTCTGGAAAACCTCATCTGAGGCTCTGTCGTTGCCCCGGCACCGGCTTCAGTCGGTCGCTTCCACATCTTCAGCCTGTGGTCCCTTGTCGCTCTGGGCAACCACGAAAGAAACGCCCTGGCCATCGCGCAGACCGCGCCGACCCTCTCCGCGGATCGAGCGAAAGTGAACAAAGATTTCCTCGCCATCGTCCTTGGTAATGAAACCGAAACCCTTGGATACGTTAAACCACTTCACTTTGCCAAATTCGCGCTCGCCGTCAGGGATGCTGGCCGCTTTAGTGGTGGTGGCGCGGTTGGAACTACCGCCTGCTGCTGGTGTAGAGACTTTGGGTGATGCTGTCGCGGAAGGTAGCAGGGCAGTGATGACGGTGGCGATACAGAACGCGCCCAGCAGGGGCAGGTTGAGCAAGTCACCGCCCTGTAACAACGACACTGCGCTGAAAACGATTGCGGCGATAACGAGACTGACAATGATTTTTACGACCTGGTTCATGGAGATTCTCTGGTTGGTGAGTGGCTCAATAGTGGTGATTCCGGAACGACGCGCATTCTAACACCAATTGGCAGTTAGGCCAGAGAGTCGGGGTAATATTCGCCATCGCTGCCCGATGGCGCGCACTGTGCGCGACCATTTTTCGCAATCAGGGGTCGCTACAGCTTCATGACATCTTCGGCCTGCAGGCCCTTGGGGCCTTCGATGAGTTTGAACTCAACAACCTGGCCTTCATTCAGGGTGCGGTAGCCCTCGCCCTGGATGGAGCGAAAGTGTACGAAAACATCATCGTCACTTTCCTGCCGGGTGATGAAGCCAAATCCCTTGGCGTTGTTGAACCACTTTACCGTGCCGCTTACACGATCAGCCATACTACTTTCCTCGGTTTAGCATATTGCTTTTATTATGCTCCGCCCACCCCGAGGAGGGCGGAGACTGAAAACCTGTTGTTCCGAGGTTGTTACATTTGCCGGATGCGCTGCGCCTGCTCTTGTAACTTGTCAAGCGCTTGCTGCTGCGCCTGCATTTTCTCTCGTTCTTTTTCCACTACCGCCGCCGGGGCCTTGTCAACAAAGCTTGCGTTGCCCAATTTTCCCTGGATGCGTGCCACATCTTTTTCCAGCTTTTCGACTTCCCTGCCCAGCCTGGCCAATTCCGCATCCTTGTCGATCAGGTCCGCCATGGGTACCAGAATCTCAAGTTCGCCAACCAGTGCCGTGGCTGCAACGGGGGCCTCTTCGCCCGCGGCCAGCCAGATGATATCGTCCAACTTGGCCAGCTTTTTCAGGAACTGCGCGTTGGCGTCCAGCCTAGACTGGTCGTGTTCACTGCCGTTTGCCAGCATCAGTGTCAGCGCCTTACCCGGCGGAATATTCATCTCGCCACGGATATTGCGCACACCCACAATCACGCCTTTGAGCCATTCTATATCTGCGTTTGCAGCAGTGTCCACGCCTTTCTCGTCGGCAACCGGATAGGGTTGCAGCATGATCGTTGCACCGGATTTGCCGGCCAGCGGTGCGACGGTCTGCCAGATTTCCTCAGTGATAAAAGGCATCAGCGGATGCAGTAGTCGCAGCCATGTTTCCAGTACTTGTATCAGTGTTTTACGGGTGCCGCGCTTGGCCGCCGCGCTGGCATGCTCGTCCCACAGTACCGGCTTGGACAACTCCAGGTACCAATCGCAATACTCGTTCCAGATGAATTCGTACAGCGCCTGTGATGCCATATCGAGTCGGTAGTTATCTATTGAGCGCGCCACCTCGGCGGCGGTTTCCTGCAGTGCGCTGTTGATCCAGCGATCCGCAAGGCTCAGCTCCACCTCGGCGTTGGGAGCCAGTCCGCAATCCTCGTTTTCGCAGTTCATCAGCACATAGCGAGCAGCGTTCCAGATCTTGTTGCAGAAATTCTTGAAACCCTCGATGCGACCGATATCGAATTTGATATCGCGGCCTGTGGATGCCAGGGAGTAATAGGTAAAGCGCAGCGCGTCGGTACCGTAGGGCGCAATGCCGTCCGGAAACTGCTTGCGGGTAGCCTTATCAATTTTTGCCGCGAGTTGTGGCTGCATCATACCGGCGGTGCGCTTGTTAACCAGGCCTTCCAGGTCGATGCCGTCAATCAGGTCTATGGGGTCGATCACATTGCCCTTTGACTTGGACATTTTCTGCCCTTCGACATCGCGTACCAGGCCGTGTACGTAGACTGTGTGAAATGGCACTTCCTGGCGAAAATGCAGGGTCATCATAATCATCCGTGCGACCCAGAAGAAAATAATATCGAAGCCGGTAACCAGCACGGAGCTGGGATGGAAGGTGGCCAGTTCCTCGGTATCCTCGGGCCAGCCCAGGGTGGAAAATGTCCACAGGGCGGAGGAGAACCAGGTGTCCAGCACATCGTCATCCTGGCGCAGGGACAGGTCTTGTGCCAGTCCGTGCTCTGCGCGCACCGCGGCTTCGCTGTCGCCCACAAAGAAGTTACCCGCATCGTCATACCAGGCGGGGATGCGGTGCCCCCACCACAACTGGCGACTGATGCACCAGTCCTGGATGTCGCGCATCCAGGCAAAATAGGTGTTCTCCCACTGCTTGGGTACGAACTGGATGGACCCGTCCTCCACCGCGGCGATCGCCGGCTTGGCCATCTCTCGGGCATCAACGTACCACTGGTTGGTGAGATAGGGCTCGATAACCACACCGGAGCGGTCCCCGCGGGGTACCTTCAGGGTGTGGTCGTCTACCTTGTCCAGTAAGCCCAGTGCGTCCATGTCGGCAACGATTTTCTGCCGCGCCTCGAAGCGGTCCATGCCACGGTATGCCACGGGGGCCTCGTCGTTAATGGCCGCATTGTCGTCCAGGATGTTGATCATCGGCAGGCCGTGGCGCTTGCCCACCTCATAGTCATTGAAATCGTGGGCTGGTGTGATTTTGAGGCAGCCGGTACCAAATTCCTGCTCCACGTAGCTGTCGGCTATGACGGGAATCTGACGGCCGGTCAGCGGCAGTTCCACCATGCGCCCAATCAGGTGAGCATAGCGTTCATCCTCGGGGTGTACCGCCACCGCAGAGTCGCCCAGCATGGTTTCCGGGCGCGTAGTGGCCACCGTGAGATGGCCCTCGCCGCCGGCCAGCGGGTAGTTGAAGTGCCACAGGTGTCCCTGCTCCTCCTCGGATATCACCTCCAGGTCGGAGATGGCAGTATGCAGTTCCGGATCCCAGTTGACCAGGCGCTGGCCGCGGTAAATAAGGCCCTCCCGGTACAGGCGGATAAAGACTTCCTGTACCGCCTTGCTGAGGCCCGGGTCCATGGTAAAACGCTCCCGCGACCAGTCCAGGGATGACCCCAGACGTCGCAGTTGCCGGGTGATGGTGCCTCCGGATTGCTCCTTCCACTGCCACACCTTTTCCACGAAAGCCTCGCGGCCCAGGTCGTGGCGGCTGATGCCCTGTGCCTCCAGTTGGCGCTCTACCACCATCTGTGTGGCGATGCCGGCGTGATCAGTGCCCACCTGCCACAGGGTGTTGTAGCCGCTCATTCGGTGATAGCGGATCAGTGCATCCATGATCGCTTCCTGGAAGCCGTGGCCCATATGCAGGCTGCCGGTTACATTCGGCGGCGGAATCATGATGCTGTAGGCCTGCTCGCCACCCTGGGGGGCGAAATAGCCTTTGGCTTCCCACTCTTCGTACCAGCGGGTTTCAATATTGGCGGGTTGGAACGTTTTATCCATCAGTCTGGAGATCCGGAGCTAGCGAGGTGCGCGATTATACGCTCACAGGTCGTGCTTCTCCAGTTGGTAGCCGCGCTCCTTGTAGAAGGTCCAGGAGCGGCGCAGGGCCGCCAGGCTATCCGGATCCTGGGTCACAACTTCCGCCACGCGTTGGAAACGGCTGAAGAAGGCGGGTATTTCCAGCTGCAGGTTGATCAGCAGGTCATTGTGTTGGTCGGGGTCCTGGCCCCAACCGATAGCGATGGTATCCGCGTGCTCTTCGCCACACAGACCGTGCGGCAGGAAACTGGCGGGACGAAAGCTCCACAACAGTTCACTGAGCGCCTCCGCCTGGCTCTTGTCGGTGGCATTGATGAAAATGCGATGACCCCGGGCGAAGGCTTTGTCTGCCAGCCGCGCCGCTACTTGCAGGCGCTGGTTTTGCTCTGCCACCTGAACCACGTAGAAGCCAACTCGAGTCATCTGCTTATTTGCCCGCCCGGTCCATCAGGTAGCGCGTGAGCAGGGCGACCGGCCTGCCGGTGGCGCCCTTGGGAGAGGCATTCCAGGCAGAGCCGGCGATATCCAGGTGCGCCCAGTGGTAGCTCTTGGCAAAACGCGACAGAAAGCAGGCAGCGGTGATGCTGCCGCCACCGGGACCGCCAATATTGGCGATATCAGCAAAATTACTGTCGAGTTGTTTCTGGTAGTCATCCCATAGTGGCATGCGCCAGGCGCGGTCATGGCTATCGGTACCCGCGGCCAGCAATTGCTCCGCCAGTTCGTCCTGGTTGGCGAACAGGCCGGTAGCGTGGGAGCCCAGTGCGACCACGCAGGCACCCGTGAGCGTGGCGATGTCAATCACTGCCCGGGGCTTGAAGCGCTCGGCATAAGTCAACGCATCGCACAGTACCAGGCGTCCTTCGGCATCCGTATTGAGTACCTCAATGGTCTGGCCTGACATGCTGGTGACCACGTCCCCGGGTTTTGTTGCGGTGCCGCTGGGCATGTTTTCCGCCGCGGCAACAATTGCCACCACATTCAAGGGCAGCCCCAGGGCGACCAGCGCATGCATAGTGCCGAATACGCTGGCCGCGCCACCCATGTCAAACTTCATCTCGTCCATTTTCGCGCCGGGCTTGAGCGAGATGCCGCCGCTGTCGAAGGTGATGCCCTTGCCTACCAGTACATAGGGCTGCTGGCTGCCTCGGGCGCCCTGGTAATGCATGATGATCAGCTTGGCGGGTTCTGCGGAACCGGCTGAGACCGATAGCAGTGAGCCCATGCCCAGCTCTTTCATTTTCTTCTCTTCCAGCACTGAGACGCTGACCTTGGCATTGCCCCGCGCCAGTTTGCGCGCCTGCTGTGCCAGGTAGCTGGGGGTGCAGATATTGCCCGGCAGGTTAGCCAGGTGGCGGG
>Ga0316194_10000949_pt1 | contig 19697 bp, 30 predicted proteins | sample CroRivsedime1_MG_FD_204936 | JGI IMG/M metagenome (GOLD analysis project Ga0316194, IMG submission 204936) | Coastal sediment microbial communities from Maine, United States - Cross River sediment 1 | ecosystem: Environmental > Aquatic > Marine > Coastal > Sediment | place: USA: Maine...
TTTACCATTCTGGTATCGCCCCATGTCAATAAAGATGCGCGTGATCAGTATGAGATTCGAACCCACAAGCGCCTGCTGGATATTGTCGAGCCCACCGAGAAGACCGTGGATGCCCTGATGAAGCTGGATCTGGCAGCAGGTGTGGAAGTTCAGATCAGTCTGAACTAGTAATCAGATATAGAGACCGGAGCCAGCTCAAAGCGCCGGTTCCGCAACAGGGCCCCGATAGGGGGCCAGAAAAGGTGCTAAGACCGTTTATCAGTTCGCTCATGGCGTGGTGATAAACGGTCTTAGCATCTGGCCCAGGCAAATTGTCGACGGCTGAGCCGGCGAACCAGATGGTAGCTGGTCGAAGAAAGATTTTATGAGATGTCCGGCGACGGCCATCAGCGAAGAGAAACAAGGCTAGCGAGCGCATAACGATGACAATCGGTGTGGTAGGCAGAAAGAGCGGGATGACCCGGGTGTTCACGGAAGACGGCGCGTCAGTGCCGGTAACCGTGATCGAAGTAACACCAAACCGGATCACCCAGGTTAAGTCGGCGGAGACGGATGGCTACACGGCCGTTCAGGTCACCACCGGTGAAGTTCGACAGAATCGAGTTAAGAAGCCCAACGCCGGGCATTTTGCCAAGGCAAACACGGCCGCTGGTCGCGGTCTTTGGGAATTCCGGCTGGACGGCGACAAAAGTGGCGCTGATGAAGAGGTTGCGGTTGGTGCTGAGCTTAGCGTTGATCAATTCGAAGCTGGCCAGAAAGTTGACGTCCGTGGCGTATCGAAAGGTAAAGGTTTTGCCGGAGCCATTAAGCGCTGGAACTTCCGCGGCCAGGATAACAGCCACGGCAACTCCATTTCGCACCGTGCTCCGGGCTCTATCGGCCAATGCCAGACGCCCGGCCGAGTGTTCAAGGGTAAGAAGATGGCTGGCCATCTCGGCAATGTTCAAGTCACGACTCAGAACCTGGAAGTGGTGAGAGTAGATGCCGACCGAAATCTGCTGTTGGTCAAGGGCGCTGTGCCTGGACCGGCCGGCGGCAACGTTTACATCCGACCCGCAGTTAAAGCCTGACCTTAGGGTGTAAGGGAAAGAGGAAGACAGGAGATGAACCTGAGCTTGGCAACAGACGGTGGTAGCGTAGAGATCTCCGAGACCGCGTTTGCAAGAGAATACAATGAAGCGCTCGTCCACCAGGTGGTCGTCGCTTATATGGCTGGCGCGCGTCAAGGCACCAAAAGCCAGAAGTCGCGCTCTGATGTGCGTGGTGGCGGCCGCAAACCCTGGCGCCAGAAAGGCACCGGCCGCGCTCGCGCGGGTACCCGTAGCAGCCCGATCTGGCGTGGTGGAGGCGCGACCTTTGCCGCTCGCCCTCAGGATCACTCGCAGAAGGTCAACCGTAAGATGTACCGCGGTGCGCTGCAGTGCATTCTGTCTGAGCTGATTCGACAGGATCGGCTGGTCGCCTGTGAATCATTCTCAGTAGATGCGCCGAAGACCAAGGCTTTGCTCGAGCAACTTAAGCCTCTGGCACTGGACAACGTACTGATCATCAGTGAGACCGTTGACGAGAACCTTTATCTGGCGGCCCGGAATCTCAAGCATGTCGACGTGCGGGATGTTGAAGGTGTCGATCCGGTCAGCCTGATCAGTTATGAAAAGGTTCTGATCACCGTTAGCGCGCTCAAAAAGCTAGAGGAGTCGCTGGCATGAATCAGGAGCGTGTTTACACGGTTATCGTCGAGCCTCATTTCACCGAAAAGGTTTCTGGACTCGGCGACAACAGCAATCAGTACGCTTTCAAGGTAGCGACTGACGCGACGAAAGCGGAAATTAAAGAAGCGGTGGAAACGCTGTTTCAGGTAACCGTAGAAAACGTATCCACGCTGAACGTCAAGGGTAAGAGCAAGAAGACCCAGCGTGGTATGTCGCGAAAGAAAGATTGGAAAAAAGCATACGTTCGAGTCTCTGCAGGGCAGGACATCGACTTCATGGTAACGGACTAAGAAGCAGTCATGGCGGTTGTTAAAGCAAAACCAACATCACCTGGGCGCCGTTTTGTCGTCAAGGTTGTTAACCCGGACCTGCATAAAGGTGGGGCCCATAAAGCGCTGCTCGCTAAAAAGAGCAGGACCGGCGGCCGCAACAATGCTGGTCGAATTACTACCCGGCATCGTGGTGGTGGTCATAAGCAGCATTACCGGCTTGTCGATTTCAAGCGCAACAAAGACGGTATCCCAGCGACAGTTGAGCGTCTTGAGTACGATCCCAACCGGTCGGCGAATCTGGCGCTGCTGAAGTATCTGGATGGCGAATGGCGCTACATCATTGCTCCGCGCGGTGTTAAAGCCGGCGATGAGTTGATGAGTGGCACCACCGCACCGATCCGTGCCGGCAACACCATGGCATTGCGTAACGTCCCGGTCGGTAGCGTAGTTCACTGTGTTGAACTCAAGCCGGGCAAAGGTGGACAGATGGCCCGAAGCGCGGGCACGTCCTGTCAGCTGGTTGCACGTGAAGGTACCTACGCCACGTTGCGAATGCGTTCTGGTGAAATGCGCCGGGTGCTGTCTGAGTGTCGCGCAACGTTGGGTGAAGTAGGCAACAGCGAACACAGCCTGCGCTCACTGGGTAAAGCTGGCGCTAAACGCTGGCGTGGTGTTCGACCGACCGTCCGGGGTGTAGCGATGAACCCGGTTGACCACCCGCATGGTGGTGGTGAAGGGAAAACTTCAGGTGGCCGCCACCCGGTATCACCCTGGGGCATGCCGACTAAAGGTTACAAGACCAGAAAGAACAAGCGCACGGACAAACTCATCGTCCGACGTCGCGGTAGGAGATAGAGATGCCACGTTCGCTGCATAAAGGACCGTTTGTAGATCTGCACCTGGTAAAGAAGGTGGAGACCGCGTCCGCAAACAACGATAAGCGACCGATCAAAACCTGGTCTCGTCGTTCCATGGTGCTGCCAGACATGGTTGGTCTCACTATCGCCATACATAACGGTCGCCAACATGTTCCAGTTCTGATCAACGAAGACATGGTTGGTCACAAGCTGGGTGAGTTTGCCCCGACCCGCACCTATCGTGGGCATGCGGCAGACAAGAAATCGCGTCGCTGATTGCGATCGAAGAAAGCTAACGCAGAAGAATCGAGAAAGTCATGCAGGTAAGTGCAACGGCAAAAAGATTGGGGATCTCTCCGCAGAAGGCGCGGCTGGTAGTTGACCAGGTTCGTGGCCGTCCGGTGAGCGATGCCCTCGACATCCTGAATTTCAGCACTCAGAAGGGTGCTGGCCTGGTCCGTAAGGTTGTTGAATCAGCCATTGCTAACGCGGAAAACAACGAAGGCGCGGATGTTGATGAGCTGAAAATCTCTGAGGTTTTCGTCAATGAAGGTCTGACCATGAAGCGGATTCGTCCGCGAGCTAAAGGTCGGGCGGATCGAATCTTAAAACGGACCTGTCATGTCACCGTGACGGTAACGGACGAGTAAAAGACTATGGGACAAAAAGTACACCCAACCGGCATTCGCCTGGGAATCGTCAAAGACCACTCTTCGGTCTGGTACGCGGATAAAAAGACCTATCCGGAGTACCTGCTTAATGACCTGGAGGTTCGCGATTTCCTGCGTAAGCGTTTGAGTCAGGCGTCAATCAGTCGAATTGAGATTGAGCGTCCAGCCCAGACTGCCCGGATAACGATTCATACCGCGCGACCCGGTATTGTTATCGGTAAAAAGGGTGAAGACGTAGAGCGCCTGCGCCGGGAAATTTCCCAGCTGATGGGTGTGCCTGTGCACGTCAATATCGAGGAAATCCGCAAGCCGGAACTCGACGCGCTGCTGGTTGCCCAGAATGTCGCGCAGCAGCTCGAACGTCGCGTGCAGTTTCGACGCGCGATGCGTCGAGTCATGCAGAACGCGATGCGTCTGGGTGCGCAGGGCATCAAAGTTCGAGTTGCGGGGCGTCTGGGTGGTGCTGAAATTGCCCGCTCTGAGGTCTACCACGAAGGTCGGGTACCTCTGCATACCCTGAGGGCGGACATCGACTACGCCACCTGGGAAGCGAAAACCACCTACGGAATTCTCGGCATCAAAGTCTGGGTTTTCAAAGGCGAAATCATTGGCTCTGGCGAAGAGGCTGCTGCGGCAGCCGGCTGAGCGGATACGGTTGAAGGGTTAACAAGTGTTACAGCCGAAAAGAACAAAGTTCAGGAAAATGCACAAGGGCCGCAACCGCGGTCTGGCCCAGCGCGGTAGCCGGGTCAGCTTCGGTGAGTTTGGTCTGAAGTCGCTAGGGCGCGGTCGTCTGACGGCACGGCAGATTGAAGCTGCCCGACGCGCCATGACCCGACATGTCAAGCGGGGTGGCAAGATCTGGATTCGGGTTTTCCCGGATAAGCCGATCACCAAAAAGCCGCTGGAAGTGCGCCAGGGTAAAGGTAAAGGCAACGTCGAGTACTGGGTCGCTCAGATCCAGCCTGGGCGGATGCTCTACGAGATGGAAGGTGTGCCGGAAGATGTGGCGCGTGAAGCGTTCACCCTCGCCGCCGCTAAATTGCCGTTTAAAACGGCATTTGTAAAACGCAACGTAATGTAGGCGACAGTCTGGAATGAAAGCGTCAGAACTGCGTGAGAAAAGCGCCCGGGAACTTAACGAAGAGCTGCTGAAGCTGCGGAAAGAGCAGTTTCATCTGCGTATGCAGAAAGCCAGTGGCCAGTTGGGTCAACACCATCTGCTGCACGAAGCGCGTCGTGATATCGCGCGGATCAAGACGGTGATCCAGGAGAAGAACAATGGCTGAAGAAATCAGCGAAAGCAACGAACTGTCGAAGCGCACGGCGACGGGAACCGTAGTCAGCAACAAGATGGACAAGACCATCACGGTGCTGATCGAGCGCCGGGTACAGCACCCGGTTTACGGCAAGATTATTCGTCGTTCTTCGAAAATTCATGCCCACGATGCAGACAACAACTGCAACATAGGCGACGTGGTGACTATCAAAGAATGTCGACCGCTGTCGAAAACGAAGTCGTGGATGCTCGAGAGCATCGTTGAACGCGCACGTGGGGTGGTTTAGGCAATGATTCAGACTGAAACAATGTTGGATATTGCGGATAACAGCGGCGCCCGTAGAGTCCAGTGTATCAAGGTGCTCGGTGGCTCTCATCGCCGCTACGCGGGGATTGGCGACATCATCAAAGTCACGGTGAAGGAAGCAATTCCGCGAGGCCGGGTTAAGAAGGGCCAGGTGATGAACGCGGTTGTAGTGCGAACCCGAAAAGGCGTTCGCCGCCCTGACGGTTCATTGATCAAGTTCGATCAGAACGCCGCGGTCCTGCTGAATCCACAGAATCAGCCGGTTGGTACGCGTATCTTCGGTCCGGTAACGCGCGAGCTTCGTAACGAAAACTTCATGCGCATCATTTCACTGGCGCCAGAGGTGCTCTGAACACAGAGCACAAGCAGAATTTAGGGTTTCAGACATGCTGAAGATTAAGAAGGACGACCAGGTGGTAGTGATTACCGGTCGGGACAAAGGCAAACGGGGCGACGTGCTGCGAATAATGGGCGACGGCCGTCTGCTGGTATCCGGTGTCAACCTGGTGAAAAAGCATCAGCGCCCCAATCCGAATCTGGGTCAGCGTGGTGGCATCGTCGAACAGGAAGCGCCGATTCAGGCCTCTAACGTGGCGATCTGGAATGACGAAGCAGAAAAAGGCGACCGCGTGGGAATCCGCGAGGACGACGGCAACAAGGTCCGGTTCTTTAAAAGTACCGGCAAAGTAATCGACTAAGACGACCGAAGAACATGTCAAATCTTTATCAGCACTACATTGATGAACTCCGGCCAAAGCTGCAAGGCGATCTGGCGCTGAGCAATATCATGGAAGTACCGCGCCTGGAGAAGATCACACTCAATATGGGTGTGGGCGAAGCCATAGGCGACCGGAAGATCATGGAAAACGCGGTTTCCGACATGGCGGCAATTGCCGGTCAGAAGCCGATTGTTCGTAATGCTCGAAAGTCCGAAGCAGGGTTCAAGATCCGGGCCGGGTGGCCGATCGGCTGCAAGGTCACTCTGCGTCGAGCTCGCATGTACGAGTTTGTCGAGCGTCTGATCAGCATTGCGATTCCGCGGACCAGAGATTTCCGTGGTTTGAACCCGAAGTCGTTTGATGGCCGCGGCAACTTTTCCATGGGTGTCACCGAGCAGATCATTTTCGCCGAGATCGATTACGACAAGATCGACAAGATCCGTGGTCTCGATATTACGATTACCACAAGCGCGCGAACGGACGAAGAAGGCCTGGCGCTTCTTCGCGCTTTTAATTTTCCGTTCAGAGCTTAAGAGGAATTTAGCAATGGCAAAAGTTTCCATGATCGAGCGGGAAAAAAAGCGCGCCAAGCTGTGTGCAAAGTACGCAGTCAAGCGGGCCGAGCTGAAAAAGATCATTAACGACCGTAATCTCTCCGACGAAGAGCGGTGGGATGCACAGATCAAGCTGCAGAAGATGCCTCGAGACGCGAGCGCCGTTCGTCGTCAGCGCCGCTGTGGGATAACCGGTCGGCCACACGGTGTTTATCGGAAGTTTGGTCTGGGACGAAACAAGCTGCGTGAAGCGGCCATGCGTGGCGATGTGCCTGGCCTGGTCAAGGCTAGCTGGTAGGAGCACAGATATGTCCATGCAAGATCCAGTATCAGACCTGTTGACCCGCATCCGGAATGCCCAGCGCGCCGGTCATGCTGACGTTGCCATGCCCTCTTCCAAGACCAAAATGGCAATCTGCCAGGTACTCCAGGAAGAAGGCTATATCGCGGGTTTTAGCTCTGACAACGAAGCCAAGCCGACACTCACAGTTCAGCTTCGCTATCACAATGGTACTCCCGTGATTGAAGAAATTTCTCGGGTGAGTCGGCCAGGGTTACGGGTATACAAAGCCTGTGAAGACCTGCCAAACATTCGCGGTGGGCTGGGCGTCGCCATTGTCAGCACCAATAAGGGTCTGCTGACTGATCGGGCAGCAAGAGCTGCCGGAATCGGCGGCGAAGTGCTCTGCACGGTATTTTAACGAGGTTCGAAAATGTCTCGAATTGCCAATAATCCGGTAGAACTGCCATCCGGCGTCGAAATCAAAATCGACGGGCAGCAGATCAGCATCAAAGGTGGGAAGGGCGCATTGTCTTTCGATCTGCACAAAGATGTGGAAGTTGAACAGGCAGACGGCACCTTGACGTTTGGTGCCCGCAGCGGCAGCAAAGAAGCACGGGCAATGTCCGGCACAACCCGCGCCATTGTGAGCAACATGGTGAAAGGCGTTTCCGAAGGTTGGGAAAAGCGCCTTCAGCTCCAGGGCGTTGGTTATCGGGCACAAGCCCAGGGCAAGAAGCTGAATCTGCAGCTCGGCTTCTCGCACCCTGTTGAGTATGAACTGCCGGAAGGCGTTCAGGCGGAGACGCCAACTCAGACGGAAATTGTGATTTCAGGTGTGGATAAGCAACTGGTAGGTCAGGTTTCTGCAGAAATTCGCGCTTATCGACCGCCGGAGCCATACAAAGGCAAGGGTGTTCGCTACGCGGGTGAGCGGGTGCGACGTAAAGAAGCCAAGAAGAAGTAACAGGTAAGAGTAATGGACAAGAAGGCAGCAAGGTACAAGCGTGCTCGTCGTGGCCGCGCCAAAATGCGCGAACTCGGTGCTGTGCGACTGACGGTGAACAGAACACCTCGGCATATCTATGCCCAGATCATTGCCCCGGCTGGAGATGCGGTACTTGCTGCAGCCTCGACTCTGGACAAAGACCTGCGTGTTGGCAATACCGGTAACGTTGATGCCGCATCTGGCGTTGGCAAGCTGATTGCTGAGCGGGCCAAAGCTGCGGGTGTATCAAAGGTTGCGTTCGATCGCTCCGGCTTCAAGTACCACGGACGAGTTAAAGCGCTGGCCGAAGCGGCCCGCGAAGGCGGATTGGAGTTTTAGACAATGGCGTATAACGATCAGAATCGCGATGAAGGCCTGATTGAGAAGCTGGTTCAGGTGAACCGCGTAGCCAAGGTTGTTAAAGGTGGCCGGATATTCGGTTTCACCGCTCTCACCGTTGTTGGTGATGGTAATGGCCGTGTTGGTTTCGGCCGTGGTAAAGCCCGGGAAGTTCCGCTGGCCATTCAGAAAGCCATGCAGTCAGCTACCCAGAACATGATTACCGTAGATCTCAACGGCAGCACAATCTGGTATCCGTTGACCGCCCGTCATGGTGCCTCCAAGGTCTATATGCAACCGGCCTCTGAAGGTACTGGAGTGATTGCAGGAGGCACCATGCGTGCGCTGCTGGAAGCCGCTGGTGTTCACAATGTGCTGGCCAAGTGCTACGGCTCCACCAACCCGGTGAATGTCGTCACGGCAACCTTCAAAGCCCTGCAGAACATGCAGTCGCCGGAGATGATTGCTGACAAGCGCGGCAAGTCGCTGGTAGAAATTGGCGCCGCTTAGAGCGCCAGGTAAGCGAAACGGACAGAAGTCATGAGTGCTAAGACAATTCGTGTGAAGTTGGTCAAGAGTTCCGCCGGCCGCCTGAAGAAACATCAGGCCTGTGTGCGCGGACTTGGTCTGCGGCGCATAGGACACACTGTAGAAGTGGAAGACACACCGGCCGTTCGCGGCATGATCAACCATGTCAGCTACATGGTTCAGGTCGAAGGAGAAGCTTGATAATGCGCCTTAACAGCTTGAGCCCCGCAGCGGGCAGCAAACGCGGCAAGCGCCGTGTTGGACGCGGCCAGAGCTCGGGATGGGGTAAGACGTCTGGTCGCGGTCAGAAAGGTCAGAAATCCCGTTCCGGTGGCGGCGTACGCCCGGGTTTTGAAGGTGGCCAGCAGCCACTCAAGCAACGGGTACCCAAGTTTGGTTTCCGCTCCCGCATCGGCCTCATCACTGCCGAAGTTCGTCTCGGCGAGCTGGCGAAAGTGGCAGGCGATGTAGTGGATCTGGAAAGCCTGCAGAAGGCGAACGTGATCTCTCGCAACATGAAACGGGCGCGGATCATGCTCTCAGGCGAAATAGCCAGAGCGGTCACGGTAAAAGGAATTGCGGTCACAAAAGGCGCACGAGCGGCAATTGAAGCTGCCGGGGGCAAGGTAGAAGACTGATGGCGGCTAATCCGGGACTGGCAGGCGCTGCAGCGGGGCTTTCGGAGCTTCGCAACCGCCTGCTATTTGTATTGATGGCGCTTCTCGTCTATCGGACGGGAACACACATCCCTGTGCCCGGAATAAACCCCGAACGTCTCGCTGCGCTGTTCGATCAGCAGCAGGGCGGAATCCTGGATCTGTTCAATATGTTCTCAGGTGGCGCACTGGAGCGGATGAGTATTCTGGCGCTTGGCGTAGTGCCTTACATTACCTCGAGCATCATCATGAATCTGATGTCGATGATGTACCCGAGCCTGCAGCAGCTGCGTAAAGAAGGTGAGTCCGGTCGCCGGAAGATTACCCAGTACACTCGTTATGGCACCCTGGCGATTGCGCTTATTCAGGGCACCTCACTGTCGGTCACTCTCGCAAACCAGGGTCTGGCCTTTTCGACCGGTTTCGCGTTTTTCTTCGTTGCGACAACAACGCTGGTGACAGGTGCGCTGTTCATGATGTGGCTGGGCGAACAGATTACCGAGCGAGGCGTCGGTAATGGTATTTCGCTGATTATCTTCTCAGGCATTGTGTCCGGATTTCCGTCAGCTATTGGTCGGTCGTTCGAAGCTGCCCGCCAGGGTGATATCAATATCATCGCGCTGCTGGCGATAGCCGCATTCGCGATTATGCTGGTTGCCTTCATTGTTTACGTTGAACGTGGCCAGCGACGCATAACGGTGAACTATGCCAAAAGGCAGCAGGGACGCCGGGTCTATCAGGGGCAGAGCAGCCATCTGCCGTTGAAAATCAACATGGCCGGCGTTATTCCAGCCATCTTCGCCTCCAGCCTGCTGCTTGCACCTGCTTCGATGGCGCAGTGGTTCGGCAATTCGCCGGGAATGGACTGGCTACAGCAGATCGCGCTGGTTCTATCACCCGGTCAACCGCTGTACATCCTGATGTTTGCGGGCGGTATTGTGTTTTTCAGCTTTTTCTACACGGCAATCATGTTCGACCCGAAGGACATGGCAGATAACCTGAAGCGGCAGGGCGCCTATGTCCCCGGTATCCGTCCCGGTCAGCAGACGTCGAAATATATCGACGACGTCATTACCCGTCTGACTGTGTTCGGTGCGCTTTATGTGACTGCGGTTTGTCTGTTACCAGAATTCATGATTGTCGCGTTCAACATTACTTTTCAGTTGGGCGGTACTGCGCTGCTGATCGTGGTGGTGGTGGCGATGGACTTCATGTCGCAGGTGCAGTCGCACCTGATGTCGAGTCAGTACTCCAAGCTGATGGAAAAATCTAATTTGAAAGGAATCGGCCGCAACGCGCGGGTCCGCTGACGCGGAACGTGAGGCCAGAGGGTTCGAAATGAAAGTACGAGCATCGGTAAAGAGAATCTGCCGCAACTGCAAAATTATCAAGCGGAATGGCGTGGTGCGAGTGATCTGCAGCGCAGAACCTCGTCACAAGCAACGCCAGGGTTAACAACGGAGCATATACATGGCACGTATCGCCGGTATCAACATTCCCGACAACAAACATGCAGGTATTTCACTTACCTACATTTTTGGTATCGGGCGCACGACAGCACTGCAGCTTTGCGAAAAGGTGGGTGTGGAACCTGATGCAAAGATTCAGGATCTGGGTGAAGACAAGCTGGATGCGCTGCGCTCCGAAATTTCGCAGTTGACGGTCGAGGGTGATCTGCGACGGGAAACCTCGATGAATATCAAGCGATTGATGGACCTGGGCTGCTATCGCGGCATCCGTCATCGCCGTGGTCTGCCCGTGCACGGTCAGCGTACTCGCACCAACGCGCGTACTCGCAAAGGCCCAACACGCCCGATCAGGAGATAGGAAACAGGCATGGCTGAAAAGAAAACCAAGCGAATAGTGGTAGACGGTGTGGCGCACATTCACGCGTCTTTCAACAACACCATCATTACCATCACCGATCGCCAGGGTAATGCGGTCTGCTGGGCAACCTCCGGAGGCTCTGGCTTTCGTGGTTCTCGGAAGAGTACTCCTTTCGCGGCACAGGTTGCCTGCGAGAGAGCTTCTACTGTGGCCGTTGAGCAGGGCATGAAGAGCGTTGATGTCCTCGTTAAGGGCCCAGGACCCGGGCGCGAATCTGCAGTCAGAGCACTGAATTCCGCTGGTCTGAAGATCAACAGCATTTCCGACGTCACGCCGATTCCGCACAACGGCTGCCGTCCGCCGAAGCGTCGTCGGGTTTAAGGCGCGGCAACAAGATTATCTGGAGAAAGTAACGTATGGCTCGTTATTTAGGACCGAAGCTGAAACTGTCGCGTCGAGAGGGCACAGATCTGTACCTCAAGAGTGGCGTACGCCCAATTGATTCGAAGTGTCGTATCGACAATCCCCCAGGCCAGCATGGCACCGGGCGGCGTCCGCGACTTTCTGACTATGCAGTGCAGCTGCGTGAGAAGCAGAAGGTGCGTCGAATGTACGGCGTACTGGAAAAACAGTTCCGTAACTACTACAAGAAAGCTGACCGCCAGCGTGGGGCGACGGGTGAAAATCTGCTGAAGCTCCTCGAAGGTCGTCTCGACAACGTGGTGTATCGAATGGGCTTTGGCTCTACTCGTGCCGAATCCCGTCAGCTTGTTTCACACAAAGCTGTGTCGGTGAACGGTGGGATCGTCAATATCGCTTCTTATCAGGTGAAAGCTGACGATGTGGTTGCCATCTGCGAAAAGTCACGAGGTCAGCTGAGAATTCAGTCGTCCCTGCAGCTTGCTGCGCAGCGGGCACCGATCGAATGGGTCGACGTGGATCCCAACAAAATGGAAGGCGTTTATCGCCGGCAGCCGGATCGCGAAGAGCTGCCTGTCGAAATCAACGAAAACCTCATCGTCGAGCTTTACTCCAAGTAATCGGGCTCAAGGAGACGTAGATACATGGCTAATGCCGCAACAGAGTTTTTGACCCCCCGCCATATCGACATTCAGGAGCTGGGTCCAACCCGCGCCCGAGTGACTTTGGAGCCGCTGGAGCGTGGTTTCGGACATACCCTGGGCAACACGTTACGCCGGATCCTGCTCTCCTCGATGCCGGGCTGTGCGGTTACCGAGGTTCGGATCGATGGCGTTCTGCATGAGTACAGCACCATTGAAGGCGTTCAGGAAGATGTCATCGATATCCTGCTGAACCTCAAAGGCGTTTCGGTCGTTCTGCACAATCAAGACGAAGCGGTCATCAGCTTGCACAAAGAAGGCGGCGGGCAGGTAACTGCCGGCGACTTCCAGGTCTCCCAGGATGTCGAAATCGCAAATCCGGACCATGTGATCTGTTCGCTGAATGATAATGGAGCGGTCCGTATAGAAGCTCGGGTTACGCGAGGACGTGGTTATGTGCCCGTTGACAGTCAGGCGGATGAAGAAGATGACAGCCGTCCGATCGGTGTACTGCGTCTGGATGCGACCTACAGCCCCATGCGCCGAGTCGCTTACAGTGTCGAAAGTGCTCGTGTAGAACAGCGCACTGACCTGGACAAACTGGTTCTGGATCTGGAAACCAACGGAACCATAGAGCCTGAAGATGCGATTCGTCGTGCAGCGACCATTCTTCAGCAACAGCTGGCAGTTTTTGTCGACCTCGAAAGCGAAGGTGAAGCCGTTGTCGAAGAGAAAGAGGACGAAATCGATCCGATCCTGATCCGTCCTGTAGACGATCTGGAGCTGACCGTTCGTTCCGCGAACTGCCTGAAGGCAGAAAACATTTATTACATCGGCGATCTGATTCAGCGCACTGAAGTTGAGCTGCTGAAGACCCCGAACCTGGGCAAAAAGTCCCTGACCGAAATCAAAGACGTTCTCGCCTCCCGCGGCCTGTCACTGGGCATGCGGCTGGAAAACTGGCCACCTGCCAGCCTGAGAACCGACGAGCGGGTTGCCTGAGCAACCGTCGGGGCGAGAAAGAGTACAGAGGTAAACGAGAATGCGTCATCGTAAAAGTGGCAGACATCTGAACAGGACCAGTTCGCATCGCGAAGCCATGTTCCGCAACATGGCATCGTCTTTGATTGAGCATGAGATCATCAAAACGACTCTGCCGAAGGCGAAAGAACTACGTCGGGTGGCGGAGCCGCTGATAACCCTGGCAAAACAAGATTCAGTTGCCAATAGGCGACTGGCGTTCAGCCGCACTCGCAGCAAGTCTGCTGTGGGTAAGCTGTTTGCCGAGCTGGGCCCGCGTTACGTTGAACGCCCTGGCGGATACACGCGTATTCTTAAGTGTGGTTTCCGCGCTGGTGATGCCGCGCCGATGGCGTTCATTGAGCTGGTTGATCGTCCGATCATCGAGGAAGAAGATCTCGATTTCGATGATGAGGCGGTAGCAGCGGAAGAGACAACGGAAGAAGAAAAAAGCTAAAGGATCAATAAGAACACTTTGATAAACAGCTTTTCTAGACGCCGATAAGAGCGTTAATTTGTTGAAGGCCGGGATTTATTCCCGGCTTTTTTTTGTCTGTCGTATTCTGACGTAGGCATTTACGGGCGTCTTGGCAGACATTATGTTTTCCAGACCTCGTTCAACCCGCTCCGCGGGTGCCCTTACTGTGCAAACTTGCCGCGTCCGACTTTGTCGAAAGAGTCAATTTGCGGCGTTCGGTTTCACTACACGGCCTGGAAAACATAATCTCCGCCAAGCCGCTTGAGGGTGTTCTAGTCTTTCAAGCGAAAGCCCATTTCAGCAGGAGAACCCACGTTGGCTTCTTTCGCGCAACCCCACCAACTGAACCACGCAGCGACTGGGGTGGGAGGAGGTTGGTTTTGGTTCCGTGTGGCGACGCTGAGGCGGTCGAATTGACTCCGGTGCCGCGGCGTAGTCCGGGTATCGGAGGCAAGTTCGGCCAACGAGGGCAGCCCGGAGGGCCGGAGCGAGGAACCAAAACCAACCTGCGAGCGCCCCAGGCGCGACCGAGTGAATCGCGTTGTGCCGTACCGGAAACAAGATTCTCCAGGCACATAGATACCGATGTTGAACAACACCGATGCTTCGAATCAGGCGATAATCTAGGGGCTCGAAGCAGACACTTCTATTTAGCCAGCATCGGCTTCAGAAACTTCCCGGTATGCGAACCCCGCTTCTTAGCCACTGTCTCCGGTGTCCCCACCGCAACAACCTGACCGCCCCCGGCCCCACCTTCGGGCCCCAGATCGATAATCCAGTCAGCCGTCTTGATGACATCCAGATTGTGTTCAATCACCACCACGGTGTTGCCGTGATCGCGCAGCCGATGCAGTACTTCCAACAGCTGAGCGATATCGTGAAAATGCAGCCCGGTAGTGGGCTCGTCGAGGATGTACAGTGTTCTGCCGGTGTCCCGTTTAGAGAGCTCCCGGGACAGTTTGACCCGCTGCGCTTCACCACCAGATAGCGTGGTCGCACTTTGGCCGAGGCGGATGTAGGAAAGCCCCACATCCATCAGCGTCTGCAGCTTGCGGGCCAGCATCGGCACCGCGTCGAAAAACTCCCGGCCCTCTTCGACAGTCATATCCAGGACTTCATGGATATTCTTACCTTTGTAGCGTACTTCCAGAGTTTCCCGGTTGTAGCGTTTGCTTTTGCAGACATCGCAGGGAACATAGATGTCCGGCAGAAAGTGCATTTCCACCTTGATGACCCCGTCACCTTGGCAGGCTTCACAGCGACCGCCTTTGACATTGAAACTGAATCGGCCGGGTTTGTAGCCGCGCGCTCGAGCTTCCTGGGTCTGTGAGAACAGTTCCCGAATTGGGGTGAATAATCCCGTGTAAGTGGCAGGATTCGAGCGTGGTGTCCGCCCTATGGGGCTCTGGTCGATGTCGACAACCTTGTCGAGCAGCTTCATGCCTTCGATGGTCTCGTGGTCCGCTGCGCTCTGTGATGCCTTGTTCAGCGTGTTGGCGCTGATCGGATACAGGGTCTGATTAATTAGGGTCGACTTGCCGGATCCGGACACGCCGGTAACGCAGGTCAGCAAGCCACAGGGAATTTCTACCGTGACATTCTGCAGGTTGTTGCCGGTAGCGCCGACAATGCGGATCATTTTCGCCGGATCTGCCGCGGTACGTTTTCCAGGCACCGCGATACAGCGGGCACCCGACAGATATTGGCCGGTGATCGACTTTTTTGACTTCAGGATGTCGTCGATGGAGCCTGAGGCGACTACCTTGCCACCATGCACACCGGCGCCAGGTCCAATATCGATGATGTGGTCTGCCTGGCGTATGGCTTCCTCGTCGTGTTCTACCACCAGCACCGTGTTGCCCAGGTCTCGAAGGTGCGTGAGCGTTTTCAGCAGCCGTGCGTTGTCACGCTGATGCAGACCGATCGAGGGTTCATCGAGTATGTACATCACACCAACGAGACCAGCGCCGATCTGGCTCGCCAACCGGATGCGCTGCGCTTCGCCGCCTGACAGCGTATCGGCACTGCGATCGAGGGTCAGATAGTTCAGACCGACATCCACCAGAAACTGCAGCCTTGCCCGGATCTCTTTGACAATCTTGTCAGCGATTTCTCCCCGACGACCTTTGAGCTTCAGGCCTTTGAAATATTTGAGTGTCAGTTCGACAGATCCAGAGGTCACTGACGGCAGATTGCTGCCGCCGATGAACACATGCCGCGACTCCTGACGCAGCCGGGTGCCATCGCACTCGGGGCAATGCCGCACTCGCAGATATTTCTGCAGATTTTCCCGCACCATCGTCGAATCAGTCTCGTGGTACCGACGCTCCATATTGGGCAATACACCCTCAAAACGATGGGTGCGTTGGATAACGTCTCCGCGGTCATTGACGTAGCTGAAATCTATCCGTTCGCTGCCGCTGCCCGAGAGGATCGCTTTGCGGTGTTTTTTGCTGAGTTTTGAAAAGGGGGCTTCGACATCGAAGCCGTAGTGGCCGGCAAGCGAAGACAGCATGTGAAAATAGTAGACGTTACGACGGTCCCATCCCCGAATCGCGCCTTCGGCCAATGACAGTTCTTCATCCTGAACTATCAGAGCCGGATCGAAAAACTGCTTTACCCCGAGACCATCACATTCGGTGCATGCGCCGGCCGGATTATTGAAAGAGAACATCCGCGGCTCCAGCTCCGAAATGCTGTAGCCACAGATCGGACAGGCGAAGCGCGCGGAGAACACCAGTTCCTCAGCGTCCTGCTGGTCCATGTCCGCGACTCTTGCCAGTCCGTCGGTCAGTTCGAGTGCGGTTTCGAACGACTCGGCGAGGCGCTGCTGGATATCGGTCTTGATTCGAAGACGATCAACAACCGCTTCGATCGTATGCTTTTTATTTTTATCGAGCGCCGGCGCATCGTCGAGATCCACAACGAGACCGTTGATCCGGGCCCTGATGAAGCCGTTACTGATCAGTTCCTGAAAAACATGCAGGTGTTCGCCTTTTCGCTCGTTGACGATGGGCGCCAGGATCATGATGCGTTTTTCGTCGCCGGCGAATTTCTCGATCACCTGATCCACCATCTGACTGACCGTCTGAGCATCGAGCGGCTCATCGTGATGTGGGCAGCGGGGTTCGCCGACGCGGGCGAACAGTAGCCGCAGATAGTCGTAAATTTCGGTGATGGTGCCGACGGTGGATCGAGGATTGTGCGAAGTGGATTTTTGCTCGATGGAAATCGCAGGAGACAACCCTTCGATATGATCGACATCGGGTTTTTCCATCATCGACAGAAACTGGCGGGCATAGGCGGAAAGCGATTCCACGTAGCGTCGCTGGCCCTCGGCGTACAGGGTATCGAAAGCCAGCGATGACTTTCCTGAGCCTGACAGGCCGGTGATCACAATCAGCTTGTCCCGCGGAATATCCAGATTCACGTTCTGGAGATTGTGGGTGCGAGCACCGCGTACGGAGATGGTTTCCACGGGGACTTTCCTGGGGAGAAACCCGCCAAGGTAAACGGGAAAAATCTTAAGCTCAAGCTGTGTGATCACTTATTCTCAGGTGAGCGTCTGCAGGTGCGATTTAGACCCGTAATAGGCTAGACTGGCGCCCCTTCAATAGACGATCAGCAGAGTGGTTATGGCCCGGGGGATCAACAAAGTCATTCTTATCGGCAATCTGGGCAGAGACCCGGAAACCCGTTATACCCAAGGCGGTGGCAGCGCCGTGTGCAACTTCAGTGTGGCCACCACCGAGAGCTGGCGCGATCGCCAGTCCGGTGAGCAGCAGGAGCGCACCGAATGGCACAATGTCGTGTGTTTTGCCCGCTTGGCTGAAATAGCCGGCGAGTACCTGAAGAAAGGCTCCAAGGTGTACATTGAAGGTAGCCTGCGTACCAGCAGTTGGGAGCAGGACGGCCAGAAAAAATATCGCACTGAAGTCATGGCCAGAGAGCTGCAGATGCTCGACGGACGAGGTGGCAGCGGCGATATGGGCGGAGCGCCTTCTGGTTTCGAGCGCTCTCAGCCGAGCCAGGCCAATGCGCCCGGTCCGAAGGACAATGCGCCAACGCTTTCAGATGCGGACGACTTCGACGACGATATTCCGTTCTAGCGACGCGGACCTGCTTCAGCGCTTCAGCCAGTCGGGATTAAAGCAGTCCCGGCTCGGGTGATCTGGGGTCGAACTATCAATAAGCGATAAAGATCAGCAGTGTCGCGCCCAGCAACAGCCGGTAGTAGACGTAGGGCATCATGCCCGTGCGTTCGACCAGCCGGATGAACGCGTTGATGCACAGATATGCGCTGATGCCCGCCAGAGCAGCTCCTGCCGCCAGCGACAGCCAGTCGACGGGCTCAGGCTGCTGTTGCAGATCAAGGGTTGTCAGCAGAGCGGCTCCAGCAATAGTCGGGATAGCCAGCAGAAACGAAAAGCGTGCCGCCGTGGTGCGGCTCAGTCCCAGCCATAGTGCCGCAGTGATTGTGATCCCGGAACGCGAGGTGCCCGGAACCAGAGCCAGCACCTGACAAACACCGATCACCAGCGCCGCCTGGAAACTCACGTTTTGCGTCTCGCCGTGTCGACGATCTGCCAACGCCAGCAGAATGCCGAAGAAAATGGTCGTCCCGGCAATAACCTGCACAGTCCGCAACGAGTTCTCGATCCAGTCTTTCAGCAGAAATCCGCACAGCACCACGGGGACCGTAGCCAGGGCAAGTTTCATGACCTCTTCGCTGGCGGGGTTGCGTTGTCGAGTCCGCAGGCTGGTGACAGTGCCGGTCAGGTAATCGCTCAAATCGTTGCGGAAGTAGGTGCACACTGCGGCTAGAGTGCCCAGATGCACAGCTACGTCGAAGGCCAGACCCTGGTCCGGCCAGTCTGTGAGTTGGGCGGGAAGAATCAGATGAGCGGAGCTGGAGATCGGCAAAAATTCGGTGATGCCCTGTAGTAATGCCAGGGTGATGATTTGCAGCCATTCCATCGGGCAAGTCTAGTGGTCGGCTACGCAAAGCGCGAGCGGGTGTGTACAGTGGCGTGATGAGCTCGACATCTCCAGCGAGAACCGATCTGCCGCTGTTTCCGCTCAACACCGTGTTGTTTCAGGGCGGTAGGCTGCCGCTGCAGATATTCGAACCCCGATATCTCGACCTGGTCAGCCGCTGCATGCGCGAAGGCAGCAGCTTTGGTGTCACTCTGATCCGCAAAGGCCGCGACGTTCGCGATCATGGCAACGTTGGCCAGCCGGAGACTTTCGAGATTGGCACCGAAGCGCGCATCGTTGATTTCAACCAGCTCTCCAGCGGCCGTCTCGGAATTACCATCGAGGGCAGCCGTAAATTCCGGGTTTATGACACCTGGGAGCAGTCGGATCTGTTGTTGATCGGTGAGGTTGCCTTTCTGCCCGAAGAGCCGGACGTTGCGATCACTGCGGACCATCAGGAACTGGTTGATCTGCTGCTGGAGCTCAATCTGCATCCTGAAGTGCGTAAGCTGGCACTGAACATCGATCTCGACGACGCGCGTTCTGTGGGCTGGCGACTGGCTGAACTGCTGCCGATCGAACCGGAAATCAAGCAGTCGCTGCTGCAGCTGCAGTTGCCGCGGGAGCGGTTGCAGGAGTTACGGCGGTTGATTACCAAGCTTCGAGGCTGAAGCTTTTTCTATCGCTGCTTGAACAGGCTTATCAGGCCTGCGGAGCGCCGAGGTTGTTTGCTGCACCTCGCTCGACCACTCCGCGGTCCCTTCAGTTGGCAAACTTGCCCCTGCGGGTCAATTTGCCGTCCTCAGTCTCGCTTCACGGTGCCGCAAACAACCTCGGCGCTCCGAAGGCTCAAGATCGCAGTTTGCCGCTGGATACATCCACATTTTGAAAGTGTTAGGCCATAGGAAAACCTAGTGTGCTGAGGGGCTGGGGGATGCTTACGAAGCCGTGTAGCGAAGCCGAGAGAGCGAAATTGACCCGACAGGGGCAAGTTTCGTAGTCGAGGGCAGTCCGGAGGACCTGAGCGAGGCGCCGGAAGCATCCCCCAGCCCCTCAGCACACGGGCAGTACAGGTCAATTACTCCGGCCTCCTCAGCACAGGGCAGTACAGATCAATTACTCCGGCCTCCTCAGCACAGGGCAGTACAGATCAATTACTCCGGCCTCCTCAG
>Ga0316194_10000951_pt1 | contig 19683 bp, 18 predicted proteins | sample CroRivsedime1_MG_FD_204936 | JGI IMG/M metagenome (GOLD analysis project Ga0316194, IMG submission 204936) | Coastal sediment microbial communities from Maine, United States - Cross River sediment 1 | ecosystem: Environmental > Aquatic > Marine > Coastal > Sediment | place: USA: Maine...
AGACTGTTTTTCGAGACGCATCTCGACCTTCGAGTCGAGCGAAAGAACGAGGGGCCTGTTGGTCAAAGTGTGGGGACAGATCGGGGTCACGACGATGACCCCGAGATTCGGGTAGAGGATCGGTCCGCCGGCCGACAAATTGTAGGCGGTTGAGCCGGTTGGGGTCGCGATGATCAGCCCGTCGGCCCTGAATCGGCTGACCAGGGCGTCGTTCACATGCACCGACAGATCGAGCATTCTCGCCAGTGCAGACTTGTTGATCACGGCATCGTTGAGGACGCAGTGGGTGGAGGGATCGCGACCCGGCGTGTCGACGGTCACCAGGAGGCGCTCCCGGCGCACCGTGCTGGCTCGACCCTCGACCGCTGCGTGCAGCATCGGGAAGAGACTCTCGGCAGGATGCTCGGTAAGGAAACCAAGAGTACCCATGTTGATGCCGAGAATGGGCGTGCCGTTGATCGCGCCGCGGGTCACAGAGAGGAGGGTGCCGTCGCCGCCGAGTACCACCACCAGGTCGACCTGGCTCGGGAGCTCCTCCCGATCAACGTCTCCATTTGCGTTCAGAGCGGCGGCGCTTTCGCTTTCGACCACGGCCTCGAGGTCGAGGCGGGTCAACTCGTCGAGGAGCTTTTTCCCGAGCTCGATAGCCTCGGTACTGGTGGTCTTGAGCACCACCCCGACTCGACGCATGGGTTGATCCGCCATCGCCGCCCATTCTACCCCGCAATGAAGGAGTAAGGGAGCGAGGGAGCGGGAGAGCTAAGGAGCTGGGGAGCGGAGGAAGGTGCTCCCCATCACGATTTTCATTTCTCCCCTGCGCCCTTACGCACCTTCCCGAATTTCCCGATATTCCTGGCACGGAGACGGAGACGGAGACGGGCATGGGGGGGGGCCACAACATATGGTGTATCTGAGTCTCAGAACCACAACATGTAGTGGTGTTTTGTGAATCATCAATTTTCGCCGGAAAAATGGGTTCGAAAACGACGCAAGTATTTGACGCCGCAACCCTTGACATGCAGTCCGTGGCAGATCATCATGGAGTGGTCAGAAGTGGTCCAAATAGGTCTGATGTGGGAAAGTCGTCTATTGAGGGCTCACTTTTAGTTTTTAAGGGGGCAGTGTGGAACGGTTTCGCGGAGGATTCCCGGCCACCATCGACGCCAAGGGGCGTTTCAAGCTCCCGGCGAGGCTGCGCGAGCAGCTCGAGATGGGCTTTGGTCGTGAGGTCTACGTGTGCTCCTTCTTCCCCCACGAGCTCCGAGTTTACCCGCTCGCCGTATGGCAAGGGGTCGAGGAGCGGCTGCTGAACAAACCGGCGATGAAGCCGGCTGTGCTGAAACTGATTGAGCGGGTCAATTACGGCCAGCTGCTGGATGTGGACGACCAGGGACGAATTCTCGTGCCTGCTTTGCTGCGCGAAATGGTGGACGTGGAGGGAGAGGTCGTGGTCTCGGGCCGCATCAATCACCTCGCCGTCACCAACCGCTCCCGGGCCGCCTCATTCCTCAAGGAAGCGTCGCTGAGCGATGAGGAACTCGAAGAGCTCGCGCAGCTGGAGCTGTGATGGAGGACGTGAGTGGCCTCCGAACACTTGCCGGTGCTCACCGATCGGGTGGTGGAGCTGCTTGCGCCTGCCGGCCCAGGTCTGCTGGTCGATGCGACGGTCGGTCTCGGAGGACATGCCGAGGCTCTGCTCCGGGCAGTGCCCGAGTTCCAGCTCGTCGGCCTCGATCGTGATCCCCAGGCCCTGGCCCGGGCCGGTGAGAGACTCCAGCCGTTCAGCGACCGTGTGCAACTTGTCGAGGAAACTTTCGATCGATTGCCATTGGTTCTCCGGCGACTCGGGCTTGGCGCGCCGGTGGCTGTGCTCGCCGACATCGGATGCTCGTCGCTCCAACTCGACAGTGCCGAGCGTGGATTCAGCTTTGCATCAGATGGTCCGCTCGACATGCGCATGGGCGGATCCGGTCCGACCGCAGCCGACCTGCTCGAGCGGGCGGAGTGGGAGGAGTTGGTGAGGATCCTGCGCGACTTCGGCGAGGAGCGGCGGGCCCGGGCGGTTGCCCGTGCGATCGTCAGGCGCCGCGAACAGGAGCCTCTGCGGACGACCGCTCAGCTCAGCCGGCTGGTCCAGGATGTGATCGGCGGCCGCGAGCGACGCATCCACCCTGCGACCCGCACCTTTCAAGCGTTGCGCATCGCGGTCAACGACGAGCTCGGACAGCTCGAGCGCTTTCTCGAGCCTGCGATTCGCAGCCTCAAGTCCGGCGGCCGGATCGCGGTCATTTCGTTTCACTCGCTCGAAGACCGGATCGTCAAACACACCCTGCGCCGGTTGGCCGGGCGTTGTACCTGCCCCCCGGACTTCCCGGTTTGCCGCTGCAATCCACAACGGGTCGTCAAAGTTTTGACGTCTTCACCGCTACGTCCGGACGACGACGAGGTTGAATTCAATCCGCGTGCGCGTTCGGCGCGTCTGCGGGCGGCCGCAAAACGACGGGAGGACTGAGATGGACCTTCCCGTCATAGGCCCCTCGAATCGTTTTCTCATTCCACAGCGGGACCGCCACTGGCCGCAGGTCCTGAGCGCCTTGATCGGGGTTTCGGTGATGGTCGTGCTGGCGTTGGCACTGGTCGGCTGGCCGAGGCTCAAGAGCACCTCCATTCACTATGAGTTGATCCGACTCAGGGCGCAGGTCGCGGAGCTCGAGCAGCAAGAGCGCAATCTTCGGCTCGAGCTCGAACACGAACGGAGCCCCGAACGGTTGGCGGCGCGTGCCCGCGCGCTCGGGATGGTCCCGGCAGCTCCGGCCGGTTTGCCCGCACAACCGCCGTCCGAGGTGGCGAGGTGAATCGCCGTCGCCTGTTGGTGGTGATAGCGGGGTTGGCGCTCGGCGCGGCTGGGGTGGTTGCGAGAAGCGTTCAGATTTCGGTCTTCGAACACGGTGCCTGGGGCAAGCGCGCCCTCAGACAGCAGCAGCAGGTCATCGATGTGCCGGGCCCCCGGGGGACCATCCGGACCGCCGACGGCTATGTGCTGGCGACCTCGATCGATCGGGTCGCGATCCAGGTCAACACCAGGCATCTCGAATACCCGGAGATCTTCGCGGCTGCGGTGGCGCCGCTGCTCGGACAAAAGGAGAACGATCTCGAGCGCCGTCTCGGTGGCGAACCGAGATCGGTGTGGCTGGCCCAGCGTGTGCGACCCGAACTGGCGGAGCAGGTGGTAGCGCTCGCGCCGCATGCGGTGGTGCTGGTGCCTGACTTCGCGAGGATCTACCCGCAGGGGAGCCTGGCGGCGCCGGTTGTCGGTTTTGTCGGCCGTGAGGAGCTGCACACCGTTGGGCGGGCAGGCCTCGAGCACCACTTCGACGCCTATCTGGCGGGCGAACCGGAACAGTATCTGGCGGTCAGCGACGCGATTCAACGCAGGGTGCAGTTGCAACGGTTGCAGCGTGGTCGCGCCGGTTATGATCTCCAGCTGACCCTGATAGCGCGACTGCAGGCACGGTGCGAGGCGTTTCTCGCGAGAACCCTCCGGACGCACGGTGCGCGCGCCGCTTCGGCGGTTGTCGTCGATGTACGAACTGGGCGCGTCCTGGCACTTGCCTCGCTGCCATCCTTCGACCCCTCCAATCCGGGGGCGGCCAAGACCGATAACTGGCGCCTCCGCCCGGTCCAGGATGCATTCGAGCCGGGTTCGACCGTCAAACCGTTCGTTGCGGCCGCGGCTCTTGCGGCCGACGTCATCCGCCCTGGCGAGCGCTTCGATTGTCTCGATCGCGGCGTCAGCGTTGCGGGCCACTGGGTCCGCGATCATGCTGATCCAGGGCGCTACACCGTTGACGAGGTGGTCGTCTACTCCGCCAACGCCGGGATCATCGAAATAGCCGAACGCCTCTCCGAAGAACGCTTGCGGCATGCCTTCGACACCTTTGGATTCGGCCGCCGCTCGGGTGTCATTTTCCCGGCCGAGGCGCGGGGCCTGCTTCCAGAGACCCGAACCTGGTCGAAAATGAGCCGCGCCGGATTTGCCCTCGGTCAGGAGCTCATTGTCAGCCCCCTGCAGATGGCGATGGCTTATGCGGCCATCGGCAACGGCGGCTGGCTCCTCGAGCCACATCTCGTCATGGCGGACGCGGAGTCCGGGACCACAGCCGACCCGGGAGCGCGAACGCGGATCCTGGATGACGCCCTGGCCCGCCGTTTGCTCGACATGCTCGAGGGAGTGGTTCGTGACGGTACCGGCGAGCTGGCGGGCGTGCCGGGCTACCGGACCGCCGGCAAGACCGGGACCGCCCAGCGGGCGGTCGGCGGCCGCTTTGACGACCAGCATCACGTCGCCTGGTTTGCAGGCCTGATGCCGATGCCGGATCCGCGGATTGCGGTTGTGGTGGCCGTCGAGGACCCGGTGGAGATCGACTTCTGGGCGTCAACCGTGGCGGCCCCGGTCTTTGCCGAGATTGCCGAGGCCGCGGCCTGTCTCCTCGATTTCGCCCCAACCGAACCGGTGCCACCTCCCGAACAGCGCATCGCCCAGGGCGAAGCGACGGCCGAGGGGGGGAACGCATGAAGCTCGAGACCCTCCTCCACCGTCTCCGCGAGGGTGAGCTGACCGGCGATCCCGGATGCGAGGCGCGGAGGGCGCGGTGCGCATGACGGTAACCGATGTTGCCCGCGTTGTCGGCGGATCGGTCGAGGGGAATGCCGCTGTGCGCCTTCTCGGTGCCGAGGTCGACTCGCGCCGGCTCGAAGGCGGCGACCTCTATGTGGCCCTGTCGGGCGCTCGGCGCGATGGCCACGAATTCGTTGGTGTGGCTCTCGAAACTGCCGCTGCGGCGCTGGTGCGCCGTGATGCCGATCTCGAGACGCCTCCGCCCGAGCGCGCTCTGGTACGAGTCGACGACCCGCTCGCCGCTTACCATGAGCTTGCTCGCCATGAGATCCGAGAGCATCCCTGGCGGGTGGCCGCGGTGACGGGGTCGGTGGGCAAAACTACCACCAAGAACTTCCTCGCCGCGCTGCTCGCGCCGCACCACCGGATCGGCTCCTCGGGGGGCAATCGCAACAACACCCTCGGTCTGCCCGCGGAGATTCTCTCCCAGGAGGCGGACATCGAGGTCTTCGTCGCCGAAGCCGGGATGAGCACCCCGGGCGAGCTCGCGATCCTGGGTGAGATCCTGCGTCCCGAGCTGCTGCTCTACACCCGGATCGCGCCGGTTCATACCGAGTTCTTTCCCGACCTCGAGGGGATCGTCCGCGCCAAGGCGGAGCTCCTGCCGTGGCTCGAAGCCGGGGGCGCGCTGGTGATCAATGCGGACGATCCGAATCAGGATGGATTTCCCGCCGAGACCGACGCGCGTGTCATTCGCTATGGCACTGAAGGCTCGGAAGCGCGGATCGAGGAGGTGGAGGATCGCGGGCTGCTGGGCAGCAGCTTCCGGCTGGTGCTGCCGGACAGCGAAGCCGCTGTCGAGCTGAATCTGCCGGGACGGCACCAGGCCGAAAACCTGCTCGCCGCCGCCGCCGCCGCCTCGACCTTCGGTGTGCGGGCCGAGCAGGTGGCCGAGACGACTCCGTCGCTCACGACGCCCGAGCACCGCGGACGTTTGCTCGATATCGGCGACGACATCTCGTTGGTTGACGACAGTTACAACGCGTCGCCACTCGCCGTGCGGCGGCTGCTCGAGCTCCTGGCGCGGGCGCCGGGACGGCGGGTGGCGGTGCTTGGCGAGATGTATGAGCTCGGAGATCTGGCGGCGGACGCCCATAGACGCGCCGGCGAGGAGGCCGCCGAAGCTTGCGATCTGCTGGTTGCGGTGGGCGGCGCCGATGCGGGTCGGATCGCGGATGGAGCTCGGGAGGCCGGACAGCCGACCGGATCAGTCCACCTGGTGGAGGACGCCGATCGTGCCGCCGAGTTGTTGCGCCGGGTGCTGCGCCCGGGAGATGTGGTGCTGGTGAAAGGCTCGCGCGGGGTCGGCCTCGATCGCACGGTGGCGGCGCTGACGGGGGAGGTGGCAGCCTGATGCTGTACGCGCTCCTCTATCCCCTCGGAGACACCTTCATCGGCTTCAACGTCTTCCGTTACCTGACCTTCCGGGCCGGTCTAGCGATCGCGACCGCGTTCTTCATCAGTCTGGTAGCGGGCCCGTGGATGATCTCGAAGCTGCGGGCCCTGCAGGTGCGTCAGTCGATCCGTGAGGAGGGGCCCGAGCACCACCAGGTCAAGGCGGGGACGCCGACCATGGGTGGCATCCTCATCGTTTCGAGCTTCGTCCTCACGACGCTGCTGTGGGCGGACCTCAAAAACCCCTACATCTGGACCGTGTTGCTGGCGACCCTCGGGTTTGCAGCCATCGGTTTGATCGACGATCTGTTGATTGTGCGTCGCCAGCGCAATCTCGGTCTGACGGTGCGGCAGAAGCTCTTCCTGCAGATGCTGGTGGGTCTCGCCGCTGGTCTGATGGCGCGAGCCGCTGCGGCCCCGGCGCCCCACGCCGGCGCCCTCGCGGTGCCGTTCCTCAAGGACGTCTTGCTGCCGTTGGGAGTCCTGTATCTGCCGTTCGTGATGGTGGTCCTCCTCGGCTCATCGAACGCCGTCAACCTCACCGACGGCCTCGATGGTCTAGCTGTCGGTTCGGTCGCTATCGCCGCCGCCACCTACACAGTCTTCGTTTACGTTGCCGGCCACTTCCGGATTGCCGAGTACCTGCGCATCGTGCCGGTCTCGGGTGCGGGTGAGGTGGCGATCTTCACCGGCGCCATGGTCGGCGCGGCGATTGGGTTTCTGTGGTTCAACTGCCACCCGGCACAGGTTTTCATGGGTGATGTCGGTTCGCTCGCCCTGGGCGGCGGGATCGGCATCGTCGCGGTGGTGGCCAAACAGGAGCTGTTGCTGGTGCTGGTCGGTGGGCTCTTCGTGCTTGAGGAGCTGTCGGTCATCATCCAGGTACTCTCCTACAAGCTACGCGGCACCCGGGTCTTCCGAATGGCGCCGCTCCACCATCACTTCGAGCTCCTGGGCTGGACCGAGACCCAGGTGGTCGTGCGTTTTTGGATCATCGCGGTGGTCTTCGCCCTCGCCGGGCTGTCGACCCTGAAGTTGAGGTAGCAGTGGCGTTTCAACCTTCACCCCGGGTGCTGGTGGTTGGGCTGGGAAGCTCCGGCGTTGCCGCCGCTCGCCTTGCGGCCGCCGGCGGCTCCGAGGTCTGGGCCACCGACCTGCGGTCTGAGAGCGAGCTAGCAATGGGGCTGGCTGCTTTCGGTGACGACGTGCGCACTTTCCTCGGTGGCCATCCGGAGAGCTGCCTGGAAGGCGTGGGGCTGGTCATCGTATCGCCCGGCGTCCCAGGCGATGCGCCGCTGCTCGAATCGGCACGCGGCCGCGGTATCGAGATCAACACCGAAATCGAGTTTGCCTGGCTCCATCAGCCACAGGCCGAGCTGGTGGCGGTGACCGGCTCCAACGGCAAGAGCACGGTGACCGAGCTGACGGCACAGATGCTTGTCGAAGCGGGCCGGTCGACAGTGGCCGGCGGCAACCTCGGGACCCCGGCGTCGCAGCTCGTGCTCGACGGAGGCTGGGAGAGTTGGGTGCTCGAGATTTCGAGCTTCCAGGCCGAGCTCCTGACCGCGATGGCGCCCCGAGTAGCGATCTTCCTCAATCTGAGCCAGGACCACCTCGAACGTCACCCCGATCTCGACGCCTACTGCGCCGCCAAACAGCGACTCTTCGCGTTTCAAAACGATGCCGACACCGCGGTGCTCAACGCTGACGACCCGATGGTCGCCGCAACCCGAACTGCGGCGCGCAAGCGCCACTTCTCGATTTCCGGGCCGGCGGATGCCTCGCTCGACGGCGACGAGCTGGTGCTCGACAGCGAGCCGATCATGCGCTCGACCGGAATGCGCTTGAGCGGGATGCACAACGTTGCCAATGCCCTGGCCGCTGCCCTTGCGGCGGCTGCCCTCGGTGCGCCGCCGGCAGCCATGGCCACGGCACTGGGCACTTTTGACGGGCTCGAGCACCGCCACCGCACAGTCCACACCGAAGACGGCGTCCGCTGGGTCGACGATTCCAAGGCCACAAACGTCGGCGCCACCCTGGCCGCGCTGCGCGGCTATCCCGACGATTCCCTGCACCTGATCCTCGGGGGCCAGGCCAAGGGTCAGGATTTTGAAGTCCTCGCGGACGAGGTGCGGCGCGCAGTGACCCGCCTCTACCTGATCGGTGAGGACGGGCCGGCCATCGCCGAGATCCTGGCCGGTTCGGCACCGGCTGAAAACTGCGGAACCCTGGCAGAGGCAGTACATCGGGCTCGTCGCTACGCGTCGCCGGGTGAGTGGGTTCTGCTGGCTCCGGCTTGCGCCTCCTTCGACCAGTTCTCCAACTACGGCGAGCGTGGCGACCGTTTCACCGACCTCGCGCGACAGGAGGTGGCGCCATGCCCATAAGGCAGCGCTTCGACCGCCTCCTGCTTGGCTCGGCGATCCTTCTGACTGCCATCGGACTCGCCATTCTCGCATCGGCCTCGTGGCTGCTGGCGACCGAACGCTACGGACGGCCCGGGTCTTACTTCTTTACCTGGCAGGCGGCGACGGCGATGGTCGGTCTCGGTCTGATGGTCGTGATCATGCACCTGAGAACGACCCTCCTCACCGATCGCCGGCTTGTGACTGGCGCCCTGACTGTGGGGTGGGCCTTACTGTTGGCTGCCTTTGCCCAGGCGGAGGTTGCCGCCACTCACCGGTGGATCAACATCGGTGGGATCTCGGTGCAGCCGTCGGTGCTGGTGCGGCTTGGTCTGATCCTGTTGATGGCGATCCTTTTGGACGAGGCGCGGCGCGTGGGATGGCCATGGCAGAAGTTGGCTGTAGTGGGTGGTATTTCGTTCGCGACCATTCTGGTGATTGTGGTCGAGCCTGACCTCGGAACTGCCGCCCTGCTGGCAGTGGTACTGGGCGCGATGGCCTTTGTCGCGGGGATGCCGCTACGGCTGATGGCGGCTCCCGCGATCATCGGCGCGGTGGCGTTGGTAGTGGCGATCATCACATCGCCCTACCGGCTGGCCCGGGTGCAGGCGTTCTTCGACCCCGAGATGGGTGCCGCGGCCAGCTGGCAGAGCTACCAGAGTCTGGTTGCGATCGGCAGCGGTGGCTTCCTCGGCCTCGGTTACGGCTCAGGGTTGCAGAAGCTCTTTTTCTTGCCTGAGCCCCATACCGATTTCATCTTCGCCATCACCGGGGAGGAACTCGGGCTGGTGGGTCTGATGGTCCTTCTCGGCCTGGCTGGGGTCATCGTCTGGCGCGGTTTCGTGATTGCTGTTCGGCTCGAGGATCCTCAACGCGCTCTGCTCGCCTTTGGCATCACCACGGCATTTGCAGCGCAGAGTCTGGTGCACATGGTGGTGTGCCTCGATCTCCTGCCGCCGAAGGGAATTCCGCTTCCGTTGGTCAGTTACGGCAAGACCGAAATGCTGGTGACACTTGTCTCGATCGGCATCCTCCTCAACCTGTCGCGGGAGGTGAAGGCGTGAGTCGGCGGGTCGTGATTGCAGGTGGCGGCACCGGTGGCCACATCTTCCCTGGACTGGCGGTGGCGCGCGAGCTCAAGGCACGTGAGATCGATGTCCACTGGCTTGGAGCGCGTCGCGGTCTCGAGGCTGAGCTGGTTGCCGAACGCAATATCCCGATCACCCTGGTCGATCTCGAAGGCATCCACGCCCGGACACCGTCGGCTGCGGTGCGCGCCCTCGCCAAGCTGCCGGGCGCCGTCGCCACCTCGGTACGAACCCTTCTCAAGCTCAGGCCCCTGGCGGGCGTGGTTGGAGTCGGCGGATATGCCTCCACCGCCGGCATGATGGCTGCCGGGCTGCTCGGGGTGCCGACGGTGCTGCAGGAGCAGAATTCCATCCCCGGGTGGGTGAATAAGTTCCTCGCTCCTTTCTCTGACCTGGTCTGCTGCGGCTTCGAGGACGCCTTGAAGGCCTTCCCTTCGCTCTCCGCCGAGTGGACCGGCAATCCGGTCCGTGCCGACTTTTTCGAGGTGGCTGATGTGGCCCCGCACGACCCACCTCGCCTCCTGATCCTGGGTGGCAGTCAGGGATCGTTGTTTATCAACCGCACCCTGCCGCGGGCGCTGGCGATGCTCCGCGACGAGGGTCTCGAAATCGAGGTTCGGCACCAGGCAGGCGTTCGCTGGGCGGATGTTGTGAGGACCGCCTACCAGGACCTCAAGCTCGAGGCAAAGGTAACTGCTTTTCTCGCACAGCCCTGGCAGGCGTTCGCCGAGGCGGACCTGGTGGTGGCGCGATCGGGCGCGCTGACGATCTCGGAGCTCGCGGCTGCCGGTCGAGGCGCGTTGCTGATTCCCTTTGCCGCCGCCGCCGGCAATCACCAGGAGTTCAACGCCCGCAGTCTCGAAAGAGCCGGCGGGGCGCTGGTCTTGACCGAACACGAAGCCATGCCCCTGAGAGTCTCGATGCTTCTCGGTAAGCTCCTTCGCGACCACGATTCGCTGCGCGACATGGGCTGCTGTGCGCGCGATGTTGCGCTACCGAACGCCGCCGCCCGGATCGCCGAGCGGGTGCTGTCGATCGGGGGTGGGGTATGAGTGTCCGCCACCTCCATTTGATGGGTGTCGGAGGAGTCGGCATGTGCGGCATCGCCGAGGTGCTGCTTGCCCAGGGCCTGACGGTGAGCGGTTGTGATCTCGCGGACAACGAGCGGACGCGGCGATTGACCGAGCTCGGCGCGAAGATCCACTTCGGTCACGGGCAGGGTCACCTCGAGGGTGTCGATGCGCTGATCGTCACAGCCGCTGTGTCGAAAGAACACCCCGAGCTGACGGCGGCGGCCGACAGGGGCCTGCCGGTCGTGCGGCGGGCGGAGATGCTCGCCGAGCTGATGCGGCTCAAGCGGGGGGTGGCCGTCGCCGGCACCCACGGCAAGACCACGACCACTGCCATCATTGGTCATCTTCTGACTTCAGCGGGGGCCGACCCGACGGTCATCGTCGGAGGCCGCGCGCATTTCCTCGGTACCTATGCTCGGGTCGGTGAGGCGCAGCTCATGGTGTGTGAGGCCGACGAATTCGATCGCTCCTTCCTCGAGCTGGCGCCGCATCTGGCGGTCATCACCAATCTCGAGCCCGAACATCTCGACTGTTATGGGAGCGAAGAGGAGCTGCGCGCAGCCTTCACGACCTTCGCCAACCGTGTTTCGGTCTTCGGCGCGGCAATTGTCTGCGCCGACGACCCGGGTGCCTGGGGCCTCCGTGATGATCTACGGCGAAAGGTTGTGGGCTACGGAGTCTCGGAAGAAGCCGAAATTCGGCTCGAGATCACAGCCTGCGAGATAGGTGGAACTGATTTCACAGTCCTCCGGGATGGCCGCCGGCTCGGTGACGTGTCGCTTCCCCTGCCCGGGAACTTCAATGCCCTCAACGCCCTCGCTGCAATCGCAACGGGTCTCGAGCTCGGTCTCGAGTTCGACGTTCTGGCCGCGGCGTGTGCCGACTTCTCTGGTGTGGCGCGCCGATTCGAGGTGCGTGGGGATCGCGGCGGGGTGACCGTCGTCGATGACTACGCGCATCACCCGACTGAGCTCAAGGCCCTGCTCGAGGCAACTCGGCAGGCGATGCCCGGGCGGCGGGTGGTGGCGGTCTTCCAGCCCCACCTTTACAGCCGTACCCGTGATTTTGCGAATGATTTTGCCTCGGCGCTCCTTGGCGCCGAGGTGGCGATCGTCCTGCCAATCTACCCGGCGCGGGAAGAACCGATCGAGGGAGTCAGCTCGCAACTCGTGGTCGACGAAGCCGAGCGTCTCGGACACCCACGGGTGCTGGCCGGACCACCGATCGGAAAGGCGGTTGAGCAGCTCGAAGAGCTCCTCGAGCCGGGTGACGTGCTTCTCACGGTTGGCGCCGGCGATGTCGATGATCTCGCAGCAGCGTGGCTGGAGGGCGCGGCATGAACGCCGAAATTCCCCGCTTCCTGCCGGAACGGCTGCGTCCGCCGACCACCGGGCGCAAGCGAAGGCGCGGTTTTGCGCTGCTAACCGTGGTGCCGGTCATGTTGCTGGCGCTTCCGCGGTGGCAGGTCTCGGAGGTTCGTATCGAGGTGTGCCCCAAGCTGCCGGCAGCGTCGGTTGCCTCTCTGCACGAGTTGGTCGGCCAGCCCGCCATGGGCCTCGACCTGGAGGCAGTCCGCGACCGCGTCGAGATCTGGCCGGGGGTGGGCGAGGTTGAGGTCGAGCTCGAACTTCCAGGCACCGTTCATGTCCGAGCGGCGGCTGCCGTCAGCCGAGGCAGTTTGCGGGTGGGCCGCAGCTGGCACGGGGTCGCCGCCGATGGTTCGTTGACCGGAATCGTGGACATCGCCCTGCCGCCGGTGCTCGCTGGTTTCACGGGTGATTTCGAACGCAGCAAGGGTTTGGCAGTCGCCAGCCGGCTGGAAGCTGCAACAGGTGGTCAGGTGAGTGAAATCCGCCGAGTGACGCCGTCGGACTACAGGCTGCAGCTGCAGCCGTCGGGCGGAGGTCCGGGCATCGTCATCCACGTCTTGCCAAAGGGAACAAGCGCCGAAAAAGCCTGGTGCGCAGCCGTCACCGATGGCTCGCTGACCCAGACCTGGGCGGACCTCAGATGGACGGATCGAATCGTGCTTGGGGGTGGATCGTGAATGAGCACCACCCCGTAATCGGGATTGACCTCGGGTCGTCGAAGGTGGCGGTAGTGGTCGGAGAGATGGAGGATGAGCGGTTGGTCGTGCGTGGCTGTGGACAGGCAACGCACGACGGTGCTCGGAAGGGCGTCATCGCGAGTCTCGAAGAAGTCTCTCAAGCGGTGCGGGTGGCGGCGGAGGAAGCCGAGGCCATGGCCTCGATGCCGGTGGAGGTCGCCCAGGTCGGCATCGGAGGTCTCCCGATCCAGGGCGTGCCTTCGACCGCCTCGGTGCCGGTGACGGGGCGCGACCACACCGTGACCTCCGAGGACCTTCAGCGGGCGTTGGCGGCATGTGCTCAGGTGGCCATTCCGGAAGACTTCAGGGTCCTCGATATCATTTCCTGCGGATTCGCCCTCGACGGCCAAGCCGGGATGGATTACCCGGTCGGGATGCCGGGGAGCCGTCTCGACGCGTCGGCCTATGTGCTGTATGCCAACCGCACACACGCCGAGACCGTCGAACAGGCGGTCAACCACGCGGCCGTTGCTCTCGGACGCCTGGCCTTCGAACCGCTCGCGGCCGGCGAAGCGGTATTGACCCAGGACGAGAAAGAGCTCGGTTGTCTGCTCCTCGACATGGGGTACGCGACCACCGACTGGGTGCTCTTCGCCGAGGGTGTTGTCGCTCTGAGCGGTGCGGTGCCGATCGGCGGACGTCACTTCACGGCCGACCTGGCGGCGATGCTCAAGACCACGACTGCGGCCGCCGAACGCAGCAAGCGGCGGATCGGCGCCGCCCTCGATCGCGATGGTCTCGACAGCGCAGCGGTCGAGGTGCCCTCGTTGGGAGGGGACGGAAACCAGGTGCACTCCGCCGCCTTTGCCGCTGAAATTCTCCATGAGCGCGCGCGCGATCTCTTTATAGGAGTTCATAAAGTATTGGTAGGTCATGGCTTGGACCGAGTTCCCAGAGCAGGTGTGGTCCTGACGGGTGGCGCCTCGAAGCTCGAGGGTCTCGAAGAGGTCGCCGAGACGATCTTCGGTCATCGGGTGCGTCTCGGTGTTCCCCGGTCCCTGGCCGGGCTTGTCGAACCAGTGTCGGGTCCGGAGTGGGCGGTCGCCTGTGGGCTGATCCGACTTCACCACAATCGTCGAAATCAGGTATTGACGTCGAGGACAAATCGGAGCAGCATCATGGCATGGCTTCGTAACGCCCTCGGAGAATTTTTTGAATTGGGAGGTGGACATGATCGAGTTTGATGACGGAGTTACGGGCGAGCGAAGCGATACCGAGGAATCGGAGAACCCGAAATTGCATCTCGTGGGTCCGGAGCCGGCGATTCTCCTGGACGAGACAACAGCGCCGGCGCGTATCAAGGTGATCGGTGTCGGCGGTGGTGGCTGCAATTCGGTCAACCGCATGATCGAGGCCGGGCTCGGCGGTGTGGAGTTTATCGCCGGCAATACCGACGCCCAGGCCCTCGCCAACTGCCGGGCGCCGGTCAAGCTGCAACTGGGCATGGAGCTCACCCGGGGCCTTGGCGCGGGCGCGAACCCCGAGGTCGGGCGCAACGCGGCGCTCGAGGCGGACAAGAAGATCTTCGATCTGATCGACGGCGCCGATATGGTTTTCATCACCTGTGGCATGGGTGGCGGCACCGGCACCGGCGCAACGCCGATCATCGCCCAGATGGCGCAAGACGTTGGCGCTCTCACAGTGGCCGTTGTCACCAAGCCGTTCTCCTTCGAGGGTTCACGCAGACGCGGCGTGGCCGAGGAAGGCATCCAGCAACTCGGCGAGCACGTCGACACGCTGATCACGATTCCCAACGACCGGCTGCTCAAGTTTGTCGAACGGAACACGAATTTCACCGAGGCGATGAGCATCGCCGACGATGTGCTGCGGCAGGCAGTGCAGGGGATCGCCGACATCATCACTGTGCCCGGACTCATCAACCGCGATTTCGCTGATGTGAGAACCGTTATGAAGGGCATGGGCCACGCCATCATGGGTGTCGGCACCTCGTCCGGCGAACACCGGGCCGTTGAAGCCGCACAACAGGCGATCGCCTCTCCGTTGCTCGAGGAGACCTCGATCGAGGGCGCGCGCGGGCTCCTGATCAACATCACGGGCGGCGAGGAAGTCACCCTTAACGAGATCAACGAGGCCGCCGAGATCATCACCGAAGGCGCAGATCCAGACGCCCAGATCCTCTTCGGCGCGGTGGTCGATCCCGACCTCGGTGACTGCGTGAGCGTGACCGTCATCGCCACCGGCTTCCAGGGCGCACCGGACGGTGCACAGCTGCCCGCGACCCAGGCCAAGGCAACCGCAAAACAGGATCTGTTCGAGGAGACAACCCCGACGCGCGCCAGCCGCTTCCTGGTGCCGGGCGGGCCGAACTCCGAGTACGGCATCAACCAGACGGACGATTACGAGATCCCGGCTATTCTGCGCAAGCAGATGGACTGACCGCGAAACCACGATTTTCGGTTTCCGAGCATCTGCTCGGTGACCACTTGACCCCTTCCGCGCCCCACCTCCCTGCGGAAGGGGCCTTTTTCCATCCACCCACCCGCCTACCCGCCCAGGGGCAGGCACAGGACTCCGGAACAAGGGTCAGAGGCAGTGGTCAGCGGCAGAGACCAGCGTCAGCCAACAGCGACCGCGTCCCGGGCACCGAGCCGCAGAGCGGCGACAGATGGATAGCCCGGGGTGTCAACCCCGGATCTGGCGTCAGATATTACGTGAAAGCCCCTGGAGGGGGCGACAGATGCTGCGACAGCGCCCGGGGCAGCAAGCTGGGACAGTGGTCAGGTTCCGTGACGGCGGCATGGTCACCTCCGGGTCGTTTGAGAGGGACAAGTAGCCGCTGGAGCGTTCGAAGTCAAGGGCAAGCCGGTCAAGCCGGTGCGCAGCACCCTTGACATCGAACGCTCCAGCGGCTCGGGAGAGGGGATCAAACGACCCGGAGGTGACCATGCCCAACGCCGCCACGAACACCAACCTCTTAGCCCATACCAAAGCCCTCGAAGCAGCTGGAATCGCGATCAAGCTAGTGATGAGGGTTCCCGCTCCTCTGAAGTCGATTGCCGATCAGGTGATTCGCTCGGCTTCCTCGGTCCCGGCAAACCTGGCAGAAGGCCACGGCCGGATCGGAAGGGACCGATCGAATCATTGGAGAATCGCGTATGCCTCGGCCAAGGAAGTCGACAGCCACTTGATGCTGCTCGCTCACGCTGGAGCGATCAGTCGAAATCAGGCTCTTGACGTAATCGAAGCATTCGATCAGGTGCGTGCCATGACCTGGCGGCTGCTCCACCCCAGACCGTGAGCCCGTGGGGGTGGGTGGCCTTGCATCTTGCATCTTGTACCTTGCATCTCTCCTCGACATCTCGGCTCATCAATTGAGCGCGCTCCCAGACAGGAGTACCCTGAAGCCATGAGCGCTGACTACCGGCTTATTACTATTCCCCCGAGCCACTACTGCGAGAAGGCGCGGTGGGCGCTCGAAAAAGCTGGGATTCCATACCGCGAGGAAGGGCATCCGCCACTTCTCCACCGGCTGGCGGTGAAGCTGGCCAAAGGAGAACGCTCGACTCCCGTGCTTGTGGCCGGAAAAGTGGTGCTGCCGGACTCCACGGACATTCTCCAGTTCATTGATGTCGAGCACGCCGAGGGTTGGCGCCCCTACCCGACGGACTCGCAGCTGCGGGTGGAAGCCGAGGAGCTGGAGGAAATATTCGACACACGCCTCGGCCCCCACACCCGTCGCATCGCCTACTACCATTTGCTGCAAGACAACAAGCTGTTCCTCGCGTCTGTGCTGGCCGGGGTCGGGGGGTTCGAGCGGACTCTCTTCAGGGCCCTTTCGCCGTTGATCAAAAAGTTCATGCGGGTTGGCATGCGGATCGATAACGAGGGCGCCGAGCGCTCGCTGGGATACGTGCAGAAAGTCTTCGAATCCGTCGGCGAATTGCTTTCCGATGGGCGTTCGTTTCTGGTTGGCAAGAAATTCTGCGCCGCCGATCTGACCTTCGCGGCCCTCGCCGCGCCGGTGCTCCTGCCGAGAAACTACGGCTCGCCGCTGCCATCGCTCGATGAGGTGCCGGCCGAGCTGTTGGCCCAGATCGAGGACTTTCGGTCATCGCCGGCCGGCGACTTTGCGCTCCGCATCTACCGTGACTACCGATGACAGTCCGTGATCTGACCATCGAGCTGCCCCACCTGAGCATCGCTGGCCGTGAGTGGGGCCCGGCTGATGGCATGCCGGTTCTGGCCCTCCACGGTTGGCTCGACAACTCTGCCAGCTTCGACCGCCTCGCACCGTTGTTGCCGGAACTCCATCTGGTGGCCCTCGATCTGGCAGGCCACGGCCGCTCGCAGCACCGTCACCCGAGCGTCGTCCATCATTTCATCGACTGGGCGCCGGAGGTCGTGGCGGTTGCTGACCATCTTGGATGGGAGGGCTTTATGCTCATCGGCCACTCGATGGGCGCCGGCATCTCAACGCTGGTCGCTGGCACCTTCCCCGATCGTGTCCGGCGGTTGGTCCTGCTCGAGGGCGCAGGTCCGCTTGCCGCGGATGCGGCCAGAGCACCAGCTCAGCTCGCGTCGGCCGTTGAAGACGAGGCGCGCGCGGCTGCGGTTGCTTCCCGTCTCTTCCCCGATCTGGACGCGGCAGTTAAAGCCCGGCTGCGCGACTCGGACCTCGACACCGAGGCGGCGCAGTTGTTGGTAGAACGCGGATCCGAAGAGGTCGAGGGCGGTGTCCGCTTCACCCACGACCCACGCCTGCGGACCCGATCACGGTCGCGGTTGACCGAGAACCAGGCACTGGCGTTCCTTGCCGCGATCGAGTGTCCCGTGCTGGCGGTGCGCGCGTTGCAGGGTTGGCCATTTCCGGAGGATGTGGTGATGGCGAGGCTCAAAAAGATCCAGCACCTCGAAACTGCGGAGATCGAGGGCGGTCACCATGTCCACCTCACCCACCCGGAACGCGTCGCCCCGCTGATCAACGATTTCCTATCGAGTTGAGGAGTTCGTTGAGGGCAGAACCACAGAGGCACAGAGGGCACAGAGCGCACCACAGAGATGATTGTTCGTGTGGTTTTGGGGAACTCATCGAGATGCAGAAACGCTTGACGTGTCGGCCACCCAGCGCCAACTACGAATTTCTCTCTGTGTCCCTCTCCGTGTTCTCTGTGTCTCTGTGGTGATTCGGACAGGGGCTTCTCGCATATGTCGCCGCTCCGCGGCTCACATCTCACAGAGCCAGACGTAGTCACCGCACGGCGCCGAGCTTGACTCGGAGGTTCTTCTCGTCGCCTTCTCGCTTGACGGTTACGGTTACGGTGTCACCTTCCTTGAATCCCTCGAGGGCGAGACCGAGCTCGCCGCCCGAACGAATCGGTTCGGCGTTGATGGCGACGATGACATCACCGACCACCACCCGTCCGCGGCGGTCGCGGTAAACGGGTCGGATGCCCGCACGTGCCGCACCACTTCCTTCGACCACCTGAGTCACCACTGCACCTTCGATTCTCGACCGACGGGCGATGTGGTCCGAAGCGAGCTCGACGCCCATTGTGGGCCGCTGGACCCTGCCGTGGGCGATCAGCTGCGGCACGACCCAATTGACGGTGTCGACCGGGATCGCGAAGCCGACCCCGGCGTAACCACCGGATGGGCTGACGATGGCCGTATTGACGCCGATCAATCGGCCTGCGCTGTCGAGCAGCGGGCCGCCGGAGTTTCCGGGATTGATGGCCGCATCGGTCTGGATCACGTCGCGGATCGGGACACCGTCGGTGGATTCGATCTCGCGTCCGAGAGCGGAGACGATTCCGGTGGTCAGAGTCTGGTCGAAGCCAAAGGGGTTGCCGATGGCGAGCACGGACTGTCCGACCTTGAGGTCCGAGGAGGTGCCGATCCTGATGGATTGAAGCCGGCTTCTCGGCGCATCGATGTGGAGCACGGCGAGATCCTTCTCCCGCGCATAGCCGACCAGCTTCGCCTCCCAGGTGCTGCCGTCCGCGAGGGTGACCTCGGCCCGAGAGGCGTCTTTGATGACGTGGAAGTTGGTGACGATGCTGCCGCGGTCGTCCCACACGAAACCGGTCCCGGTTCCGCTCGGGATCTCCATCACGTTGAAGCGGAAGAAGTCGCGGCGCAGAACCACGGACGTGATGTAGACCACCGATGGGGTGGCCTCCTCGAAGAGGGCGGTGAGGTTCTTTTCGGCGGTGGTGAGTTCACCCCTCGCTGCAATCGGACGAGAAGACGGTTCGATGCGGCGAGAGTCCTGCGCGCAGGCCGGTGAGCTGGCCCCAACGCCAGCAATGATGCTCAGGGTCGACAGCACGCCGATGAGCCTTCGATTCCAGGTCATGGGATTTCCTCCAGAGCGGTCGGGCGGCTCAATCGATCGTCTCCGAGCCGCAGATATTTCCAACCCGCACCATACCCGAGAATTCCCGCAAACAGGTGGTACAGCGCAAAGAGCTCGAGGGCGAAGGGCAGATAGCCGCCGTAACCGAGCACCGGCATTTCGAAGATGTGACCGAATCCGACAAACGGGACGTCGTAGATCCATTTCGGATATGACCAGAAGTTCCAGAACTCCCAGAAGAACCCGCAGATCAGGACCCCAACCCACAGGGAAACGATTGGTCGCCAGTCACCTGCCGAGGTGAACGTCAGCAGCGTCCGGTTGCCAAGCCGATTGTTGATGGGTTCGAGGATGAAAAAGACCGACAGCCAAACAAACGGAAAAAAGAACCGGGGCCAGGCGAGAGTGAGCGCGAGCATCACCAGCCCGGCGACAAAGAACCCGGAGAGCACCCCCTTTGACGGCGCGATGCGAAGACCGTGCGGTAGCCGCCGCACCCACTTGAACGAGCTGACGAGCTCGGCAGTGCCGAAGACAGCGGGGATGACCGTAGAGAAAGCGAGCGAGGCGAGAAGTGCGTGCTCAACGGGTCCGATCGAGCCGTCGTCGAGGTAGATCCAG
>Ga0316194_10000958_pt1 | contig 19646 bp, 17 predicted proteins | sample CroRivsedime1_MG_FD_204936 | JGI IMG/M metagenome (GOLD analysis project Ga0316194, IMG submission 204936) | Coastal sediment microbial communities from Maine, United States - Cross River sediment 1 | ecosystem: Environmental > Aquatic > Marine > Coastal > Sediment | place: USA: Maine...
GTCGAAGCTGTTTGCACCGGGCGTCGGCTTGGCCGCTTTGGCTTTCGCGCCGCCGCTCATGGGGGCTTACTCGGCTGCCGGTGCCGCTCCGCGTGATAGTCGGCTAGCGCGTATGAAAGCGTCACCCAACTGGCAAGACGGGCGCTTCATGAACTCCCTGCCTCGCAGCGACATCGAGCTCGGCCCGATTTTGATGAGCCGCTTCAAGGCTCCCGACCGAACCGAGCCCAAGATCACGCTGCCAGTCGTCACGCGGCGCGGGTCGGAGTTCGAGAGCGCGCCCGCGAGTGGTCTGCGCATTACCTGGCTCGGGCACTCCACCCTACTCGTCGAAATCGACGGTTATCGTGTGCTCGTCGACCCGGTGTGGACGGATCGAACCTCACCGTTCGTCACGCTTGGACCGAAACGCTTCCACGCACCCCCTCTACTCCTCGATGACCTTCCCCCGCTCGACGCGGTGCTGATCTCGCATGACCACTACGACCACCTCGACCATGAGACCATCACGGCGCTTGGTGACCGAGTGCCGCGCTACTTGGTGCCGCTTGGCGTGGGCGCACACCTCGAGCATTGGGGCGTACCAGCGAGCCGGATCACCGAGCTCGATTGGTGGGGCGAAACCGAAGTGGGCGACTTGAAGCTCGTGGCCACCCCCGCGCGCCACGCATCGGGGCGCGCCCTCACGTTTTCGGATCAAGACAAGACGCTCTGGTCCGGCTGGGCGATCATCGGGCCGAATCATCGCGTCTACTACAGCGGTGACACGGCGATGTTCCCCGAGCTCGAGCAGATTGGCGAGCGCCTCGGGCCGTTCGACGCGACGATGATCGAGACCGGCGCCTACAACCCTCTATGGGTCGACGTTCACATGGGACCGGAGCAGGCGATCATCGCGCATCAGCTCGTCCGCGGAAAGCTCTTCATCCCCGTGCATTGGGGAACGTTCAACCTCGCCAGCCACAACTGGACCGAACCGGTCGAGCGCGCACTGCTCGCTGCGGAGAGAGAGGGCGTATCCGCGAGCACCCCACGCCCCGGAGAGAGCGTCGAGCCAAAGACCGCGACCGGTCCCTTTCGCTGGTGGCCAAAGGTGCCGTGGAAAACCGCGAGCGAGAACCCGGTCATGTCGACCGGTCTGAGCCCGAGCCTCCAGCAACGCATCCGCGCCCTCTGGGCGCCCGCAACCGAAGAAGCAGACGCGACGCGTCTGAGGAGCCAACGATGAGCAAGCATGATTGGAGTGCAGACCAACTTCCGGACCAGAGCGGCCGTGTCGCGATTGTGACGGGCTCGAACAGTGGCATTGGGTTCGAGACGGCGCGGGTTCTCGCGGAGAAAGGCGCAAGCGTCGTGATGGCCTGTCGAAACCTCGACAAGGCCAACCCGAAGGCCGAAGAGATTCGCGCGCAGGCCCCAGGGGCGACTATCGAGGTCATGGCCTTGGACCTATCCGACTTGGAATCAGTGGGTAGTTTCGCGGAGGCGTTCGCGGCGAAGTATTCCCGCCTGGATCTCTTGATCAACAACGCAGGAGTGATGATTCCGCCGTATGGAAAGACCGCGCAAGGGTTCGAGTCGCAGTTCGGGGTGAACCACCTCGGCCACTTCGCGCTCACCGGAGCTTTGCTCGAGCTCCTGGTCAACACCCCGGGCTCCCGAGTGGTCAACGTCAGCAGCATGGCGCACTACTTTGGTAAGATCGATTTCTCCGACTTGAACTGGGAGCGGGGCTACAAGGCCCAAGCTGCGTACGCCCAGAGCAAGCTTGCGAACCTGCTCTTCACCTACGAGCTTCAACGACGGCTGGATGAGGCCGGCAAGCAAACCGTGGTCGTTGCCGCGCACCCCGGCTGGACAGAGACCAATCTGCAGAAGCACTCGTCATCCGTGATGTTCCTGAACCGGTTCTTTGCGCAGGGCCCTCTCATGGGCGCCCTTCCTACCCTCTACGCCGCCACCGAGTCCGACGTGCAAGGCGCGGAGTACTACGGCCCAAGCGGTTTCCTCGAAATGAATGGGCCGCCGAAGAAGGTGAGCTCGAACAAGCGATCCCGCGACCAGAACGTCGCCGAGCGCCTTTGGAACGTCTCTGAAGACCTCACCGGAGTACAGTTCCAGGTCTAGCCAGGCGCGGTACGCGAACGAACGATCAAGGTTTGGATGCCGCGTCCGATCGGGCCGCGTTCGTCGTAGAGCCGCGTGTCGGCGACGCCCACTCCGCGGCCGTCGAGGTCCGTGCGAGCAGCCATCCCAACCCAGTCGCCCTCAGCCGGTCGCTGAAGCGTCACCGTCAGATCCGGGTTCAGGAACGTGTAGTCGCGCACAGGCAGGCATTGACTGATGCCGTTGCCGCTGTCCGCAGCGATCATGACGCGTTCGAGGGGCGAAGGATCGACGCCGTTCAGCAGAGGGATGCGCATCCGCATCCAGCCCATGACGTCTCCCGAACCGAACTCTCCGCGGCCGAAGAGAAGCTCCATCGCTGCGGCGTAGCTGGGCTCCTTGTCGAAGAACGGAAACGCGATCGCCGTGCTATCGGAGGGGCGCGCCTCGTCCATGCGGGGCGGCTGAACATCGACTTCTACCTCGACTTCCCGAATGGCCAGCGCATCGGCCGTCATGACGAGCGCTCCGTCATCGTCGTAGAGGCGGCCGAGCATCGCTTTCACATTGCGTCCGTCGCGCCGGATGGAGTGCTCCAAGCGTAGCGTGCCGATGGGGACGGGCCGAGTGACTTCCACGGCGACCCGAACGACGCGAAACGCTTCGTCGAGCATGGCCTCGAGCCTTCCCGCGACGAGCGCGGAGGGCGGACCAGCGTGCTGATGCTTCGGACTCCAAGGTCCTCGGGTCCAGGGCGCAGCCTCGTAGAGGTCATCATCGAGCTGACGAAAAAAGGAGTCGCCGGACATGAGCTCAAGGTGACACGTGGCGTGGTCCCAGGCAGCCGGGGTGTTTGCACGCATGTGCTGCGCTCGGGCCAGTCAGTGCGCGCGGCTCAGAACTTCCGAGTCTCGCCGATGTCGAACACCCAGGCGGCTTCCACCCCGAGCGCGCTCTTTTCCGCTGCCTCGCGAAAGCGGCGCGGAGGCTCGTCGAGAGGCTCATCGGACAGGTCGAAGGTTCCGTAGTGCATCGCGACGGCCCTCTTGGCGCCAAGGTCGACCGCCGCCTGTACCGCCTCCTCTGGGTTCATGTGCGACGCCTTCATCATCTCGCTCGGCTCGTAGGCACCGATCGGGACGGCAGCGAGGTCAAACGGGCCGAGCGCACTTGAGATTCGTTGGAACCCGTCGAAGTAGCCGGTGTCCCCCGCGAAGAAGAAGCGCCGCTCGGGTCCCACCACGGCCCACGACGACCACAGGGCTTCTCGATCGTCGCCGAGGCTCCTCTTGCTCCAGTGCTGCGCGGGTAGGCAATGGACCCGGACGCCTTCGTGCTCGATCGAAGCACCCCAGTCCAGTTCCTGGACGTTGGCGATGCCGTTGTCGCGAAGTAGCGCTCCATTGTCGAGAGGGACGAAGAAGCGGGTTTCCGGATCGAGTTCAGCGAGTGCTGCCAAGGTAGGAATGTCGAGATGGTCGTAGTGGTTGTGAGAGACGACCACGAAGTCGATGGGAGGAAGATCGGCAATGGCGATGCCAGGTGGGACGAATCGCGTAGGCCCGGCAAACGACACGGGGCTTGGGGTGTCGGACCAAATCGGATCGGTGAGGAAGGTGACATGGTCCATTTGGACCAGCAGCGTGGCATGGCCGACCCAAGTCACCGTGGCCTCGCTGTGCTCTGCGTTCTCGCGCAAGAAGGCGCCGTCGTTTTGAACTGACTTCGGTGCGCCGGGCCGATCACGTATCCACCCCGTGACTCGCCTCCAAAAGAAGGGCAGCCGCACGGAGAGGTCGCCATGGGAGGACTCACCCGCGAAGTTGGAAAAGAGACCGTCGGCGTCGCGGGGGGCCGGGCCTAGTTCCCGAGTTGGGGACTCGGCCGATACCGAAGCCAGAAGCCCGAGACCCGCAAGGGCGGCGAAGACTGGGAACAGTTTGTGGGACGCTGGCATGTCTCCCAACCCTTGGACCGAGGCGGCACTTGCGCCAGGCTGACCCGCCCGAGTTGGGACCCGAGCAAGCGATCAGGTAGAGTGAATCCGGAGCAAATTCCGCCGCTTGACACCTGCGGAACTCACGCTATCCCTCGCAGCCATTCCAGCGTAGCTCAGTTGGTAGAGCGGGCGACTGTTAATCGCTTGGTCGTAGGTTCGAGTCCTACCGCTGGAGCCAGTAGAGAGGCCTTCACAAGAGCGTGGAGGCCTTTTCTGTTTCTGTGGCCGCGTCGGGCGTGGACCCCGAAGTTGTCGACTGGGTCGTCGAGGGGGCATGCTGAGGGTTCAGAGAACCTCGTGCGCACCGCCTACCGTCTATCGATTCTTGGCATGGTTCTGGGCCTCATGGCGGCCCTTCAGCCGAGCCACGCGCAACAGACGCCATGGAAGCGACGATTGCGCACTGAGGTCGTGTTGGAAGACTCGGTCGCCTTCGGACGCAACGTTCCGCGAACTGCACTGAGCGCACAAGAGATGCGAAGGCTTGCGTTGCGTCCAAGGGGAGCCGGTCTCGTCAACCTCTCGGCCTGGCCGGAGGAGCCGCCCTCGCCCGCGAACGTAGCACCGTCGGAGTTGGCGAGTGCCATGGGACACATCTGTCCCAGCAACGTGGAACGCCAAGATTTGGAGCGCTACGCCAGCGCGATCGTGCGCTATGGCGCCGAGTTCGGAGTAGACCCGTGGCTTCTGGCCGCGCTCGTCTACACGCAAGCAGACTGTCGCGCCGACGTGGATAATAGCTACGGCACCGGCCTCACCCTCATCAACGTCGGCATGCACGAGCGGAATATTCGCAGCGGCGTCTATCAGTACGGGGTGCGGACCAAGGCGGGCTGGGCACGGAGGACGCTCGATCTGAGTGCGTTCCGCTTTCGGCGCGAGGCGCTGAGGCACCCGGAACCGAACATCTACTTCGCGGCCGCCTTCCTACGGGTGTTCGGTCAGCAGTGCCCACATATCGACGAGGCATTCGACTCGGTCCCTCATCGCCATCCCGTGTCTCACTTCGTCTGGGGCGATCAGGTGGGAGACACCGGGCCGGAAGACCGCATCTTGATCACGAGACGGAGGCTTCTGAATAGCCATGCACAGACCCGCCTTGGCAACCGAGGGATCGGTAGCATCTCGTTCGTCAGTCCACTCGACGGGTATCCGCGCGTTGCAACGAGCGGGCTTGGCGAACCTCGCGACCAGGGAAAGCGACCGCATCGTGGCATCGACTTCGCGTCGGAGCTCGGAGAGCCGGTTCGCTCTGTGGCTGCGGGCACCGTGACATTCGCGGGCGTCGATTGGGAACGTCGGGCGCACATTCCGCTTGAACCCTGGGGGGCGACGCTCGTCCATGAGCGGCACATGGGTCCGCGTGGGCTCTTCGTGGAAGTCGACCATGGCAATGGGGTGGTATCCCTCTACGCACACCTCGAAAGCTACGACGTGAGAGTTGGTGAGCGCGTGGAGGCGGGGCAGCACCTTGGCCTGGTGGGCCGCACCGGGGTCAGGGACTCGGGACCGCATCTGCACTTCGGCTTGTTTCGCGATGGCCGGGTCTTGAACCCGCTAACACATCTAGCCGCATACGTGTTTCCGCCGAAGCTCACGAAACGCGGCAGCGCCGCGCCCGCGAAGCAGACCCGGCGCGCACGGGGGAAGGCGCGTCACTCGGTACAGGCGCCTACATCTTTGCTGTCGAATCGCTTGTAGAACTCGTGCTGGACCCCGCCGCGGAGGCTGCCCACCAAGATGAAGCGCGGCTCGATGCGACGAGCGGTGGACTCGGCAACCCAGGGTTCGGTGGCTCCTCGGAAGCCCTGCGCCCCGACGAGACCCGCGCGGGCGATAGCCGAGCCACTCTTCTGCGCTATACCCAAGTCGTGATTCGGAGCGTGGCCAGCATTCGCCCCTTGAGGGCCGCCCAAGGGATTCGAGCGATCTTCGCCGACCCCGACGACACCAAGCAGGTTTTCAAGGTCATCGAAGCGCTTCAAGGGCCCGCCCTGATGCGGACGCACGGCCGCATGACGCAAAGTGAGACCGGGCGTCGGCTGCTTCAGACGCGCCCTGACCTTCTGGCGGTGCTCTGCGATCGGGAGCGCCTAGCCGCCCTGCCCGAAGGCACGCTCGGCCACGCCTATCTCGCCTTTGTCGAGTCCGAGGGCATCACCGCAGACGGCCTCGTCGAGGCGTCACTCGTGGCGCAGCCAATCGTGGAGCCGGAGTTGGCCTGGGTGCGCAACTGGCTCCGTGACACGCACGATGTTTGGCATGCGGTGCTCGGCTACCGCGGAGACCTCGTCGGCGAAGCCGCCCTTCTCGCCTTCAGCCACACGGAGAGCAGCAATTGGGGCGTCGGGCTCATCGCTGCGTTTGCCTGGTTGAAGCTCGGCCGGGTGACCGAACCGAGCCTACACGCGCGCAAGCATGTGGTGGATGGGCGTCGCATCGCGCGGCGAGCAGCTTGGTTTCTCGACGTGCCCTGGCACGAGTGGCTCGACCGACCACTCGCGGATGTACGCCGCGATCTCGGAATCTCGGGACCGGTGGAATACACGCCGGTTCGGGCGAGCGAAATCGACAATACGCTCTTCGGAAGACGCCGCGCGAAGACGTCCCACTGATCGCGTTCTGACCGCCGAGCAGATGTACTCGGGGCTGAAGCGGATACGCGAGAACGACTATCCGATCCGCGGCACGTACCCGCAGAAGCGATGGCGAATCGCGGCTTGGTTCAAATGCTTGGCAATGGCTTCGGCGTAAAACCTGCGTCGAGGGTCGTGGCACGCAGAATTTTCGGCGCCGATTCCCGCAAGGACGCCGGACGCTGGGGTGTCCCCTTGGCATGCCACATGCATCGATGAGCACTCGTAGACTACCTCCACAGCAGGGGAGGACCGATGAAGCGATGGCTTATTTTCTGTTTGCTTTGGCTTGCCGGCTGCCAAGTCGAAGGGTTGGGCTTCTCTCCGTGGGAGTTCTTCGACGCTTCGCAACGGATTCGCACGAGCGAAGACGCGGACGAGGTTCGCGCAGAGACGACCGAGTTCGTATTCGGGGGTCCGCTGCCAGCGCGTTTCCCCGATCAGGTGCAGCCAACGACGGATGAGTACTTCCCGGGACATTGGATTGAGCGCGTCACGGTCGAGACGGAGGACCTCACGTCATTCGCGTACTTGATTCATCCCGTCTCGTGGAACGGCGAGCTGGCGATTTATCATCAGGGCCACTCGGGTGATTTCCGGGAGTTCGGTCAGAAGACCATCCTGGAACTGCTGGCGGCGGACTACCAAGTGCTCGCATTTTCGATGCCGATGGTCGGAATGAATACGCATCCGTTCGAGACGGACGATCACTCGGAGCTCGATGCTCGTGAGCACCCGCTTCGTTACTTCGTCGACCCCGTCGTCGTGGCGCTCAATTGGGCTGAATCGACCTATTCGTACTCTCGCCGAATCATGATCGGGCTGTCCGGAGGTGGATGGACGACCGTAGTGGTTGCGGGCATCGATCAACGGATCGACGCGAGCTACCCGGTGGCGGGCTCATGGCCACACTATCTGCGGGATGTGTTTGGTAGCTTTGGTTGCTACGAGGAGCGAATTGTACCGAACTACTTGGAGCTCTACCTCATGGCGACGCACCCGGGCAGGGAGCAAACCCAGCTCTTTGCGGAGCTCGACACGTGTTGTTTCAGCGGGCTCTACTCCTACGATTACCTGGCCTATACGGCGTATAGGTCCAATGAGTGGGCTGGACGTTTTCAGATCCTGATTGAGCACGGCCAACTCGAGCACGATATCTCCGACTACATGCTCGGTGAGATACTCGATATGGAGCGCGCTGCTCTTTAGAACGCGAACGCCGATCGAGCCGGATCCCAGCGGACAGCTCGATGCCGCTCGTAGGCCAAGTGATCCTCAATGCCGCGAATCCTACCCCTTCTCACTCCGTACATGACGGCAGTGACGATCAATCCGGTAATGCCAGCTGCGAGTATTGGCACGCCGATACCGAGGAGCACTTTGCCGGCGGTCGAGCATCGGAGATCGTCGAAGCTCGACGAGGAAGCTACCCGGACACACTCGGAAATGAGCGCGGGCGCGACCAATGCGATCCCGGCGGCCGTGACGACGGACGTGCTGATCAAGCCTGTACGGGATCGTCCGGCGAGAAAGTGGAGCTGCTTTAGACGGAACTCCTCATAGCTCAGCGTCTCAGGACGAATCGTCGCTTCGATCGCTTCTGCGGATGTCGCAGATGCAACATCCTGGGCGCCAGCTCCGGCTGCGGACAAAACCAGCAAGACGACGGAGCAACAGACCAGCGCGCGAAGCGTAAGCATGAGAGGTCGGAAGGGATCGGTGTCAGCCATCATCCCGCCAACGCTAACACGCCGACCCAAGAACTAGCGCGCACGCTCCCTCCCCCGGGTCGACCTCCCGAGCTAAGTCCCGCCTCTCGGACAAATTGCGCGGTACGGGTCGCAAGCGCCTGGAATGATTGTGGTTTTTAGGGGGCTGCGTGTCCCCTAGGGAGGAGCTCGATTAGGGGGCCGTTGCGGAGGGTGTGGCGGATGCCTTGGTAGAGGCCGAGCGACTCGTAGACGGCGGCGGTGATCATGACGGTGCGCATCTGGCCCGTGATGGAAAGCGGGAAGCCGTTGTGCGTGAGCGCGGCGGCGAGCTTGAGCTCCGGGTTCGCCCAGCCGCCTGCGCCGCCCAGACCGAAATGCCCGAAGGCGCCCGGCACGTTCATGAGCATGGCGTCGGCGCGATGGTAGCCGAGTCTCCAATGCAATGGGTACAACACCACTCGGTCGGGGCGCTTCATCTGCACCTCGGTCGCCTGCCGGAGGATGTCCTCGCTCACCAGGCGGACACCGTCGAGCTCACCGCCGAGTGAGAGCGCGGCGTACATCTTGGCGAGGGAACGAGCCGTGCAGACGCCGTTCATTGCCGGCAGGCAGGCTTTCCAGAACGCCGGGTGCGTGAAGAGCTCCTTCATGCGGGCCGGTGTCAGTCCTCGGCGCACGAGGCTTCGGATCGGGCCGCGCGGCAGCCAGTCCGGTGCGCGATAGCTCTGGGGGAGCGAGTCGGCGTCGTGCCGGCGCAGCGGCGGAAGCCCCACCAGATCGGCAAGGCGGTCCATCTCCGTATCGGCCCCACCGATTCGCAGGCCGTCGAGGCCGAGCGGCTCGACGATGCGCTGCTGAATGAACTCCGGGAAGCTCAGTCCGGACACCCGATGCACCAGCTCTCCGACCAGCCAGCCGAAAGTGACGGCATGGTAGCCGTTGGCAGTGCCTGGGTGAAAGTCGGGCTCGGTCTCGGCAAGGCGTCCGACGATCCGATCCCAGTCGAGGATATCGGTGAGCTGCTCGACGAGCGGCACGGTCTTGTGGAGGCCGGCCTGATGGGCGAGGACCTGCCGAACGGTGATATTCTCTTTCCCGTTGCAGCCAAACTCGGGCCAGTAGCGCGCTACCGGCGCGTCGTACTCGAGCAAGCCCTCGGTCGCGAGCATGTGAATCGCAGTCGCGGCGACACCCTTCGTACCCGAGAAGCAGATCGACATCGTGTCGCGCTCCCAGGCCGCACCATCGTGCCGTGCATCGCCTGCCCAGATGTCGACGACACACTCGCCGTCGAGATAAACGCTGGCTGCGCCGCCGCCGCCAAACGTAACGACCTGCTTGCGAAGCACGTCTGCAACGGGTTCGAAGCGACGTTGGTATTCGCCGTGGATGATGACGTCTCGTGTATTCAAAGTGTTGTTCAAGAAAGCAACCCTCGATGAATCTGACAAGTTTGTGGCGAGTGATTCGTGCACGTCGCGCGCAGACCAAGATGGGGTCAGAGAACCGCACTTGCTACGAGCTTGCGCTTCAAAAACGCAAGTGCGCGTAGTCGCTGCGCAATCAACTTGGCACCCCGTAAAACAAGGCGTTTACGCACTGTATAGTTCGTATGATGCGCGAAGAGATTCACTCAGGAAGCACTTGGGCAAAGACGCGTACGGCGTTCTCTCCCATGACGAGACGAACGTCGTCCTCGCTCATTCCCTGCGCGAGCAAGGCGTCGACGATCAGCGCAAGGCCTGTCGTGTCGAAGGGAACTGGCACCGCACCATCAAAGTCCGAGCCGAGCGCCACGTGCTCGGCCCCGATCAGATTGGCGGTGTAGAGGATCGCTCGTGCGATGGCCCCGGCATCCTCACCGCATACGGCGGTGTTCCAGTAGCCGATCCCGACGACTCCGCCGGTGCGAGCCACTCCTTCAAGCTCCGCGTCGCTCAGGTTGCGGTTGTTGTCGCAGGTTCCACGCACCCCGGTGTGCGAGACAAGCACGGGGCGCGTGGACATCGCTAGCGCCTCTTCAATGACGGTCGAAGACGCGTGCGCGAGATCGAGCAGCATCCCGCGCCTCTCCATCTCTTGGACCATCGCGCGGCCCAGATCGGTGAGACCGCCCTTTTCGAGGCCGTGCATCGATCCGCCAACGGCGTTGTCGAAGAAGTGCGTCGGCGCGACGATGCGAACGCCTGCATCGAAGAGCTTCTCGAGGTTCGCGAGATCGCCTTCGAGGACATGTGCGCCTTCAGCGCCGAGAATCCCGGCCACCTCTACGCTCCCGTCGGCCCTTCCCTCTAGGTAGCGACGCAAGTCCCCCTTGGTCTTCAGCAGAACCATCTGCCCGTTCGAGCCCGCGGCAAGCTCGTGGAGGCGCTCCGACTGGTAGAGGGCCCGCTCGAGGAGACTCCCTCGGGTCCGGCGAGGCCAGCCCTGCACCGTGACCAGCGTCGTGATGGCGTCCGAGTCGGCCGGTGTGCTGTCGATGTTCTGGGTCCAGGGCGACTTGCTGACGATGAAGAACGACTGAATGGCGACGTTGCCCTCGATCAGGCGCGGCAGGTCGACGGAGCCGTGGCTGAGCCGCTTGCTCAAATCCCGATCCCAGAGCAGCGAATCAGCGTGGAGATCGACGACCAAGAGCTCGTCGTAGAGGCGCTCCGCCCGCTCACTCGCGAGGAAAGGCCCGTCGTTGAGCACCGGATTGGCGGCCCGATCGAAGATGCTCGGCCCAAACACGAAGAAAGCGAGGACGAGCAAGACGAGAGCGAACAGCGAGATGAGGAGGGCGCGTTTCACGGAGCGCTTATATCACCCGGGTCGCATCTCGGCTTTTTCGTATCGAAACGCGGGCTCTCCGGTTAGCATCCTGGGCCGATGTACCGTTTATCCGTCCCGCCCGCTCACTACCCGTTCTTCGAGATCGTCCAGGGCTACCTGAACAAGGCCGCAGAACTCGTCGGACTACCGGAGCACGTGCGCGTGATCCTCTCCGAGCCGAAGAACGAGCTCATCGTGCACTTTCCCGTTCGCATGGATGACGGTCAGACGAAGATCTTCAAAGGCTACCGCATCCAGCACAACAACATTCTCGGCCCCTTCAAGGGCGGCATCCGTTATCACCAAGACGTCTCACTGGACGAATTGAAGGCGCTTGCCTCCCAGATGACATGGAAGTCGGCGTTGATGGGCGTCCCGTTCGGAGGGGCCAAAGGCGGTGTCAAGTTCAACCCGCGTGAGCACAGCGAGGACGAGCTACGGAGGATCACGCGCCGATTCACGCACGCGCTCAGCAGCAACATCGGTCCATCTCACGATATCCCTGCACCCGACGTAGGCACCAACGCCAACACGATGGTGTGGATGATGGACACATTCATGAACACCGGCGGCACGACCGACAAGAGCGATCAGCGGGCAGTCGTCACCGGCAAGACCATCAACTCGGGCGGTTCCGAGGGGCGCGAACGCGCGACGGGTCAGGGCGTCGTGCACTGCATCAAGGAGTGGGCCAAGGACAATCGCTTCGAGCTCGAGGGCGCGACTGCCATGATCCAGGGCTTCGGGAACGTGGGCTCGCACACCGCCGGTCTTCTTGCGAAGCTCGGGGTCGCCACGATCGCAACGGGAGACCACACCGGATACCTTCGCAACGAGGAGGGTTTCAACACGCACAAGCTCCAGGAATACGTGAAAGAGAACGGCTCGATCGAAGGCTACCCGCGAGGAGAGAAGATCTCGCGCAGCGAGTTCTTCGAGACGAACGCAGACCTTTGCATCCCCGCCGCGCTCGAGAACCAGATTGGCGTAGCGGAAGCAAACGCGCTTCAAGTTAAGCTCGTCGCCGAAGGTGCCAACGGCCCGGTGAACCCCGACGGAGAAAACATTCTCTTGGAGCGTGGCATCCCGATCATCCCGGACGTGCTTGCCAACTCGGGAGGCGTGACGGTGAGCTACTACGAGTGGGTGCAGAACCGCAACAGCGAGCACTGGGACGTCGAGCGAGTCGATAATCAGCTCCGCCAGCTGATGCGCCGCGGCTACCAGCGGACCATGTTCTTTGCTGAAAAGCATGGCGTTGACGCCCGCACCGCCGCCTACGGACTCGCGCTCGAAAGCCTGGCCACGTCGTACGCAGAGCGTGGGATCTTCCCCTGAACCCATGACGAGTCGCCGCCGACTCGAGCGGGTGGCTTACATGGCGACCCTCATCGTTGCGGGCGAAGCGATCTTCAGCCTACCGTTTCACGTTGCGCGCTTCTTTCGGCCGACGGTGCTGAGTGTCTTCGAGCTCACGAACACCGAGCTCGGCGCGGCTCAGGCCGTGTACGGAGTCGTTGCGATGCTGGCGTACTTCCCGGGAGGCCCACTCGCCGACCGCTTCCCGGCACGCCGACTCATGACCGGCTCACTTCTTTCAACCAGCCTCGGCGGACTCTATTTCGCGACGTTCCCGCCGTACCGAGGACTGTGGCTGCTCTTCGGCTTCTGGGGGGTCACGACCATTCTCCTTTTCTGGGCCGCGTTGATCCGCGCCACGCGCGAGTGGGGAGGCGACGACGAGCAGGGGCGTGCCTACGGGATCCTCGATGGGGGTCGCGGGCTCTTCGCGGCGCTGCTTGCCGCTGCAGCCGTCCTGGTGTTCCAGACCCTCCTTCCTGGCGACCCGGCCGCGGCCACGGATCTCGAACGAGCTCGCGGCCTGCGCGGAATCATCTACCTCTACACAGCGGTCACCGCGATCGCAGGTGTCCTGTGTTGGTGCGTGGTACCCGAGCGCGACGCGGAGGCGAAACCGGGCACGGGGCTGTGGCGCCACGTCGGAAGCGTCCTTCGGCTGCCACGCGTCTGGCTTCAAGCGATCATCGTGGTCTGCGCGTACGTCGGATACAAGGGTGTGGACAACTACTCGCTATACGCGGTGCAGGTCTACGAGCTGGACGAAGTCGAGGGAGCTCACGTATCGACGATCAGCGCCTGGGTTCGGCCGTTCGCCGCGATCGGCGCCGGCTGGCTCGCCGACAAGATAAGCGCGTCCGTGGTCACGGTGCTCGGCTTCGCGCTGTTGATGGGCTCGTACGCCTGGATGGCGCTCGACGTTCCACAGCCGTCGATGCTCTGGGTGCTGTACCTGAACGTGCTTCTCACATGCGTGGCGATCTTTGGCCTCCGAGGCGTTTACTTTGCCCTGTTCCAAGAGGCTTCGGTGCCCATCGCCGCGACAGGCACCGCGGTCGGTCTCGTCTCCGTCATCGGGTACACGCCGGATATCTTCGTGAATCTCATCGGAGGCTGGCTCCTCGATCGGACTCCTGGAGTCGAAGGACATCAGCACTTCTTCTTTTTCCTGACTGCGTCCGCACTTCTTGGCCTGCTCGCAGCGCTTGGATTCCGGCGGATGCGGGCGGAAGCACCATCCACCGGCCGGTGAGCGAACCTGTTTCCCTGAGAGGCTGATCTCTGCCAGTATCTGCGCCGCGTATGGAGAATCTGAAGTGGGTCATCGAGGTGCTGAAGGAGTGGCTCCCATTCCTGATCACGTTTCTAATTGCGATTCTGGTCGTCGGCCTTGCGTATCGCGTGCTGCTGAAGAAACGGCCGCCGGCGACGGCAAACATCGTGGGCCGTCAGCTCATGGTGGGCCTCATCACCGCGATCTTCGTCGTCACCTTGATCCTCGAGCTGCCCATCGACGACGCGCCGCGCGGCCAGCTGATGAGCCTGCTCGGCATTCTCGTCACCGCGGCCATCGCCCTCTCGTCGACCACGCTCCTCGGGAACGCGATGGCCGGATTCATGCTGCGATCGATTCGAAACTTCCGTCCCGGGGACTTCATCGTGGTCGATGGACATCGGGGCCGGGTCTCCGAGCTTGGGCTGCTTCGTACGGAGATCCAGACCGAGCGACGCAACCTGACCACGTTTCCGAACCTCTTCCTGGTCTCCAATCCAGTCACCGTGGTTCGCACCTCGGGCACGTTCATCGCATCCACCGTCTCACTCGGATACGACGTACCCCGCGAGAAAGTTGAGACGGCACTGTTGGAAGCCGCCGAAAACGCAGGGCTCACGGAACCGTTCGTGTTCGTCATGGAACTTGGCGACTTCTCCATCGTCTACCAAATAGCCGGCTTTCTCGAGGAGACGAAGTACCTCATCAGCGCCGAATCCAAGCTGCGGGGCAACATGCTGGATTCCCTCCACAAGGCGAAGATCGAGATTGTCTCCCCGAACTTCATGAATCAGCGACAGCTCAAGCCCGAACAGATCTTCATTCCGAAGATGAGTCTCACCTCGAAGCCGAAGGTGCTCGCCGCGGACGATGCTCGGCCTGAGGAAAAGATGTTCGACAAGGCAGACCTCGCCGAGCACGAAGCCAAAGCCGAAGACCGGCTCAAGGCCGTGATCAATGAGATCGAAAAGCTCGACAAGGAGGAAGACGGCGAGGCCGACGAGGAAGCCTATCAGGCAAAATTCGCCGAGCTTCACAAGGAGCGCGAGGCTCTGGAGGCCGAGGTGGCTGAGCGCAGAGAAGCGAAGAAGGCTGCCAGCGCAGAAGATGCCGCTGACGACGGGGACGGCGACGGCGGAGATACGGAGAAACCCTAGCTGCGTGCAGCTTTGCGCCCGAGGATGAGCCGCACCAGGGCGCTCAGGTTCCGGTGTCCCTCGACCGGATGACGCAGCGGCAGGTCTCCGTTTACCTCGTATCGATTACGCCGCCCTTCTCGAATCCGTTCGACGTAGCCAGCGGACTCGAGCTCCGAGACGATTCGCTGGACCGCCCGCTCCGTAATGCCGACACGCTCGGCGACCTCGCGCATCCGCGCCTCCGAGTCCTGTACGAGGCACAAGAGAACGTGGGCATGGTTGGTGAGGAAGGTCCACGAGGCCTCCGGAGTCGTCGCCTCTGCGCTTGCCTTCGTCATCGCTGCCTCAAAATACACGACACCAAATTCACGAGTCAATTCGCTTGGTAGCGAAAGGTGCTAGAACGCTCATCCGTAGGCCTCTTCGGGGCAGCCCCCGCCCTTGCAAAGCCTCCTCTTGAGCGATAGGTCATACCCGAAAACTATTTCACGAGTCGAGTATCGCATGCAGGAATCCGAGTCGCAGAACGAGCCGAGCCGGCCCAGAGTCGCCATCATCATGGGTAGCCAGAGCGACTGGCCGACCATGAAAGAGGCCGCTGCCGTCCTCGAGCAGCTGGACATCCCCCATGAGTCGAAGGTGGTTTCGGCGCATCGAACTCCCGATCTGCTCTTCACTTATTGCGAGGAGGCCGAAGCGCGCGGGATCGATGTCATCATCGCCGGAGCCGGAGGCGCTGCGCACCTTCCCGGGATGGCCGCTGCCAAGACTCTGCTTCCAGTTCTCGGTGTTCCTGTGCGCTCGAGCACGCTCAACGGCATCGATTCACTACTCTCGATCGTCCAGATGCCGCGGGGTATCCCTGTCGGAACCTTGGCGATCGGTGAAGCCGGGGCGGTCAATGCAGCCCTGCTCGCAGCCGCGATCTTGGCGCGAAGCGACGCCGCGCTCAGAGGGCGCCTGGAGGCATATCGGTCCGCGCAGACGACGAAGGTCTTGGGGGCGACACTATGACGTCACTTCTTCCAGGCGCGACGCTGGGAGTGATCGGCGGCGGGCAGCTCGCCCGCATGATGGTGCTCGAGGCCCGACGAATGGGCTACCGAGTCTGCGTGCTCGCGCCCGACCGGATGGAGCCCGCGGTGACACTCGCGGACGAATGGGTTGAAGGCGAGCTCGACGATATGGAAGCTGCGGAGAAGCTCGCGAAGATCGCAGACGTGGTCACGGTGGATACGGAGCATGTACCTGCATCCATACTCACGTACCTCGAGCACCTCTTGCCGGTTCGGCCCGCTGCGTCGGTGCTCCGTACGGTCCAAGACCGTCGCGTCCAGCGTCGTTTCCTCGACGAAATCGGAGTGGCGCAGCCGCACTGGTCGCCGGTGTTGAGCGTCGAAGAGCTGAAAGACGCGGCATCGCGAGTCGGGTTTCCTTGTGTGCTCAAGCGTGCCCATGCGGGATACGACGGAAAGGGTCAGCGCACGGTCCGTGACCTGAGCGAGCTGGCAGAGGCTTGGGAAGCCATCGGCGGAGGCCCGGCGATCGTCGAGGAGTTCGTCCGGTTCGACTGCGAAGTCTCGGCGCTGCTCGCGAGAAACCCCCGGGGCGAGGTTCGCTTCTACCCGATGGCGCACAACACACACCGGAACCACGTGCTGCGAACCACCATCGCACCGGCTGGGTTGGACCCCGCGCTCGAGGAGCACGGATGCGAGCTCGCCGCCAGGATTGCGAACGCGCTCGACCACGTCGGAATGATGGCCGTCGAGATGTATCTAGTGGGCGGGGACACCCTGCTCGTGAACGAAATCGCGCCGCGACCTCACAACAGCGGCCACTACACCTTCGGCGCCTGCGTGACGTCGCAGTTTGAACAGCACGTCCGGGCCGTCTTCGACCTCCCCCTTGGCGACCCTGCCCTGCCCCGCCCCGCGGCGATGGTGAACCTATTCGGCGACCTCTGGACTGATGGCGAGCCCGACTGGATGCAGGTTCTCTTGCAGCCCGAAGCGCATTTGCACCTTTATGGCAAAGCCGAGGCGCGACCCGGAAGGAAAATGGGCCACCTCTTGGTAGTCGATGAAGACCCACGTGTCGCCCTGCAGACGGCGGAGAAGCTGTTGGCGCGCCTCGAATCGCGCACGCCCGAGGACGCCGAAAGCGAGCGGGCCCGCCCGACTTGATGCTTGGCCGACGCTCCCCGGCACGCAAGGCACGCGAGGGCCGACAAAAAGCATCTTGGGCCCGGGGCCAATGGCGGTATGATGCCGCGCATGGAAGATGAGCCGACCACCCGCGAAGACCTGATCTCCAAGCGGCTTCTGGCGAACAACAAGACCTGGGTCGCAGAGCAGCTCTCTCGCGACCCCGCGTACTTCGAGAAGCTCTCGAAGGGCCAGCATCCTCACTCGCTTTGGATCGGCTGCGCCGATAGTCGCGTGCCGGCAGACATGATCACCGGGTCTCACTCGGGCGACATCTTCGTCCACCGCAACATCGCCAACATGGTCGTGCACGACGACCTCAACATGCTGTCGGTTCTTCAATACGCAGTCGAAGTGCTCGAGGTCGAGCACGTGATCGTCTGCGGGCACTATGGTTGCGGGGGGGTAAAGGCGGCGCTCGGCCACCAAAATCTCGGCCTCATCAACAAGTGGCTCCGCTACATCAAAGACGTCTACCGACTGAATTCCACGGAGCTCGACAAGTATTCGGACCCGGAGAAGCTCGAACGTCGACTGGTCGAGCTCAACGTGATCGAGGGCGTCCACAACCTCGCCAAGACCTCGATCATTCAGGAAGCTTGGGTGAAGCGCCGCGGGCCCTTGCTACACGGTTGGGTCTACGACCTTTCCGACGGCATCTTGCGTGACCTCGGCGTGAACGCATCCGACACGAGACACCTCGAGCAGATCTACAAATACGACATCAAGGAGTAGCGCCGCACTGGACGCGGGTGGTCGTGTCCCAACGCGTGCGCTCGATCTCCGAGACCGCAATCGCATCGATGAGCCGAACCCGTGCCATCGCAGCTTGCTGCTCACGGAGATTGACGAAGATGAGATTGCTCGACCCAACATCGAATCGACGACGCTCACCCTCGGCAAGCTCCGCAGCGGTGTCCACCACCTCTCCAGTGAGCCGCACTCTTTCGTCGGCTGCTCGCACCGCCGAGCCTGAATCGCGGACGCGGGCGCGCAGCGTATCCTCGAGGAACTGAACCTCAGCCGTGTTCGCGGCGACCTTGGCGCGGGCGGCGCTGGCCCGGCCGCGTTCGTCCCGAAAAATCAGGGGCATCGAGAGCTGAACGCCCGCCTTGAACACGTTCCCCGGGAGGGTGTTGTCCTGTTCCGTTCCGGTCAATTCCCCGAGGTCACGCGAGTACTCGAATAGGCCGTCGAGCTCGGGGCCTAGCTGATTGCGCGTGAGCTTCACGTCGACCTGGGTAGCGCGGAGCTCGGCTCGGGCACGTGCGACATCCGGATGACAAGCGAGCACGCGGTCCATGACCTGGTCTTCGCTCAGCTCGAACGATTCCGATTGGACGAGCTCTTCGGGAAGCCGCTCTACGGTGGGCACGATGGAGTGCCCGGCATCGTCGCGCATGAAGAGCGAGAGCTCGAATGCAGCCTGCTCGAACCCGCGCTGCGCCGCGACCACGTATGCACGCCGCTCGAGTAGGATCCGTTCGTTGTCGGTGACGTCGAACTCCGCAATCGAGCCCGCGGCCAGGCGGCCACGCAACTGCGCATCACGCTGCTGGGCCAAATCGAGTAGGGAGCGAGCCACCTCGAGCTTTTCTCCGGCGCTCACCCACTTCCAGTAGGCGCCGGCGGCGGCGAGCTCGAGATTCAGGGCAGCGCTCGATAGCCCCTCGCTTGCCGCCTCCTGAAGCTCGAGCGCGCGAGTGCGCTTTGCGCGGTCCTCATCGATGAGACCCCCGCGCCAGATGGGAACCTCGATGCCCGCACGGACCTCGCCTCCCGAGAGGGTTTGGTCGTCACGATAGGTGGGCCAGCGCTGATTGATTCCGCGCCCGATCCGGTACCCGGCATAGATCTCGGTGCCCCAGAGCGTCGTCGGCTGGCGAAGCTCAGCGTCCGCCTGACGGAGATCGTAGTAGGCGCCGGTGAGGAGGCCGACATCCCCCTCGAGCCGGGGATCAAACGCGCCGCGCGCAGCGGTCGTGTTCCCCTCGGCCTCGCGAAGACGCTCCACCGCCTTGCGAATCCGGGGGTCGTGCGCGGTCACCGACTCGAGCACGTCCTCGAACAGAAGCGGTGGCTGCGGCGAATCGTCCGCGCTGGCAGCGATGGGAACCACCAACCCGATGAGTACAGCCCAGCGGGACGAGACCTTCACTTCTTTGCCTCGTCACTGTTCGCGAGCGGTGGTGGGTCGGTGGTCGGGGGAAACCCGTTGAACTGACGCCACAGCTCGAATCCGAGCCGGACCCGGTCAAGAAGGATCCAGCCGTTCGCAAGCACACCCTGCCGCAGATAGCTCGCGGCAGGCCAAGGACTGTCCTCGGGGTCTGGGACGACGACGATGCGGAAATCGCCTCGACCGTCGTCCAAAGGATCCACGAACGCAACACGGCCTCCA
>Ga0316194_10000959_pt1 | contig 19642 bp, 17 predicted proteins | sample CroRivsedime1_MG_FD_204936 | JGI IMG/M metagenome (GOLD analysis project Ga0316194, IMG submission 204936) | Coastal sediment microbial communities from Maine, United States - Cross River sediment 1 | ecosystem: Environmental > Aquatic > Marine > Coastal > Sediment | place: USA: Maine...
CGATGCTGCTGGCTTCGCGGGTATACTCGTCTACCGGCGACCCCGAGCAATTGCGTAAGATGCTTGAATTCATCGAGCGCCGCTTCGATGACGATCCGCAGTTGCACTGGCGCCGGCTTGCCGAGGCAAGCGTTATGGCAAAACACAAGCTGGGTGATATGGAGATAGCGTTGCGCATGGCGCGTAAACTGGCACGGCAACCGGCTTCGCTCAACATGCCCAACTGGGCGCGCGATTTTGAATTTCTGCTGCTCGCCGAGTTGAACGAACTGGAGTCCGCAATCACGATGATCCAGGCTTTGCTGCAAACAGAAGCGGTAAACGATCCGGATGAACGCCGTTTTCTGCAAGGTAAATTGTCGGATTTCCAACAGAAGCTGTTCGAATCTCAACAAATTCCCGACAAATGATATTACCTGTCACCTAAACACTTCAGATAGTTAGGGTTTTATGGTTATTGGCACGGTTCCTGCTTGATAAAACTCAAGTAAAACCGTAATTAATCTGGAGAATTCCATGCAGTTAAAAAAACAGACAGGTTTCACGCTCGTTGAAATCGCAATCGTACTGGTTATCGTGGGCCTGCTGATCGGCGGCGTTCTCAAGGGCCAGGAAATGATTACCAATGCCAAACTCAAGCGTATGGAGAGCGATAACGCCGGTATCGCCGCGGCCATGTTCTCATACCAGGACCGCTACCTGCAATTACCGGGCGACGACAGTTCGGCTACCGGAAGGTTTGATGTCTATACTGACGCTACAACTGCTGGTGGTGCTGGTTTTACAGTGGCCGTTGGGGAGGCCGACGGGGATGGAGATGGACTTATTGGTCTTGGTTCTGATTGGGACACAACTGATGCAAAAAACATTATGGTTGCGGCCTCAGTAGAAGAATCAAAGTTCTGGGGGCATCTGAGAGCTTCGGGATTGGTTCCCGGCGGAAATGGAATAGAGACTACGAGGCCTTCCAATGCCTATGGTGGTTTGATGGGAATTCAGGATGGTTCGCTGGACATTGTCGGCCACGTTATCATTTTCGGAGGGATTGAAGGTAGCATCGCAAGAATTGTCGAGGCCAGGCTGGATGACGGTAGCCCCAAATTTGGGCGAATTCAGGCAGACAAGGCCGATGGCACACAGGTTATGGATGCTGGGACCACCAGCGGCAGCGACGCGTATTTGGAAGATGAAAGATATAACATGGCTTTTCGCCTGTAAACCGCGATCCTGAGCTGCGACAATGGCCTGCCAATCCGGTGGGCCATTTTTGTTTTATGAACCAGGCACTACGAATATCCAGTATCAGTTACTCGGTAACGGGTTTGGACATCCTGAAAGACCTCGCTCTTGATGTCACCGAGCGGCAATACTATGCCATCGCCGGGGTCAACGGCGCGGGCAAATCGACGCTGATCAAGCTGATTCTCGATTTGATCCGCCCCGAGCCCGGTGGTGAGATTCGTATCTTTGGTCTTGATAATATTGACCCGCAATGTCGCGAACAGCTTGCTTATCTGCCAGAAAAATTTGACGTCAAAAAGAACATCAGCGGCCGCCAGTATCTTGATTTTATTGCGGCGGTGTATCACCTGAAACCCGATGCTCGCAACATAGCTGAACTCGCGGAACGGCTCGATTTCCCCGTCGATCGTCTCGATTCACGGGTTGGCGGTTATTCCAAGGGAATGGTGCAGAAACTAGGTCTGTTGAGCTGTTTCATGCTGAATCGGCGCTTGATTATCCTCGACGAACCCCTGAGCGGGCTTGATCCGCGCGCCCGCTATCACTTCAAGGAATTGATGCAATCACTGAAAGCGCGCGAGCACACGGTGCTCTACAGCACCCATCTGCTGGCGGATGCCGAAGAACTCTGCGATTGTTTCGGTATCCTGCATGACGGTGAAATGAAGTACCAGGGCACCCCGTCTGACTGCATGCAGCGCTATGAGGCCGACAGCCTCGAGAAAGCCTACATGAAATGCATCTCCGAACCCAACCAATAATGTCATTCCCGATGCGCGCGGTCCGACGCATCGGGGACGACGGCTGTTGGCGCCGGCGCGGGGATGACTGGAAAAGGGCTAAGCCAGCTCCTTCAGTTTCCGCGTCAACGTATTGCGGCCCCATCCAAGCAGGCGCGCTGCGTCCTGTTTGCGGCCGCGGGTCGCTTCCAGTGCGCACTCGAGCAGAGTTTTCTCGAAAGTCTTTGCCGCCGTCTTGAGGATCTCGGTCTCACCCTGGGAAAGTTGCTGCTTGGCCCACAAACGCAGGGGTGCCTGCCAGTCGCCAAGCTCGGAGGGCAGGCGTTGCGCCCCTGGATTGGCTTCCGCTACCGGTTCGCAGGCGCGCGCGACCAGTTCCAGTGCATCATCGATGTCGAAAGGTTTGGGCAGGTATTCGAAGGCACCCTCGTGGAATGCCTGTACCGTGGTATCGAGGTCGGTGTAGGCGGTCATCACGATGATTGGCGTTTGCGGTGAAATGTTTTTGATCTGCTTGAGCAGTTCGAAGCCATTGATACCGGGCATGCGCACATCGGTGATGATCAGCGACGGCCGCTCTTCAGGCTCGGTGCGTTTGAAATTCGCCAGTGCCACCGAGCCTGACTCAAAGGCGTTAACCTGATAGCCATTATTTGACAGGGTTTTATCGAGTACCCAGCGCATGGATTGATCATCGTCGATGATCCAGACCGGAATTTTCAGGTTTTGAGCGGGCATGTTCATGATTTCTCCTTCATGATTTATTCTTCACTATTTATGCTTTCTGATTGATTCAGGGGCAGCAAAGTGCTGAAAGTGGTTCCCGAAATCGAGCTGTGCAGGTGGATGGTGCCGCCGTGCCGGGAGACGATCTCCTGGGCGATCGGCAGGCCAAGGCCGCTGCCATCCGCCTTGTCAGTAATCATCGGTAAAAAAATTGTTTCGCCCAGTTCTTTGGGGATGCCGTGACCGGTGTCGCTGATATCGACCCGCAGCACCAGAGGATGCGTGATCTGGCCGATCGTATAGCGGAATTCCACGCGCGTCCTGAAGATGATCTCGCCGTTGTTATCAATCGCCTGCACCGCGTTGCGCACAATGTTGAGAAAAGCCTGGATCAACATGTCGCGGTCCGCCATCAGTTCCGGAATGCTGGGGTCGTAATCACGTTTGATTTCGATGCGTTCGGGTTCCGCGGCAAGGATTATCTTGCGAATATGCTCGAGGATCTCGAGTATATTGACGGATTCTTTTTGCATTTGATGACCCGGGCCCAGCATATTGGTGGTCAGCGATTGCAGTCGATCGACCTCTGAGATGATAACCTCGGTGTATTCAGTCCATTCCGGGCGATCGAGGGCTCTTTGCAGTAACTGCGCCGCCCCGCGTATGCCACCGAGCGGATTGTTGATCTCGTGTGCAAGCCCGCGCGCGAGTTGCTGGGTTGCCTGCTGTTGATGTTGTTTCAACTCATCCTGGGCGAACTGCGCCTGGCGTTCGAGCTGTCGTATCTCAACCAGAATGTCACCGGTATTCGACTGGCTATCAAACGGGTAAATGCTGTAATTCGCCGTAATTGCCTTGCCGTTAGCCAGGGTGATGACGGCTTCATGCTCGGTAAAGTCGACCGCGTCGAGATGCAATTTATCGACAATGCTGGAGGGTTCCAGCGCGCTTAACAGGCTGGTGAAATCACGCCCGACCAGACCGGCTGCACTGCTTTCAAAAAGCGCCTCGGCGGCCGAATTGACATAGGTGATCCGGCGTCCGGCATCGAGGCAGATCATCGACGAATTGAGTGTGTCGAGTATGCGCTCGGGAACCCTGGCTTGTTGCGGGGCCGATGTTTTATTTAAGGGCAGCATAAACAGGTTGCAGGGATGAGGACAAAAAAGGCCCCTTGAAGGGGCCTTAATGTCGGTCCTGCAAGCGATATCGACTAGCAGCTGTAGTAGAGTTCGAATTCGACCGGGTTGGTCGCCAGGCGCAGGCGATCAACCTCTTCCTGCTTGAGCTCTATGTAGCTGTCGATGACATCGTCGGTGAACACGCCACCAGCCTTGAGGAAATCGCGATCGATATCCAGTGCCTCGAGCGCCTGGTCCAGCGAGAAGGCAACCTGCGGGATTTCGGCCTCTTCTTCCGGAGGCAGATCGTAGAGATCCTTGTCCATTGCTTCACCCGGGTGGATCTGGTTCTTGATACCGTCGAGTCCTGCCATCATCAACGCGCTGAAAGCGAGGTAAGGATTGGCGGTCGAATCCGGGAAGCGAACCTCTATGCGGCGTGCCTTGGGGTTACTGACATACGGAATTCGAATCGAGGCTGAGCGGTTGCGGGCCGAATAAGCCAGCATGACCGGCGCTTCGAAGCCCGGCACCAGGCGCTTGTAGCTGTTGGTGGCGGGGTTGGCGAATGCGTTGATGGCGCGCGCATGCTTGATGATACCGCCGATGTAGAACAGTGCCATTTCGGACAGGCCGCCGTACTCTTCGCCGGCAAACAGGTTGACGCCGTCCTTGACCAGTGACATGTGCACGTGCATGCCGTTACCGTTATCGCCAACCAGTGGCTTGGGCATAAAGGTCGCGGTCTTGCCGTAGCTGTGGGCCACGTTGTGCACGCAATACTTGAGAACCTGCACCTCGTCACTCTTGCGCACCAGGGTATTGAAACCGACACCGATTTCACATTGTCCCGCAGTAGCAACTTCGTGATGGTGTACTTCAACCGTGAGATTCATTTCTTCCATCGCCAGGCACATGGCGGAGCGCATGTCGTGCAACGAGTCTACCGGCGGTACCGGGAAGTAACCGCCCTTGACGCCAGGACGGTGACCAGTGTTGCCGTTTTCATACATTTTGTGCGAACTCCAGGCAGCTTCTTCCGATTCGATCTGGTAGGAGCAATGACCCATTTCGGTAGACCACTTGACGTCGTCGAAGACGAAGAATTCGTTTTCCGGGCCGAAATAGGCGATATCGGCTATGCCGGATGCTTTCAGATAAGCTTCAGCGCGCTGTGCGATGGAACGCGGATCGCGCTCGTAGCCTTCACCGGTGGCGGGCTCAACAACACCACAGGTAATGTTCAGGGTTGGCTCGTCGGTGAACGGATCGAGGACAGCAGTAGCGGGGTCAGGCATCAGAATCATGTCGGATTCATTAATGCCCTTCCAGCCCGCAACGGAGGAGCCGTCGAACATCTTGCCTTCGGTAAAAGTATCCTCGTTTATGGTACTGGCGGGGACGGAGACATGCTGCTCCTTGCCCTTGGTATCGGTAAAGCGGAAATCGACGAACTTAACGCCGTACTCGTTAATGGTGCTCAACACATCGGAAGCAGACATGAAATATTCTCCAGAATCGGGGGTCAAAATACAGGGGAAGAAGTGTACCGATTAATGGCCTTGTGCCAATTAATCGTGCAAAACGGGGCAATTCTAAAGGTTAGCGCTGAAATTTGCACCAAAATAGTGCTAATAATGGTTCATCCGGGTATCGCGCAGGCAAATGACGATGGAACACAACTGTGCGGCTACTGCCGAAACCTTTATTCCTGGTCTTTGGTCGCCTGGTTTACGAAGTAAATATTAACGATACCCACATAGTCGAGGTCGATGGCTCCCTGCTTTATCCGTTCGATGCCGGCTGCGTGCGCAGGTGAGCACATCGACACCGGCAGCACCAGGTCGATCTCGATCAGCCTGTCGAGATAGTGCAGCTTGGTCTTCTGGATCTGTTCGCTTTCCGGCACGTCCTTCCAGGCCAGTTTCAGGTCCTGCTCTATGGTCTGCCGTTCGGGCAGGCGCGCCAGCACCGAATCACGCATCTGGTCATCCAGTGGATCGATGTGTATCTGCACGTCGATGATTTTGGGGAAACGTTTCTTGACCTGATGTTCGATGTGATGCGCGATGTAATGGGCTTCCGAAACAGTGAGGTCTGAATCAACTTCGATGTGGGCATCGAGATAACCGAGGCCGCCCATCGAGCGGGTACGCAGGTTGTGGACGCCGATGACGCTGGCATTGTCTTTCATTGCCGCGCGCACCTCTTCAACCAGTTCAAGATCAAGGCCCGTATCGATCAGTTCGTTCAGCGCATTGCGGCTGAGGCGCAGGCCCATCCAGGAAATCATGCAGGCGACGATAATCGCGGCGACTGCATCCATGTAGGGAATGCCCATTAACTGGGCCGAGATACCGATTACCACGACGATGGAAGACAGCGCATCCGAGCGGTGATGCCAGGCATTTGATTCGAGCATGGAAGAGTGGGTGGCGCGAGCGGCTCGAATCGTATAGTGGTAAAGCCCCTCCTTGGCGACAATGGCAAGAAAAGCAAAAACGACGGTAATTGCCTCGGGGTTCGATGCTGATGGTGTCAGTACGCTTTCCACCCCGCGTATGCCGATACCGATACCAACCATGCCGAGAATTGCGCCGAGCAGCATCGAAGCCAGTGTCTCGATACGGCCATGGCCGTAAGGATGGTCTTTGTCGGCTGCTTTGGAGGAGCGGCTCGAGGCATAGAGCACGATGAAATCGGTGCCCAGGTCAGACAACGTGTGTATACCATCGGCCAGCAACGCCTGTGACTTGCCGAGCAGACCGAAAACGATTTGCAGGCTAGCCAGTACACAGTTGACCACGGCGCCTGTCAGCGTCACCCGCTGCGTAATCCGGTGGCGTTTGTCAGCTTGCATCGGCATCCTTGTGCACCAGGAAAATATAGTCGTCCTGCTGCTCGGTGGTGGCTAACACGCGGTGCCCGTTGAGTCGGCACCAGGTGGGGATGTCATGCAGCGTACCTGGATCAGTACAGGTGATTTCCACGCGCGTACCCGGTGGTTGCTGGTTGATGCAATCCTGCAGGCGAATCACCGGCATCGGGCACAACAGGCGGCGCGCATCGAGTTCGACTATATCGCTCATCCTGAATGGCTCACAGGATAATCCATTCAGGATCGATCTGGGCGGGGCGCAGTGGTTTGACATTAACGCTGTGCAGATCCTGGTTGTGATCACTGAACTCGAATTCAACCGATTCGGCATCGCGGCCCTGGCTGAAACGGGCGGTAATGGCGCAGGCTAGTTCGAGTTGCTGCGGATCAAGCTGCGCACCTTCGATCAGTGCCAGCGGCCCGCCATGACTGACCGTCTTTATGGTCTGGAATTGTTTTTTATAGCCGCTCAGATAGCGGGTCTCACCTTCTTCGCGGGCAATGATGAGCTTGAATGCGCTGCTCGGGCGAATGTGGCGACCTACCTTGAGCAGCATGATATCGTCGAGCTCGTATTCCCGGCGGCCGCGGTTGTCCCACAAATCCTGTAATTTCACCGAGTAGGTTTTATCGGTAAGAAAGCAGCAGCCACCGGCTGGCTGGGCAAAATCGTCGAAACCAAATTCAGCCGCCAGAGCCATCTGTGGCTTGCGCGAGCGTCCACTGAAATCCTTGAGTTGCTCTCGGTCTACCCAGCCCTCCAGTTCCGGACGCGTGGGCAGCAGATTTTTTGCACACAGGGGGCGCAGCAGTAAATCGTCTGCGCCTGATTCTTCCGCTACCTGCGGCATGAAGCGCCGCAGTTGTGATTTTGGTCGCTGGCCGTTGACTTCACCGGTGATGATGAAATCAAAGCCATGCTGGTCGATCCACTCCCGGGCCTTGCCGATCATGAATATCTTGCAGTCCAGGCATGGATTCAAGTTGGCGCCGTAGCCGTGGCGCGGATTGATGACGACATTCTTGTACTCTTCGACCACGTCGATAATGTGCAGTTTGATACCCAGCTGTTCGGCAACCCACAGTGCGTTATTGCGTTTCGGTCGGCTAGCTTCGCGATGGCGAATCGCGTGGGTATGACCTTCCACGCAAAAGCCGGTAAAGAAATTGATGCCGACGACTTCTATTCCCTGTTGCTGAATCAGCTTCGCCGCCAACAGTGAATCGAGGCCACCGGAAATCAGGGCGACTGCTTTAATGCTCATCGAGGTTCTGGGTGCTAAAAGAGACAGTATAGCAATAACCGTCGGGGTCTATAAATCGGACAGACGGTTTATTTCAGCATACCTGCGGTCGATCGCCACAGTGGCATTGCCGTGTTATCTCCAGTAATGTACGCCGCGCGTTACCCGGCGCAGTATAATTCCGATGAACCCGGCAAACTGCCGTAAGCCACCAGTACCTTCGAGACCTGACTAATCATGCCTGATGAAGATCCGAGCAAGCGTGCCATTCGCAGTTTTGTGCGTCGTGGCGGGCGCCTGACCCCGTCACAACGCCATGCGATTGATACTTACTGGCCTTTGTACGGAATCGAGTTTCAACACGGACTGCCGGCGCTGCCCGCCGGATTCAAGGCGTTGAAAGTGGAAATCGGCATTGGTAACGGTGACGCGCTCATTCACATGGCCGCTAATGACCGCGATAGCCTGTACCTTGGCATTGAAGTGCATGACCCCGGTATTGGGCGTTGTCTCAACAATATTCATAAACTGCAGTTAAGCAATCTGCGTCTCATCAGGCACGATGCCATCGAAGTCCTCGAACAGATGATCGATGTCAGCTCGCTGGATCGTATCCTGTTGTTCTTTCCTGATCCCTGGCATAAGAAGCGCCACCACAAGCGTCGTATTGTCGATCAGCGTTTTCGCGATCTGATCCACCTCGCGCTCAAACCGGGTGCCACCATTCACATTGCCACCGACTGGCAGGATTATGCCGAGTCGATTGCGGAGCAATTTCTAGGGGATGAACGCTTTGTCAACCAGGGGGACGCCGAAGGTCATGTGGAGCCGCCCGATTATCGACCAAAGACCCGCTTCGAACAGCGTGGTCTGCGCCTTGGCCACGGGGTCTGGGATTTGATGTTTACCAAAGCCGTTGGCGAGGCTGGCTGACTAGAAGACGATGTTCATCATTGCCAGCATTACGACAATAAAGAGTATGCTCATAATCCCGCCGGCACGAATGAAATCAGGCACTTTGTAACCACCGGGGCCTTTGATCAATGCGTTCACCTGGTGTGTGGGGATCAAAAATGAATTCGAAGTTGCTAGCGCAACGGTGAGTGCAAACAGCGCAGGGCTCGCGCCGGCACCAATGGCAATATTAACGGCCAGCGGCACCAGCAGCACCGTAGCCCCAACATTTGACATGACCAGGGTGAAAAAAGTAGAGAGCACGGCAACCGCGGCCTGAATAACCCAGATCGGCATGTCGCCGACCACCAGCAGGGTTTGCTCCGCGATCCACTTGGCCGTGCCACTGGTTTCCACCGCCAAACCCAGGGGGATCAGGCTGGCGAGCAGAAAAACAGTGCTCCAGGACACCGAGTCATAAGCTTCCTCGATCTTGAGCACACCGGAGACGACCATGCCGATCGCACCGGTCATCAGTGCCACGGACAGCCGCAGGTCGGTGAATAACACCATGAACAGCGCCAGGCCGAAGAAAAAGCTGGCCCAACCTACCTTGTTCGGACGGGTCTCTTCGCGCGGATACTCGGAGGTTACAATGACAAAATTGCGATCCCTTTCCAGGTGGGCGAGCGCGCGCCAGGTGGTGAAGGCCAGAATCGTGTCACCGACCTCGAAAGGCATGTCGCGAATGCGATCGCCTTCAACCAGGGTTTCACCATCGCGGTGCAGCGCCACCATGGCAAGCCCGTAAACCTTGCGCATCCAGAGATCGCGCGCCGAATTGCCGATCAACGATGACCCTGCCGGTATGACGATCTCGGCGATGCCGGCCTGGGTTGACGCCAGGGCCTCCGAAAATACGCGCAGACCTTTCTGGATGGTCAGGCCGTAAGCGTCGACGAAATCCTTTAGATGTGCCGGTGCGCACAGCACACCGATCGCCGAATTCGGGCCGATCTGTAGCTCACGCGATAAATCACCGCGACTGGAGCGCAGCCCGTCATCGGCGGCTTTGATGGCGATAATGCGAATCTTGTTTGCGGATTCGATGTCGTCGAGCATCTGCCCCACCAGCGGACTGCTCTCGGGGACCAGAACTTCGAAAAGCATGTAGTCGACACCGTAAACTTCTTCAAGATACTTGTTGCTACCCGCCACGGCGGTGCTGGATTCGGTCGACACCGTTGGCAACACGTACTTGCCGAGCAGTACGAAATAGAGGATACCCGTGATGACCAGTGCCAGTCCGATCGGCGTTACCGAAAAAAGGCTCCAGGTCTGCATCTGCTGATCCGCGGGCAGGGCCGTATTGGACGTCAGTATCAGGTCATTTAACAGGATTAACGGCGATGATCCGACCATTGTGATCGTGCCGCCAAGAATCGCGGTGAATCCCATCGGCATAAGCAGGCGCGACATCGGCAGCCCGGAACGCGCCGATATACGACTCACCACCGGCAGCAGCAAAGCCGCGGCGCCGACATTTTGCATGAACGATGAAATGATACCCGCGGTGCCGGACACGATGGGAATAATGCGGCTCTCGGCGGTACCCCCAACTTTCAATATGAAGCCGGCCACCTTGCTCATCATGCCGGTCTTGTCGAGACCCGCGCCTATCATCATGACGGCGATAATCGACATGACCGCGTTACTGGCAAAGCCGTCGAACAGGTGCTGCGTATTCACCAGTCCCTGCTCGAGGCCCATCATCGGCGCCAGCAATGACGAAAGCCCGAGTAATACCATGATGGTGATCGCGGCCTCGTCGACCGTAACGATTTCAAATATGAACAGGTAGATGGTGAACAGTAGCAGGCCTGTTACCCAGGCGATTTCGGTAGAGGGGGCGAGGCCAGTGATATACCAGCCGAGTTCGGCAAAAATGATGCCGGCAATCCATTTCGTACTGCGCAGCTTCTTGAGTTTGACTTTTTTAAGTCGGGCCCGGAGTAGTCGTGCTAGCTTTCTCAAGTGCTGGTCGAATCCTCAATAGTAATTGCCGGCCGGAAGCCCCCCTTCCATCTGGCTAAATAGTTGCGTTGCATAACTGTTTGAATCCAGTGGTACCAAAGAATTTTGGTGCCGACGAGACGAGACAGGAATTACTGTCATAGTGTACACAATATTACTTATAGCTACAAAGTCGAAGCCGTCAATGATTAACCAAAGAGTATGCTGAGCGGTTACAATCGGGCTTTCAGTAAAAGCGCAGTGTGAGCAGAGAGCCAGGCCCATGTCCAAAAAGCACCCCGTCGTTGTTATAACCGGTTCTTCCGGTGCCGGTACTTCGACCGTCAAGAAGGCGCTGGAGTCGATATTTCATCGGCACAGGATCAGGCCGGCGCTCATCGAAGGTGACAGCTTTCATCGCTATGATCGCGCAGGCATGCGCGAACAGATGGCGCGCGCGAACGAAGCCGGTACCAGTTTCAGCCATTTCGGCGCTGAATCAAATCTGTTCGAGCTACTGGAGCAGCAGTTTCGCAGCTACGGAGAAACGGGAAGTGGTCAGAAACGCTTCTACCTGCACAATGAAGAAGAAGCAAGAATGCACAGCAGGCGTCTGGGAGAATCACTTGATTCGGGGCAGTTCACGCCCTGGGAAGATATCGAGCCGAATACCGATTTACTGTTTTATGAGGGTTTGCATGGGTTGGTAAAAACCAGTTCAGTTGATATGACTCGATACGTCGATCTCAAGGTCGGGGTGGTGCCGGTTGTCAACCTGGAATGGATTCAAAAGATCCATCGCGACAGTGCCGAGCGTGGCTACAGCCAGGAGGAAGTGGTGGAAAACATTCTGCGGCGCATGCCTGACTACGTGAAATACATCACCCCGCAGTTTTCCGAAACGGATATCAATTTTCAGCGAGTCGCTACGGTCGATACCTCGAATCCTTTTATCGCGCGTGATATTCCGACCCTGGATGAAAGTTTTGTGGTCATTCGCTTCCGCAAGCCCGATATACGCAACACCGATTTCACCAATCTGCTGTCGATGATCAGTGGTTCTTTCATGTCGCGGCGTAACACCATTGTGGTGCCCGGCGGCAAGATGGGTATGGCGGTGGAGATTATCCTGACACCGATTATTCTCGATCTACTCGATGGTCGCGATCGCCAGTGAGGCTGTGCCTGCAGTGTCGCTGTGCCGGGTCTGTCTGCGGCTCGGCAGTCAGGCTCAGCAGGGCTCGTTATGCAGCTAATCGATAGTCATTGTCACCTCGACGACGACCGTCTCGACGCGTCGCGCGCCGAGATTGTCTCCGCGGCAGCGGCAAGCGGCGTGACCCGCATGATCCTGCCCGCCACCAGCGCAAATCGCTGGGAAAAGCTGAAACAGCTGTGTGAACAGTATGATGGCCTTTACCCGGCTTATGGCCTGCACCCGATGTTTATCGAGCAACATCAGTCGAGTCATCTGCGCGAGCTGGACGAGTGGCTGGGGCGCGAGCCGGCCGTTGCCGTGGGCGAGTGTGGTCTGGATTTCTTTGTCTCGCGCGTCGATGAGAAATGGCAGAAGCAGTTATTCCAGGAGCAGTTGCAGCTGGCAGACAACCATCAGTTACCGGTCATCGTGCATGCGCGCAAGGCGTTGGACGAGGTTATCAGCCTGTTGCGGCGCCAGGGATGTCATGCTGGCGTGATACACAGCTTTGCCGGCAGCGAGCAACAGGCCCGGCAATTATACGACCTGGGTTTCAAGCTCGGGATTGCCGCCACGGTCAGTTTTGAGCGTGCGCGCAAACTGCGTACCGTGGTCGCCGCGATGCCGCTGGATGCACTGCTGCTCGAATCCGATGCTCCCGATCAGCCGGGTGCTGCTCATCGCGGGCAGCTCAATCAGCCGGCCTATATCGTCGAGCATCTGCAAACCATTGCCGATCTGCGCGAGATGGAAGTCGCCGATCTTGCGGCGGCCCTTACCCTTAATACCGAATCCCTGTTCGACCTCTAATTCACACAGACCACAACCCTCGGGGTCAGACCCCAATAGCTCTTACTTAAGGAACCTCTGCAAAACATGAAAAGCGGGGTCATTGCGAGCGCAGCGAAGCAATCTTCATGTTAAAAACCAGGCACTTAAAGATTGCTTCGTCGCTGTGCTCCTCGCAATGACGGTTTTTTCAGAGGCTCCTTAAGCCAAAACACTGATGCATCCAGAGTCCGACTACGGTCGGATGATTGGGGGTTGTTTCGCGAATGCCTCGGCGGCTTCGCCGCCTGCGGTTTACTTCGCGAAACAACCCCCAATCATCCACCTTATCCCGACCATAACGAATGTCATGGGGTTGTGCTTGAGTAAGTACCATTCGGGTCAGGGCAGCTTTCCAAACCTGATTACGGGCTGACCCAGCCGCCGCAGACATCGAGAATGGCGCCGGTCGCATAGGACGACTTGTCTGACAGCAGAAACATCGCACCATTGGCGATCTCGGTGACCTGTGCGGGGCGCCCCATCGGCACTTGTGGTAAAACCCAGTCGAGCCATTCGGGGTGCTCGCGGGCGTAGTCGATGCTGATTTCGGTCATGGTGACGCCCGGGCGCAGGCAATTGACGCGTATACCCTGATCAGCCTGGTCCCTGGCGAGGCCGATGGTGAAGGTGTCGATGGCCGCTTTGGAGGCGGCATAGTCGACGTAGGTAAAAGGGCCGCCATGCCTGGCAGCGGCGGATGACACGTTGACGATGGCGCCACCGTTACCGCCGTGGCGTTTGGCCATACGTTTGATCGCATGCTTGGCGCAGGTGAAGGCCCCCAGCACGTTGACGTCGAATACGCTTCTGGAAATGGCAATATCCATTTCGTCGACGCGCGTACCGCCGCCGTTTATGCCGGCATTGTTGACCAGTCCGGTCACCGGTCCGAGCTCGAGATCGACGCGTTCGAACAGGGTGATGACTTCGTCTTCATTGGCGACATTGGCCTGCAGTGCGATCGCAATGCCACCGCCGTGGCGAATCTCGGCCACCAGCGCGTCGGCTTCATCCGCGGAACTCGCGTAGTTAATACAGACTTTCCAGCCTTCGGCGGCGGCCAGGCGACAGATTTCAGCGCCGATTCCCCGGCTGCTACCGGTTACTACCAGTACTTTCATAAGGTCTCTATTCCTCGATCAAAAAATCCGGCAACTGGCGGATCGAAGGACAGCCGAGCTGTCCCAGCGTCGCGCGCAGTTCCGCTTGCAACACCGACATAGCATGCGCCGCGCCATTGCTGCCGATGGCTCCCAGGGCAAACATAAAGGCGCGTCCCAGCAGAACGTAATTGGCACCCAGCGCGAGGTAGCGTGCGATATCGAGGCCGTTGCGTATGCCACCATCGGCGAGCAGCGGAAAATCCGGGCCCACCGCATAACGAATCGCCGGCAGTGCATCGATAGCGCTCTGTGCGGCATCGAGCTGGCGCCCACCGTGGTTGGACACCACGATGGCGTCAGCACCGATGTCGACACAGGTGGCGGCGTCCCCGGCATCGAGTATGCCCTTGACGATGAGTTTGCCGGGCCATTGTGCACGGTACCAGCGTAACTTTTCACGGCTGACGTGGCCTTCGATCATTGCGGATAAGTGAGTGCCGAGTTGGGCCAGGTTGAGGTTTGCAGGGAGGTAGGGTTTTACACTGGCGAACTCGGGCACGCCATGGCGCAGCATTGAAAACGCCCAGCTGGGTCGCTGCACGATGTCCATCAGGGTGCTCAAATTGAACTGCGGTGGTACCGACAGGCCGTTGCGTATATCTCGATCCCGGCGAGTTGCGGTCGGAATATCAACCGTCACCACGAGAGTATCGAAACCGTTGCTCTGCGCGCGCTTCAGCAGATCAGCATTGATCGCATCGTCGGCGAACGCGTAGTGTTGATACCAGATATTGCCGCCAATAGCGCCGATCTGTTCGATGCTGCTGGTTGCCATGTTGCTCAGGGCAAACGAGATACCCTTATCTTTTGCCGCGTGTGCCAGGTGTTCGGCGGCTTTTGGCCAGATCAGGCCGCTAAGTCCAAGCGGTGCGACACCAAATGGAGAAGGATAGCGGATGCCGAGTAGCGAATGCGACAAATCGGGTGATTCGGCGTCGTCGACCAGGTAACGCGGCCGCAGTTTTACGCGATCGAGGCGCGCACAGTTTTCTGCCAGTACCGCTTCCCGGCCAATTCCGCCTGCCATGTAGTCCCAGGCGAAGCGTGGGATACGCCGCTTTGCAGCGGCTTCCATCTGGGCAATAGAGGAAAAACGTCGCTCGAGGTCCACGGGCATTCACCATCTCCTCGGCAGTTTACGGGTCACATTTAAATTCGGCTCAAGACCCTGACCGGGTCGCGCATAGCCGCCGGCTATATAGAGTGCCTGTTGCTGGCACGGGATGATGGATTGAATTCTGCCGCGTGCAGCGGTATCGATCAGGTCGCAACGCGGGGATTCGCGCGGATATTTTCCGCCTGACCTGTGACGGGTTGTGACGCTTGGATTAACGACATTCAAAGCGGCCCACCGCCTGCTGGTCCGCCGTAAGCGCCTTTCATCAGCGGCCGCGTATCCCGTGGCTGGCCTAGTCGGTCGGCCAGGATGCGCAGACTGGAATGAAAATCCCCGCGTTCGATTTGCACCCATTGCAGCCAGCGCTCACCGTCGACGGTCAGATCGGTGCGCCCGTGCAGGACTCGGTGGTTGTCAAAGATCGCGATGTCTCCCGGTTTCAGCGTCAGGTGCAAAATCAGTTGCGGGTCTTCGGATTGCTGCAGCAGGTAGTGCAGGCCGCGATAATAGGCCTCGACCTGGTCAGGTGCAATGCGGGCTGGGGCTGCGACCCGGTCGTTGATGCGCACGCCACACAGGTTGCCGAATTCATCGAGGCTTATGACAGGAAATTCGGCGATCAAGTCTACATCGTCGGCGAAATGCCGGCGAAATGATTGAGAGTTGTTGCATAGAGCATAAAACCCCTCAACATCGTGTGCACGCAGGCGTTCGGCGATTTCAAAGCCGTCGACGAAGGTGGAAGAGCCGGCACCGGTCTGGTCATTGGCGATGCAATGGAACAACAGGATACCGGGCGGGGAGGCTCGATAGGGCTCATCGGTATGCGGTTTGAGTGCTTTGATATCGTTGGCAATACTGCGCCACTGCGGGTTGAACACCAGATCCTGTACACGGCCGAAGTTGGATTCCTGGGGGAAACCGAAGCGCTGGCTAAAGGCTTCCACCACGCCCGTTCGCGCAGGAGCGTTGTGCAGGAAACAGATTCCGTGGTCGCGCACCTGCTGCAGTACTTGCAGCAGTTTTTGGTCGTCGCTGATCGCGGCAAAATCATAGCCTGGAGGACTGGCGCGCAGCGCATCGTTCCAGACCTCGGGTATGAAGGCGCGTGCCGCGCGCGCGTCGTTGTCATAGGCGTGCTCGCTTAGCCAGCTGGCCTGGTAACAGGATTCGTGACCATCCTCCCAGGTTATCTTGAGCTGGCCTGGAGAATGAGCGAGCTGGCGGGGTAACAGGTTCAGGTCGAGCGAGGTCAGGTACAGGCTGCGATAGCCGATAGCGGGATCGCCGCATTCAGCACAACGGCAATTGTCGCGCAGCCAGAGCGGATGAAAGCGACTATGACCGTCGTCATGCCACTCCAGTTCGATAACGCCGTTGCGCATTGCGGCGGATTCCAGCTGCCGAATATTGCTGCTCATACCGGGCATTCTCAATTCCATATCTCAGGAGTCTCGAGTTTAGAGAATTGTAGCGATTTGAAAAGAAGATTGTTGTGGCCGCCATAATCGAAAAGCACGATTGCTCCATCGCGACCGGTCGAAGTTCTCGCAGCTCTTCAGCGGCTTACCCGCGCAAAGGTTTCGTGCCGCAGAGTGCCCTGGTGTTCGGCATCGGTAAAATTCTGTTCGCTGAATTCGACACGATGCTGGCGATCAAAGGTAATCACGCTGCAGGCGCGGGTGCCGTAGGTGCTTGAGCGAATGAAACGACTCGACAGCAGGCGTTCGATATCAAGCGCGACCCCGGTGTTCGGCAATTCATGGTCCTCGGCGACGCGATGATCGGTGAGGATCTCTATTAGCTGGTCGTGCCTGATCGCGCCGTCCAGCATGAGCGACAGCTCTTCCCGCGCAGATTTCAGTTTGGGCCAGGGTTCATCGAAGACACCGTTGCTGACACCATAGACTCCGGGTTCGATACGCTGAATCTTCCGCTCCCGGTTCGAATAGAACCACAAACCGGTGCAATCACCGAGCAGCAGGTTGAACCCGGCAAATTCCTGATCGTGCAGCGCAAGCCTGGCCAGGTAAGTCTCGGCGTCATCGCTACCGGCGAGATAATCCCGGGTCAGATCGCCGCGCGTGCGCTTGCCGGGTTGCATGCCGTCGGCTTCGCGCACGTTAGTGACCGCGGCGAAATGTCCGCGACGGTTAACGCCTAGCCAGGTGCCGCCGGCTTCGAGGTCGCGCCCTGCATAGATATCACTGTCTTCCCACCACTGCGCATCGCGGCTGGGACGCGCGTAATACTCGTCGCGATTGGCAATCGCAATGAGCGGGTAATCCGGGTGCTGCTGCCAGGCGAACAGGATTAAACACATTGGCGACTAACGACCCCTGCGCTGTGCAACAGAATCAACCTCAGGTGGCGAACTGGTCGATTTCGGGTAAGGGTTCATGTCTGATGGCCGCTTCGAAAGAGCTCAAACGTTTGTAGATCGATAGCAGTTGAACGATCGTGGTCCAGGAATTCACCAGGTACTGAAACGAATTGCTGACCTGGTTGAAGGCGGTCAGAATCTGTTGCAGGATACCGAAGGTAATCGCACCGGCTGCAATCGTCGGGATCAGCAACACATAAACGAAGATGTTATCGGCCTGCAGGTATAGCATGCGCGCGACATTGAAGTACATGTAGTTGAAATACAGGCGAAAGTAGTTTTTGCGGACGTCGGCGAACAGATCTGAAAGTCTGGGGGGCTGGGCACGATCCTTATCATCCTCGCCGTAAACCAGTTCCTTGCGATACGCGGCTTCGACCCGCTGGTTTTTAAATTCAAGGCCCGGCAGCTTGATGCCCACCAGCGCCAGCAAGCCTGTACCGAATACCGACCAGACCAGTGATGCGACAAATAGTGGATGGGCGATGGTGCCGACCAGTGGCAGTTCGCTGACGTACTCCGATAGCACCCACAGCACCGGCAGGAAGGCAAACAGGGTCATGACTGCATCGACGATCGAAACCCCCAGGCCTTCCATAATCTCGGCAAAGCGCATGGTGTCTTCCTGTATGCGTTGCGAGGCGCCTTCGATGTGTCTCACCTGCGTCCACTGGGATGTGTAGTAGGTGTTCATCGCTGTACGCCAGCGAAAAATGTAGTGGCTGACAAAGAAGCGGGTGACGACGTATACGAATATGGCGAGAAAGGCGATCTCGGCGAAAATCACGATCAGATCGAACAGGCTCGCGGTAACCGACTCGGGACTTGCCTTGATGGTACCGCCGTCAATCGTTTGTGAGCCGGGTTTGCTCAGCGCGTCCTGTACCAGATCGAAAAATGGCCGGCGCCAGTTGTTGATGGCAACCGATACCTGGACAGAAAAGTAGGTTGAGAACAGGATCAGCGACGAACCGAGAATTGACCACCATTGCCAGGGGTGATTGGCGATCTTGTACCAGCTAGCGGCAAACAATCCTGTGGCGACGGCATAGTAAAGGTAGAAAAGCAGGAAAGAGTCGGTGAAAAAATGTCCCAGGCCGATCACCGGCTCGGCGGATGACAGGTCGAAACCGAGTGCCGCACCGATCTGTTCGCTAAAGCTGTACCAGATAGCGCAGCATATGGCCGAATAAAAGACGACAGAAATAAAAAATATCCTGGGGTTCGGGAAAAAGGATTTAAACATAGTGGGACTCTTTAGTTGTTATGGGTCAGCACGGTCGCGCTTGATTATAGACATGCCTCGCCGGCAATGATTCATTTGAATCGAACGGTCAACCGTTGGATAAATAGGGATCAACCAGCTGACTCATCATCTCGATATGCGCATCGCGGTCGTTGAGCGCCGGGATGTAATCCAGCTCTTCGCCACCAAATTCGATAAATTCGTGGCGATACTCAACCTTGATTTCGTCCAGCGTTTCCAGGCAGTCGGCGGAAAAGCCGGGGCAGACCACATCGACTGCCTTGATGCCGCGCGTTACAAGGCTTTGTAATACGTCTGAGGTATAGGGTTGTATCCAGGTTTGTTTGCCGAAGCGCGACTGGTAGCCGATCGACCAGTCGGACTGCTGCAGGCCCAGGGCCTGTGCCAGCAGGTTAGCGGTTTGTTCGCATTGCCTCTGATAAGGATCCCCGCGATCGACATTGGCCTGCGGTAAACCATGGAACGACATCAGCAGGTGACGCTCCCCGGGCTGGCGATGTTCGCGAATCGATTCAGCGAGCGCCGCGATATAAGCAGGATGGTCCGGGTAATAACCGATAAACTCGATCTTCGGTGCATAATCGAGCTCCTTCATTGCGTTGAGCAAATGTTTATAACTGGTTGCGGTGGTGGTTACCGAGTACTGGGGATAAAGCGGCAGTACCACCAGTTTGTCGACCCCGGCATTGCGTAACAGGCGCAGCACGGAAACGAAGGACGGATTGCCGTAGCGCATCGCCAGCTCGACATGCGCTTTTTCCAGCAACTTCTGCTGCAGCGCCTCACGTTGTTTGTTGGCATAGGCCATCAATGGTGAGCCGTCCG
>Ga0316194_10000961_pt1 | contig 19633 bp, 21 predicted proteins | sample CroRivsedime1_MG_FD_204936 | JGI IMG/M metagenome (GOLD analysis project Ga0316194, IMG submission 204936) | Coastal sediment microbial communities from Maine, United States - Cross River sediment 1 | ecosystem: Environmental > Aquatic > Marine > Coastal > Sediment | place: USA: Maine...
TAACCCTTTCAGGACGGGTTTGCATCGGCGAGGTGCTCGTCGACATCCGACGGTTTTTGGTTCACTATACGCGGCTGGATGACCGGCGTGGTAAACCGTGAAGCGCCATTTGCAACCTGTCAGCACGGTGATCGTTGCAGCCGGGCCGGTATTAGTATAGATATCAATAAACGAGGAGAGAATCATCATGAGGTTGATAATGCACGCGATCCTGCTGGGGTTGCTTCTGGCCTTGCCCCTGACGGGAGCCTGGGCCGAGGACGATGAGGCGGCCAAGTACGCAGACGCAGTCCAGGTTTTCCGGAACGCAGGCGAGAGCGGCGCTTTTTTCGACAACAGTTACGGCTACGCGCTCTTTCCTACCATCGGCAAGGCCGGCTTTGTCGTCGGTGGGGCGTATGGCAAGGGCCGTGTCTACGTCGGCGGCAACCATGTCGGTGATAGCGCGATGACACAGCTATCCGTGGGTTTTCAGCTGGGTGGCCAGGCTTACAGCGAGATCATCTTTTTTCAGGACCAGCGTGCATTTGATGATTTCCGCGGCAACTTCGAATTCGGTGCCCAGGCAACTGCCGTGGCCGTCACGGCCGGCGTTTCGGCCGGTGCGTCCACTACGGGTGCTTCTGCCGGTGCCAGTGGGGGCAAAAACGATGCCACTACCGTCGGCAGTTATTACAAGGGAATGGCCGTGTTTATCGTCGCCAAGGGCGGCTTGATGTACGAGGCGAGTGTCAGCGGGCAGAAGTTCTCCTACACACCGAAGTAAAGAAGGGTGCTGATTCATGTCATTGATGCAAGGCTAATCTGCCGCCGTTTGCCTTCGCCGCAGGCAAACAGGTGAGTTGTACCAGTGTTGCCCGTGCGGGTCAGCGACGCCAGTTACGCGCTATCCAGTAGTCGGCACTGAAATATCTGCCGGCACCTGTGAAAAACAGTGCCAGTAGCATGATGAAGTAGGTGGCGGCAAATTCGATGCCGTTATTCAGCACGACAAAGCTGCCGTTCTCGGTCAGCCAGCTGTAGTTGCCGTGTTCGCGCAGAATTTCGCTGGCGACATCAAGTCGTTCGATGGCACCTTCGGTGCGCGTCGTGGCAAATACGCCGGTGCCCTCTGCAATCGCCAGCCAGCCATTTTGCAAATGCACCGTGACCATGGCCACCACCATGGTGGCCATCAGGGGTATCGATACCCAGCGCACGGCCAGTCCGATTAACAGCAGCATGGCGCCGAAGTATTCGGTATAGGAAGCCAGGTAAGCAAGTATTTCCGGGAAGGGCAGACCAAGTCCCCATTCGACATTTCCGAACCAGGCAATGATGTCCTGCCTGGGGACGAAATCACACGGGCCGTTGACGCCGGAGAGGCAGTCAAGTCCGGCATTATTCAGTTTCTTGCTGCCGGCCATCCAGAAGACGGGCACCAGGTAAAGGCGCAGTGCCAGTGGGGCAAGAAAATCAAGGGCGCGGGTCTTGTCGAGCAGGTTCTGGAAAAAATTTAATAGACCGATCATGCGTTTCTGCCTCCGTGTATTAACGATCGTGTAGCGTCGAAAACGGGGTTACAGTTTTTTTACGCCGGCAATGATGTCCTTTTGTGCGAGTCCCGTAAGGGTTTCGATGCCGCCACTGACGACCACATCGGGTTGTGGGTGTGACATCTCGGTCGCGATGCGGTGCAACAATCGCTCGCCACTTTCGTTGTTGTCTTCGTCGATTAGCTCCAGCAGACGTTTCGTTACCGGGTTGATCAACATGAAACCCATATCATCAGTGCGGTCACGATAGACCACCAGGTGGGTGACAGTATCGCCGGGGTGTTGTGGCTGGTTCTCCGGGCTGATCTCGTGTACCGGGTAGTGATAGCTCAGATGCCAGGCCAGTGCTGACAGTACCGGGATGCCTGACAGGAAATCACCTGCTGGATCGATATCGTTATGCTCGACTGTTTCCTCGGAAACAGAAAGCGCCAGTTCGACCCATTCATAGTGCGCCAGTTCATACAGGAACGGCGTCTCCGCGGCATAGCTGCCGTGTGCGTTCTCCAGCCAGGCCAGAAACTCGCGTGGGATTTCCAGGAACAACGGCGTCTGTGAATGATGCTGGCTGAAAAAGTCCCGTACCATGGCATGCCAGCGGCCGTCATCATGGATCGCGCGTAATACAGGGAAGGTATTGTTGAGAAAGCCTTCTATATTGTTGTAAAAGAGCTCGCGATAGATCGCCATGCGCCGGTCTTCAATATCAGCGGGTGCAGGTTGATGCTGCGGGTCGCGGATATGTGCGGCAAACGCGTATTGCCGTTGTATGAATTCAGGCGTGGATGCCATGGCAGAACTCCCTGTCATGGCGGTCTTCCCACTTCTCCTGCAGGCCGGCAATGTGACTCACTTCAGCAAGCAGTTCCGGCAGCGGCGGAATATTGAAATCACGCTCCAGCAGGGTCGGCACCACACCGAAATGCCGGTAGGCTGTTTCCAGCAATGACCACACCGGGTCAATCACTGCCGCACCGTGGGTATCCACCTTGAGGTCATCCGCCTCATCATAGTGACCGGCAATATGGAAATAGGCAACGCGCTCTGCCGGCAGTGACTTGAGAAATGCTTCCGCATCGTAACGGTGGTTGATGCTGTTAACGTAGATGTTGTTGACATCCAGCAACAGGTCGCAGTCCGCTTCCTGCAGTACTGCATTTAAAAAATCAATTTCTTCCATTTCCTTGCCGGGAGCGGCGTAGTAGGAAACGTTTTCCATTGCAATACGCCGTTCCAGGATGTCCTGTACACGGCGGATACGAGCTGCCACGTAATGCACCGCTTCTTCGGTAAAGGGGATGGGCATCAGGTCATACAGATGCCCGTCATCGCTGCAATAGCTCAGGTGTTCGGAATAAAAACGGATGTCATGTTCATCGAGCAGGCGTTTGACCCGCTGAATAAAGGTTTCATCCAGTGGCGCGGGACTGCCGATAGACAGGGACAGGCCGTGTGCGACGAACGGGTAACGCTCGGTAAAGTAACGGAAGTCCTTGCCCATCCTGCCGCCGATGCCTATCCAGTTCTCGGGGGCAATCTCGAAAAAATCGACGCTTGCGGGTGGATCGTCCCGCAGCGGTCCCATCAGCGACCGCCGCAGGCCAAGACCCGTTCCTGTAACAGGATAAGTTTTAATACTCACTACAGAACCGCGGTGTGCGTGTTACTTGCTGGCACCGCACTTGCCTTCTTCCATTTTCTTGTCGCCACCACATTTGCCTTCTGTGGTTGCTTTGTCGCCGCCGCACTTGCCTTCGCCGCACTTGCCTTCAGCAGTGGTCTTATCAGCGCCTTCTGTTGCCGTTGCCTTGTCTCCGCCGCACTTGCCTTCACCGCATTTTCCTTCCATATGGCTGTCAGCGACCATGTAGCCGCTGGACAGCTCGGACATGGCAAACGGATTATCTGCGGCATTGGCAACCGGGGCAGCGGCCAGAGAGGTGGCGAATGCGGCACCGAGAGCAATAGACAGGGGTTTCTTTGTAGATTCTTGTGACATTGGAAATGCCTCCATGTGAGTTTAAAACCAGGGCGGATGCCCCAGGTGGTTGCGGTCGTTTGCCACGACCTGTTGTTGCGTCAATCAATACGACATTGACTCAATCAAAAAGTTTCCGGGTGCGGGTTTCATGGGTGAATTTTTACCTGACGCTCCGGTAGTTATTATATGGGTGGAAAATATAGCAAAATATCAGCGGGTTACAGCGTGTTTCAGTGCTGTCGATCTAGTCGAGGTTTTTGCTCTTGTATTCACAGAGGTCTGATATGAAGCATGACTGGCAACGTGGCTTGCGGGCGATGCAGGTATAGCGTCCGTGCAGGATCAGCCAGTGGTGGGCATCCTGCTTGAATTCATCCGGCACCAGTCGCAGCAGGCGCTGCTCAACCTCGGTGACATTTTTACCGGGTGCGATGCCGGTACGGTTGGATACCCGGAAGATATGGGTATCCACGGCAATCGTCGGGTGGCCAAAAGCCGTGTTCAGTACGACGTTGGCCGTTTTGCGCCCGACGCCGGGCAGGGCCTCCAGAGCGGTACGGTCTTCCGGTACCTTGCCGCCATGCTGTTCCTCCAGGATGGCGCAGGCCTTGATGATGTTCTTCGCCTTGGTGTTGAACAGTCCGATGGTTTTTATATATTCCCTGAGGCCTGCCTCCTCAAGTTTCAGCATGGCGCGTGGTGTTTTCACCTTTTTGAACAGTGCGCGGGTTGCCTTGTTGACACCGACATCAGTGGATTGTGCTGACAGGATGACGGCGATCAGCAACTGGAAGGGGTTACCGTAATGCAGTTCGGTAGCGGGTTCGGGGTTGGCATCGCGCAGCCGCGTGAAGATTTCCTGGCGCTTGCTGCGGTTCACGGCCGCTCAGGCTTCTGCAGGCTGGCCTAGCGGCAGTGTTTTCACGGCAGCCTGTTTTTCACGGCGTGCATTGATGACATTCATGCCGGCAATAAGGAAGCCCAGACCGATGAACGCGCCTGGCGGCAATATGGCCAGCAGGAAGCCGCGGTAATCATCGATCAGTGTCATGCTGAGGTGGCGTCCGTATTCACCGAACATCAGGTGCGCCTGAGACAACAGCGTGCCCTGTCCGATGAGCTCACGCATGCCACCCAGGGTAACCAGTACCAGTGTGAAGCCGACACCCATCGCCAGCCCGTCCAGCAAGGCACGAGCAACGCTGTGCCGGGATGCAAAGGATTCCGCACGACCGATAATGGCGCAATTGGTCACGATCAAGGGGATGAATATGCCCAGGATCAGGTAGAGATCATGCAGCCAGGCATTCATTGCCAGCTCAATGACCGTGACAATGGATGCGATGACCAGCACAAACACCGGGATGCGAACTTCCGGACGGACCACGTTACGAATCAATGACACGGTCACGTTGGAGGCGGTCAGTGTCAGCAGGGTGGCAAGACCCAGTCCCAGCCCGTTGATGGCGTTCGTGGTGACGGCCAGCAGGGGGCAAAGGCCAAGCAGCTGCACCAGGCCGGGGTTGTTGACCCACAGGCCTTCCTTGAGTATGTGCGTATAGGTCGGTTCGCTCATGAAGATATTCCGCTTAATGAAACATAAACCACGTCATTCCCGCGTGTCCTTTTGTGCGTCACCCTTGTCAGCCGGGGCAAACAGGGCCTCCTGATGGTCATCGTAGTATAGCAGGGCGTTACGGGCTGCTTTCACCACGGCACGCGGGGTGATGGTGGCACCGGTGAGCTGATCAAAGTCACCACCGTCTTTCTTTACGGCCCAGCGGCTCAGGTCGGGCGCCTGCAGCGATTTACCATCGAAAATGTATATCCAGTCAGAGCGGATCTCATCAATGGCATCACCGAGGCCGGGGGTTTCGCGATGAGCGACCACGCGAACACCACTCAGGGTGCCATCGACATTGATTCCGACCAGTAACTTGATGGAGCCGCTGTAGCCATCCGGTGCAATGGCGGCGATCACCAGTGCGACCGGTTCGCCGTTGTTGCGCGCACGGTACACCATGACTGGTTCATCGCTGCCAAGCAATGCTTCGTCACGGGCCGTGGTGGTGTCTTCCAGCAGCACATTGTCATGCTGGTCCGCCGGTATCAGGCGATGCAGTTTGCGTAACAGCGTGGCACGTTCATTCGCGGTAATCTGGTCGCGGGTCTTTTCGAAGGTATAGGCGACCAGCGTAGTCCCGACAATGGCAAACAGCAGCAGGATAATGGTAGTAATGATTATCTGGCGATACTGCACGGCAACGCTCTACCTGTCATGCCCAAACACACGTGGCCGCGTGTAGTGATCAATGGTCGGTGCCGCCATGTTCATCAACAGCACCGCGAAGGCAACGCCATCGGGGTAGCCGCCCCAGGTGCGGATAATGTACGTCAACAGGCCGATGCCGAGGCCGTAATACAGGCGGCCGCGGGGTGTGGTGCAGGCAGACACCGGGTCGGTGGCAATAAAGAAGGCGCCGAGCATGGCGGCGCCACTGAACAGTTGAAATAACGGCGTGCTGTAGATATCCGGGTTGACGGCATAAAACACGAAGGCGATGAACGCCAGCCCGCTGAGCATGCCGACCGGGATCTGCCACTGGATAACCTTCATCTGCAGTAGCCATAACCCGCCGACCAGGAACCACAGGTTGATCCACTCCCATCCGGCGCCTGCAAAGCTGCCAAACACGGGGCTGCCGCGCATTTCGCTGAGTGTCTCGCTCAGGCCCAGGCGCGTCTTGATGTCATCCATGGGAGTGGCCATGGTCAGTGTATCCAGCGCCTGTTCAGCGGGCAGGCTGCCGCTAAACACATATACCAGCGTGTCGGTAAAACTCAGCTGACTGCCGGGGGCAGACCACATCGTCAGTTCCAGCGGGAATGAAATCAGCAGCACCACGTAGCCTGCCATGGCCGGGTTGAACGGGTTGTAACCCAGGCCGCCGTAGAGTTGCTTGGCTATCACGATGGCAAACAGGCAGCCGATGACCGGAATCCACCACGGTGCCAGCGGCGGCAGTGCCAGCGCTAGCAGTACCCCGGTAAGCAGCGCGCTGCCATCCCGCAGCGTCATCACGGGACGCTTGCGCAATGCCAGCATGGCGGCCTCGGCCAGTAGTGCTGTCAGGCTGGCCAGCAAAATGTTGATCACGATGCCCCAACCGAACAGCCAGATAACACACGCAATGCCGGGCAGCAGTGCAATCAGCACGCGCTGCATCATCGTGGCGACACTGCCGGATACCGGCAGGTGAGGTGAGCTGTAGGTCTTGAATTCCATCACTCGGTATCGTCTTTGTGCTGGCGTCGTTTATCAGCCGCCGCAATCAGACGTTGTTGCTCGGGTGTCAGGTTGTCCACGTTCTTCGGTGTCATGTCGGCCTGTTGCTTCTTGCGTTTGACGCGTTCCAGTGCGGCCTGGATGGCTGCCTTCTTCATGTCGCTGCGGCCGCCGTCACTGGACAGCGCCTGTTTCTTCTTTGCCATGCGCGCCTCGCGTTCCTGCTTGATGCGGTCAAGTCGACTGAGACGTGCCTCGTGCCGCTGCCGGGCATGATCAGAGGCCATTGTCTGCTTCTCCCGCGCCCAGATCTCTGTCTTGGCATGACGATAATACTGTACCAGCGGAATATGGCTCGGACAGACGTAGGCGCAACAGCCACATTCAATACAATCAAACAGGTTGTAGTCCTGTGCGGCGTCAAGATTGTTGCTGTGTGCATACCAGTACAGTTGTTGCGGCAGCAGGTCGGCAGGGCATACCACAGTGCATTTGCCGCAACGGATACAGGGTTGGGCAGGAGGTGGCGCAGGCATTTCCTCGTGGCTAACCGCCAGTATGCAGTTGATGGTCTTGCTCACGGGAATGTCGTCGTGGCTAACGGCATAGCCCATCATCGGGCCGCCGATGAGCAGGCGCTCCACATCCTGCGTATAGCCGCCCGCACAGGCCACCAGGTGACTGACCGGTGTGCCGATCAGTGTTGCGAAATTCTGTGGCTCTGCGATGCCGTCACCGGTCACCGTGACAATGCGCGATAGCAGTGGCTGCCGTTTAATAACAGCGTTATAGACCGCTGCGGCGGTGCCGACGTTCTGGCAGATGATGCCAATATCCGCCGGAAATCCCTGGCTCGGTACTTCACTCCCGGTCAGCACCTTGATCAGCTGGCGCTCACCGCCACTCGGATAGATTTCCGGTACCCGGGTCACCCTGATGCCGGTTTCATTGCCTGTTGCGAGCGCGCTGCGCAGTGCCTCTTCGGCGGCCGCCATTCCGTCTTCAATGGCAATGATACAGCTGTCCGGCTGCACCGCACGTTGCAGGATTCTGACGCCCTCGATGACCTCGGTAGCGTGCTCCTGCATCAGCCGGTTGTCGCAGGCGATATAGGGTTCGCACTCGACGGCGTTGATCAGCAGCAACTCGATGCGGCTGCGTTCGCTGCAGGCCAGTTTGACCTGCGTGGGGAATCCTGCACCGCCGAGTCCGACAATCCCGGCCTCGCGGATGTGATCGCAGAGTTCGCCCGGTTGCATGCGGGAGTAATCGAGCGCTGCTGCAGGTTCGTCGCGGTAACGGTCCAGTCCATCGGTCTCGATAATGATACAGGGCGCTTGCAGGCCGGAGGGGTGGGCTACCGGGCGCTCTTCAATAGCAATCACCGTACCCGAGCTGGAAGCATGCAGGTTGGCACTGATGGCGCCACTCTGGCGTGCGATCAGCTGACCCTTGTAAACGGTGTCACCCGGCTGTACCAGGCTCTTGGCCGGTTCGCCGATGTGCTGCAGCAACGGCAGTACCAGCATTGCCGGCACGCCGGCTGACTGGATCGGTTGCTTGGCAGTGACTTCCCGGTGGCCGGGCAATTTCAGGCCGCCATGGAAGGTATACAACCGCTCAAATGACTCAACGGCCGGGCGACTGAAGCTGGTAGCAGATTCAGCCATGCTGAAGGTCCCCCGCCGCCGTGTCGGCCGGTAATGGCCATACCCAGTTGCGGATGGTGGGCTGCAGCGCAACGATGTGGATGCATTCAACCGGGCAGGGCGGAATGCACAGGTCGCAGCCGGTGCACTCACTGCGGATCACGGTATGCATCTGCTTGGCAGCGCCGACAATGGCATCGACCGGACAGGCCTGTATGCACAGGGTGCAACCAATGCAGACCTGTTCGTCAATGATCACCACCGTTTTTTCAGTATGCTCGCCATGTTCCGGGTTCAGTGGCTTGGGGTCCTTGCCCAGCAGGTCCGCAAGCGCCTGGATGGTGGCATCGCCACCCGGGGGGCACTGGTTGATGTCGGCTTCACCGGCCGCGATCGCCTCTGCATAGGGACGACAACCTGCGTAGGTACACTGCCCGCATTGTGTCTGTGGTAACAGGGCATCGATCTGGTCAACCACCGGGTCACTGTCGACATGAAAACGAATCGCCGCATAACCCAGCAACAGGCCAATTAGTGCAGCAAGAACCCCCAGTGCGATTAATGCGGTCAGCATGGCATCAAAGTAAAACGGGCATCAATTAATTGCGCTCAGCCCTTGATGAGTCCTGAAAAACCCATGAAGGCCAGCGACATGAGACCGGCGGTTACCAGTGCAATGGCAGGACCGCGAAACGGTAGCGGGACATCGGCGGCGGCTACCCGTTCGCGAATCGAGGAGAACAGGATCAGCACCAGGGAAAAGCCGACCGCGGCACCAAATCCATAGACAGCGGATTCAATAAAATTGAAGTGTTGCTGTACATTCAATAACGCCACACCGAGCACAGCGCAGTTGGTCGTGATGAGGGGCAGAAAGATACCCAGTACCTTGTAGAGCAGCGGGCTGGTCTTGTGCACCACCATTTCCGTGAACTGCACCACGGCGGCGATCACCAGGATGAAGGTAATGGTGCGCAGGTATTCCAGTCCCAGCGGTTCCAGTAAATATTCGTTGGCGAGATAACTGCAGATGGATGACAGTGTCAGTACGAAGGTAGTGGCCAGTGCCATACCGGTGGCGGTATCGACGCTGCGCGACACGCCCATGAACGGGCACAGGCCAAGGAATTTCACCAGCACAAAGTTATTGACCAGTACGGTGCTGACGAGGATCAGGGCAAGTTCGGTCATGGTTTCATCTGTAACCCGTAGGAGCGGACCGCGTCCGCGAATATTTTAAAATCCCTGTCACAGATGCGATCCGCTGCTACGGAATATATGCCATATATTACAATTGATTATGTGCTTTATTTAACCCGCATTCCAGGCTGCGCACCATCGTCGGGGTGCAGTACAAACAGTTCGCTGCCACCCGGGCCGGCTGCCAGCACCATACCCTCGGAGAGGCCGAAGCGCATCTTGCGCGGGGCGAGGTTGGCAACCATCACGGTTAATTTACCCTCCAGTGACTCGGGCGTATAGGCGGACTTGATGCCGGCAAAGACATTGCGGCTTTCGCCGCCGATGTCGAGCGTCAGCTGCAGCAACTTGTCCGCGCCCTCGACATGCGCCGCGCGGGTAATGCGTGCGATGCGCAGATCCAGCTTCGCAAAGTCCTCGAAGCTGATGGTTTCCGCAATCGGCTCGCCTTGCAGTGCAGTGCTCGCCGTCTCTGTGGCTGCTTGCGTGTTTCCGAGACTGTCTTTCGAATCTTCCAGCATGGCGTCTATCTTCTCCTCTTCAACACGCGTCATCAGTGGTTTGAACCTGTTGATGCTGTGGCCGGTCAGGGGTTCCTCGATGGCGTTCCACGTCATGGCCGGAATATTCAGAAAGGTTTCTACCTCGGCGGCCATGGCGGGCAGCACCGGTTGCAGGTAGGTCATCAGTACCCGGAACAGATTCAGTCCGACACTGCAGACCGCCTGTACCGTTTGCTCCTCGCCTTGCTGTTTTGCCAGCACCCAGGGTTTGTTGGCGTCGATGTACTGGTTGGCCCTGTCGGCCAGTGCCATGATCTTGCGCAGGGCGTGGCCGAAGTCGCGGTTCTCATAATCCGCGGCGATGTCATTCCCGGCGCTGACAAAGTCCTGGTACAGCCCGGGCTCACTGCATGTGTCGGCGAGACGTCCCTCGAAGCGCTTGTTGATGAAGCCGGCGCAGCGGCTGGCGATGTTGACCACCTTGCCGACCAGGTCGCTATTAACCCGCGCCACGAAGTCTTCGAGATTCAGGTCGATGTCATCGACACCGCTGCCGAGCTTGGCCGCAAAATAATAGCGCAGGTATTCAGGATTCAGATGGTCCAGGTAGGTACGTGCCTTGATAAAGGTGCCGCGTGACTTGGACATTTTCTGGCCGTCAACGGTGAGAAAGCCATGCGCGAAAATGGCCGTGGGTGTGCGGAAGTCCGCACCGCTGAGCATCGCCGGCCAGAACAGGGCGTGAAAGTTGATAATGTCCTTGCCAATAAAATGATACAGCTCGGTGCTCGAATCAGGATTCCAGTAGCGCTCGAAGTCCAGGCCTGCGGTTCGGTCGCAGAGGTTCTGGAAGCTGGCCATGTAACCGATAGGGGCATCCATCCAGACATAGAAATACTTTTCCGGGTGACCGGGAATCTCGAAGCCGAAGTAGGGCGCATCCCTGGAAATGCCCCATTCCTGCAGGCCGTCATTGAACCATTCTTCCACCTTGTGGGCGACTTCCGCTTGCAGGTGCCCCGCCTTGATCCACTGCTTCAGCATGTCCTCGAAGTCGGTCAGCTTGAAGAACAGGTGCTCGGTTTCCTTCTCCACGGGTGTGGTGCCGGAGATGGCGGACACCGCGTTCTTCAGCTCGATGGGCGAGTAGGTGGATCCACAAACTTCGCAGTTGTCACCGTACTGGTCGGCTGCGCCGCATTTCGGACATTCCCCCTTGATGAAACGGTCCGGCAGAAACATGTTTTCCTGTGCGTCATAGGCCTGCGTGATGGTGCGCGCGGCAATGTGGCCGGCGGCCTGGTTGCGTTCGAATATCAGTTCGGAAAACATCCGGTTTTCGTCCGAATGGGTGGAGTGATAATTATCAAAGCGGATGTTGAAATCGGCAAAGTCCGTCTGGTGCTCCTCTGACGAGGAAGCAATCAATGCTTCCGGGGTAATGCCCTGCTGGCGGGCACGCAGCATGATGGGCGTGCCGTGTGCGTCATCCGCACACACGTAGCGGCAGTCGTGCCCCTGTAATTTCTGGAAACGTACCCAGATGTCTGTCTGAATGTATTCAACCAGATGGCCAATGTGGATAGGACCGTTGGCATACGGCAGTGCGCTGGTGACCAGGATTGTGCGGTTTTCTTTACTCATTAGCGGGTGTTGGGATTAAAACCCTGAAACGTGTATGAATATTCGGGCGCCAATTATGCCATAGACCTGTCACGGGTGCGGAACTACGGACGTGGCGGTGTTTGCCTGATGCTGGGACGGTGCCTGCAACTTCGTGTACAATTCGCGGTCAATTTTACCGGCCGTCTGGCCGGCGTTTGAATTCCCAAGGAGTGTAGCAATGGCCGAAGTAACCCAAGCCCGGATAGAAGAGCAACTGGCAACCTATATTGACCCCTACCTGGAACGCGATCTGGTATCCACCAAGAGTGTCAAGGACATCAAGGTTGATGGTGACAAGGTTGAAGTCAGCGTGGTGCTGGGTTTTCCCGCGAGTGGTTATCACGAGGAACTGGCAGGCAAGCTGAAGACGCTGCTCGAGTCGATCGAGGGTATCAACAGTGCCACCGTCAATGTGTCTACCAAAATCGCCGCGCATGCTGCACAGAAAGGTGTCAAGCACATTGAGGCCATCAAGAACATTATCGCCGTTGCTTCCGGCAAGGGCGGGGTGGGCAAATCCACCACTGCCGTGAACCTGGCACTGGCTCTGTCGGCTGAAGGCGCCAATGTCGGCATTCTGGATGCCGACATCTACGGCCCCAGTCAGCCACGCATGCTGGGTGTGGCCGGCAAGCCGGAATCCATCGACGGCAAGACGCTGGAACCCATGAACAGTTATCACCTGCAGGCCATGTCCATCGGCTTCCTGGTGGATGAGGAAACGCCGATGATCTGGCGTGGCCCGATGGTCACCCAGGCACTCCAGCAGTTGCTCAATGACACCAACTGGAAGGATCTCGATTACCTGATCATCGACCTGCCACCGGGTACCGGTGACATCCAGCTGACCCTGGCACAGCAGGTGCCGGTAAGTGGTGCCGTGATCATTACCACACCACAGGACATTGCCTTGCTGGATGCGCGCAAGGGGCTGAAGATGTTCGAGAAGGTGGAGGTGCCGGTACTGGGTGTGATCGAGAACATGAGCATTCATATCTGCAGCGAATGCGGTCATGAAGAATATATCTTTGGCCAGGGTGGTGGCGAACGCATGTCGGAACAGAACAATGTCGACTTCCTTGGTGCGTTGCCGCTGGATAGGCGTATCCGTGAAGAAACCGATTCCGGCAAGCCTACCGTAGTGGCGGACCCCGATTCGCGTATTTCGCAGATCTATCGCGAGATTGCCCGTCGTACCGCAGCCAAGCTGTCGCTGAAGACCAAGGACTATGCGGCGCGTTTCCCGCAGATCGTCATCCAGAACGATTAATAATCTACTCAGGTGGCACGATACTGCGTTGAAAATTGGCTCGGAATGCTCATGTATCAATTCATACATTCCGCTTCCTCGCCAATTTTCGCCTTGTCTCCCGCTCACCTGAGCGATTATTAAACAGATAATTGATAGAGTGGACTCGTTGGGATATGTCGATTAAATCAGACAAGTGGATACGCCGCATGGCTATCGAGCACGGCATGATCGAGCCGTTTGAGTCGGGTCAGGTGCGCGAGAATGGCGCCGGCCGCATTGTTTCCTACGGCACCTCTAGCTACGGATACGATATTCGCTGTTCCGACGAGTTCAAGATATTCACGAATATCAACTCGGCCATTGTCGATCCGAAGAATTTCGATGCCAACAGTTTTGTCGATGTGAAATCGGATGTCTGCATCATCCCGCCAAACTCGTTCGCGCTGGCGCGCACTGTCGAATACTTCCGTATCCCACGCAACGTGCTCACCATCTGTCTGGGCAAATCCACCTATGCCCGCTGCGGCATCATCGTCAATGTCACGCCGTTTGAACCGGAATGGGAAGGGCACGTAACGCTGGAATTTTCCAATACCACGCCGCTGCCCGCCAAGATCTACGCCAACGAAGGCGTTGCGCAGGTGCTGTTCCTGGAGTCTGATGAAGTCTGTGAAACGTCCTACAAGGACCGTGGCGGCAAGTACCAGGGCCAGAAGGGCGTGACCCTGCCAAAGACCTAGCAGCATAAAACCAAATATTTGCCACGGAAATACACGAAAAACACGGAAGAAAAAAGCCTTACAATAAATATTTCCGTGTGTTTCCGTGGCATTAAAATAATCCGGTGTCCGGACCGGAAGGGTACTGGCGCTAGTTTATTTTGCCCCACAACGAGCGGCTGAAGTTCTCCAGGTCGCTCTGGTATTCTTCATCATCGCTGTCGCGCCGCCAGATGCGCACCGGCAGGTAGTGCAGTGCAGGAGCGAACCAGATGATGGTTTCCTGGTCGATGTCCTTGCGCAGCTTGGCGACCTTGACGGTCCTGAAGGTGCCTGCCGGCAACTCCAGGGTCTCCTTGCCGATGACGTGGTAACGGTATTCCTTGAGCGTGCCGCCATCGGCGACCGTGAAGGTGACGTCGTCTTTGCCCTCGCCGAGTGCCAGCATCATGCCCAGTTGCGTGGCCAGTTTGTCGTGTGTTCCGGGCGGGATGTCCATTTCCCAGTGACTGCCGGCGACGTCGTTTTCAACGCTCATCGATTGCCAGTCAAACGACAGCCTCGCGATACGCTGCTTGCCACCGCTGCGTTCGTAGAGATATTGCAGCGGGCGGATACCGCTGGCAGTGAGTTGCCCACGGCTGCTTTCCTGTAACTGGTTATTGATGAGCCAGCCGATCCAGCGGCTTGGCGTGCTGTAAAATTTGTACAGATAGCCTCCCTGCTCATCCGTGTGCAAGGCGATAGTGGCAGTGCCGATGCGCAGGCTGTGCTGTTCGAGCCTGTATTGGGCCTCGAAATCAGGTAACGGCGCAGCGCTGGCAGCCGTCATCAGTAACATCCCTGTGAGCAGCAGTAATCGGGTGAGTGGCCTCATCAGACAGGTTCGCCCGCAGACGCAGGCAGTTGCCGTGGTGCTGTCAGTATGGCACCGTCGAGCAGCGCTTGCCCGTTTTCATCGAGTGTCAGCCGGCCTTCGGCAAACCAGCGGATTGCCAGCGGGTAAAGATGGTGCTCCTGTTCCAATACCCGGGCGGCGAGGCTGTCAGCGCTGTCGTCGGCGTGTACCGGTACGCGTGTTTGCAATACCAGCGGTCCGCCATCGATGTCCGCGGTGACGAAATGAACGCTGGCGCCATGCTGTTTGCAACCGGCGTCAAGTGCGCGTTGATGGGTCTTCAGGCCAGGAAAGTCCGGCAGCAGCGAGGGGTGAATGTTCAGCATCCGGCCGCGGTAATGCGCGACGAAATTGTCGCTCAGGATGCGCATAAAACCTGCCAGGATGATCAGCCCGGGTTGATAGTGATCGATGCAGGCCTGCAATGCCTGATCGAAAGCCAGTCGGTCGGCATACAGGGTGTGATCGATGATAGCGGTTGGTATACCTGCCCGGGTCGCGTGCTGCAGGCCGGCGGCATCCGGACGGTTACTGATGACGGCACGGATATCGACCGCCAGCGTGCCGCGGGCAACGGCGCCAATAATGGCCTGCAGGTTGCTGCCGCGTCCGGAGATCAGGATGACAACCGGGAGAGGAGTGTTTGCCGGTTCAGTCATGGACACGAGGTTCCGTGCGGGCTGTCATGAATCCGGCAATCGCAGGCTAGTCCTGGTACTTGACCACGGCTGCGCCGTCGCTCTGGGCAACATGGCCGATGATGCGGGCGTCCTCGCCCTGGCTGTTCAAGTGTGCCAGCGCCGCGCTGGCTTCCGCCTCAGCGACACACACCACCATGCCAATGCCGCAATTAAAGGTGCGGTACATCTCTTTGGTCTCGACATTGCCGTTGCGCTGCAGCCAGTCGAATACCGCTGACTGCTGCCATGAATCGGTATTGATGACGGCACAGGTATTCTCGGGTAGCACCCGCGGCAGGTTCTCGGACAGTCCGCCGCCGGTGATGTGGGCGAGGGCATGCACCTTGATCTGCCTGAACAGCGACAACAACGGTTTCACGTAGATACGCGTCGGCGCAAGCAGCCACTCCGCCAGCGGGCGTCCGTCCAGATCCCCGGTCAGTGAATGGCCGCTGACCTCGATGATCTTGCGTATCAGTGAGTAACCGTTTGAATGCGGGCCTGAAGAGGCCAGTCCAATGAGGGTATCGCCGGGGCTGACTGCACTGCCATCAAGAATGGCGGATTTCTCGACGATGCCGACACTGAAACCGGCGAGATCATAATCGCCGGCACTGTACATCCCCGGCATTTCCGCCGTCTCGCCACCCACCAGTGCCGCGCCGGAGAGTTCACAGCCTTTGGCAATTCCGGTGATGACAGCAGTCGCGACATCGAGGTCGAGTTTTCCGGTGGCGTAGTAATCCAGAAAGAACAACGGTTCAGCACCGGCCACCACGATGTCATTGACGCACATCGCCACCAGGTCGATACCGATGCTGTCATGCAGGCCGGCCTCCACGGCCAGTTTCAGCTTGGTGCCGACACCGTCGGTGCCTGATACCAGTACCGGCTCGCGGTAGCGATCCAGTGGTAATTCAAACAATGCGCCAAAGCCGCCAAGGCCGGCGAGTACGCCCGGGCGGCGGGTTCTGGCGACCGCCGGTTTGATGCGTTCGATCAGTTCGCTGCCGGCATCGATGTCAACGCCGGCATCGCGGTAATTCAATGCCTGTTTATCGTCTGGTAGGCTCACGCGCGGACTCCCCCGATTGGCCGGTCTGTGCAGGATTTTGCAGGAGCGCTATGGTAGCGGCCGCCTGCAACCGGTGTAAACCGCAGATTTGCCGGCGAACGTGTCAATATGGCCAAATTCTGCAGATACCCGTATGCTTTACCGCGTTCCTTAACCTGATGTGATAACACATGGATAAATATCAACAAAGCAGTCCCTGGTTGACCGCTCTTCTGTGCCTGTTAATGGCGTTGCCAATGCTCGGTGCGCGGGCTGCCACGCCGGACCTGTTTGATGCCGAGGTGGTGGTGCCGAACCAGACGTCGGGGGTGCGTACCCGTGCCACCAGCGATGCCCTCAAGGAGGTGCTGGTGCGGGTAGCTGGTCAGGACGCGGTACTGCAAACCGCGCCAGCGAAACAGATGCTGAAGAAACCCGATGCCCTGGTGCAGCAGTACCGCTATTTTAACGAGCCCGGCAGTGAGCCGCCGTTGCTGAAACTGTGGGTGCGTTTCGATGGTGCTGCGATCCGCAACTCGTTACAGCAACAGGGTCAGGCTTACTGGGGCAACGAACGTCCGGATACACTGGTGTGGCTGGCGGTGGAGGACCGCGGCAAGCGTTACGTGGTGTCCGCGGATGATGGTACCGATGTGCAGCGGCAGATTGCATTGGCGGCGAAGCAGCGAGGTTTACCCATTGTGTTTCCTTTGATGGATCTTGAAGACCAGTCGCAGGTACGGTTCTCGGATATATGGGGCGGCTTTTTCGAAAACGTGATGGCGGCATCGAAACGCTACAATCCACAGGCTGTTTTGATTGGACGCCTGAATCGCAGTCCTTCCGGTGGCTGGTCGTCACGCTGGCATCTGCAAGTCGCCGGCAAACCGGCTGCCTGGTCCGACAGTCGCCAGCAACTCGACAAGCTGTCGCAGCAGGGCATCGATGATACTGCCGACAGGCTGGCGTCCAGGTTTGCAGTGGCGCGGGGCAGCGGCAATTCGAATACGGTCAGCATTTCCGTGTCAGGAGTGGATTCACTGTCTGATTACGCGCGTCTCAGTGCCTATCTCAAGGGCCTGACTGCCGTGTCCGGCATGCAGGTCGAACGTGTCGCGGGTGCGGAAATTGACTATGCCCTGCAACTCAACGGCAGCCTCGATGATTTAACACGTACCGTTAGCATTGGCACGGTGCTGGAGCCTGTCGCCAGCGAGATACCGGGTAGTTACCGCCTGCGACAGTGAAACCGCGCGATATACCCAATCTGATTACGATATTCCGCTTTTTGCTGGTGCCGCCGGTTGTCTGGCTATTGTTGAATGATCGTTTTGGCATGGCCCTGATTATTTTTGGTGTTGCCGGTTTTTCCGATGCACTGGATGGCTACCTGGCGAAACGCAATAACTGGAGCAGTCGACTGGGTACGCTGATGGACCCGCTGGCCGACAAGCTGCTGCTGGTGTCCTGCTTTGTGACGCTTGGCTGGCTGGGGATGATTCCCCTTTGGCTGGTGGCGCTGGTGGCGCTGCGCGACCTGGTCATCGTGGGTGGCGCTATCGTGTTTCATATGCGTGTCGAGCGTCTTGAAGCCGCGCCCAGTATCGTCAGCAAGCTGAATACCTTCGCCCAGATATTGCTGGTTCTGGCAGTAATCTTCAGCGAAGGGGTGCGTGCGCTACCGGCGCCATGGCCGGACATCCTCATAGTCAGTGTGTTGATAACGACACTCTGGAGTGGTTTCGACTATGTCTGGACCTGGGGTCGGCGGGCATGGTTCAAGCGCGACAAGACCTGACAGGACAGCCGCGCAGCTATATACAATTACGTCGTTCCCGCAGGGACGGTTATGACGCCATGTTATCTTATGAATAGTCATCCCCAGTTACCACTCGGTCTTGCCCTCAGCGACAGCGCCCGCTTCAACAGTTATTTTCCGGGCCAGAACCTGGAGACGGTACACGGACTGCAACAGTCGGCAACCGGCAGCGGTGAAACGCTTGTCTATGTGGTCGGCGCAGCGGGCATGGGCAAGACGCACCTGTTGCAGGCTGCTTGCTACGACGCGGCTCAATGTGGACGCACCACCGGCTACCTGCCGTTGCAGGAATTGCGGGCGTTCAATGCCACTGTGTTCGATGACCTGGAACAACTGGACCTGATTTGTATCGATGACGTAGCGGTGATTGCCGGGCAAGACGACTGGGAACGCGGTTTGTTTGACCTGTTCAACCGTGTCAGGCAGAGTGGTGGCACCTTGTTGATTGCCGGCGACAAACGTCCGGACCAGGCAGGTTTCAGCTTGCCCGACCTGGTATCACGACTGGGCTGGGGCGTAACTTACGTGTTAAAGCCGCTGGACGACGAGGCTGTCATTGCGGCGCTGGATTGCCGGGCACAGGCACGCGGGTTGCAGTTGCCGGAAGAGACGGCACAGTACCTGCTGCGTCGTTTCCCACGGGATCTGCCGACGCTGTTTGCGCTGTTTGATACCCTGGACACCGCCTCCTTGATTGAACAGCGTCGCCTGACGGTACCGTTCGTCAAGTCGGTGCTCGATAACAATCGCTAGAGGGCTGATGCATTTAAATTGTGCCGGGTGTGGATGGTTCCGCGCTACAATCTCTGTATGGATGGCAGGCGTTACAGATAACATGAATATCAACAACAGGCAGCACAGGAAGCAGTGAAACTACAGTCAATTTTCCCTTTCCTTGCGTGGATTAAGTACACCTCAAGAGACTCAATCAAGGCGGACTTTCTCGCTGGTTTAACGGGCGCGGTCATTGTTCTTCCTCAAGGCGTGGCTTTTGCAACGATTGCGGGGTTGCCACCTGAGTATGGTTTGTATACGGCGATGGTCACGCCGATTATTGCTGCCCTGTTTGGTTCGTCACTGCACCTGGTGTCAGGCCCGACGACGGCTATATCCATTGTCGTTTTTTCAGCAGTCAGTCACCATGCACAACCGGGTTCTCCGGAATTTATTTCGCTGGCATTAACGCTTACCTTTCTAGCCGGGGTCTATCAACTGGCGTTTGGACTTGCGCGCATGGGTGCACTGGTTAATTTTGTATCCCATACCGTGGTGGTCGGTTTTACAGCGGGCGCTGCGATTCTGATTGCGACCAGTCAGATGAAGCATATTACCGGTATTGCTGTGCCCAAGGGTGAGTCATTCCTGCATACCTGGGTCGATCTGTATAACGGG